>Ga0315541_1001030_pt1 | contig 27201 bp, 27 predicted proteins | sample SalMarSW160190MG_FD_203095 | JGI IMG/M metagenome (GOLD analysis project Ga0315541, IMG submission 203095) | Salt marsh sediment microbial communities from the Plum Island Ecosystem LTER, Massachusetts, United States - Salt Marsh Sediment SW1601-190 ...
ATTAGCCAGTGAAACAAGCTTAGGATTTTGGAATAATGATATAGATGATAAGGTATGGAATTTGGAAGGGTCAAAGATGAAATAATAACGAAAGTAAATATAGAAATTAGAAAATTGATTAGTTTAGTAGGATCTCCTCATCTTTAATATTTAGCATCAAACCTCTGCCAGGGATTGTTTTAAAAATATTTTTCATCTTTTTTACGTTATCTTCTTTTTTATCTAATATTTTTAAGATATCTTTTCTGATTTTACAAATATGATAATTTATCCGAGTATAAATTGCATCTGCATCTTTTTCATCTTTCCATAATTCCTTTAAAATTTCCTCGTAACTTATTACTTTTCCTTTGTGTTGAGCCAGAAGATAGAGTAGGGAAAATTCTCTTGCTGTAACTTTAACTTCTTTTCCCTCGAAGATGATTCTATCAGGGCGGTGGATATCAATTTCTAAGATAGTTTTTGGTTTTTCGTTTTTAGTTTTTAGAACAGAATCCAGGTTTTCAGTTTTCGGTGGCAAGTTGCCAGGGGCAAGTTGCGAGTTAAGATGAAAGATAGAAGATGCGGGTTTTAAGTGTAAGTTGGCGTATAGTAATAGCGGATAGTTATAGTGTGAGGAACAAATGCGGGAAAAATACAAGAGAAGACACAGCACGCCGTGTCTCTACAAAATCTTCTTTACCCTTATAAATATGTTTGTAATTTAGCGAGAAGTTATTTATATTTTAGATTTGTGATATAATATTTTAGAAAGCAATATAATTGAGGAATGTATAAATGAATATTGAATTTTAAGAGTTAGATTTTATCTAAGAAGGTGGAAAAATGATATTGGAAATTATTGTAGAAAAGGACGAATCTGGTTATTATGTGGGGGAAGTGCCTGCTTTGCCCGGATGTTTTAGTCAAGGTAAAACTATTGAAGAGTTAAAAAGAAATATTGCGGAGGCTATTGAAGGTTGGTTAGAGGTGATGAACGATAAAGCAAAAAAAGGTAATGCTCAGGTATTTGAGGTTACTGTATGACTCCTTCAATTAAGCTTTGTTCAGGGGCTGAAGTTGTTAAAAAGTTTAGGAGAGCAGGATGGAGAGTAAATCGGCAGAAAGGCTCCCATATGATGATGGTTAAAGCTGATTATCAATATACTCTATCAATTCCTTTGCAAAGAGAACTTGGTATAGGTATTCTAAAGAAGTTAATTAAACAGGCTGGTTTGAGTGTAGATAAATTTAATAGATTATAAAAGAGAAGGGGGACTTTAAAATACAAGTTACAAGTTACAAGATTCGGGTTGCAAGATAACAGAAAAAGGGGACAGAATACTTTTATTGTTAAAAATTAAGAGTATCTTGTCCCCTTTTTTGCTATTCAATTTTCCCCCGCATAAATAGAAATAATTTATTGGTTTTGTAATTTATTTTTAGAAAAAAAGAGGGTTTTTGAATAGTTTTGTAGAATATAAAATAAAAAATAAATAATTGTAAATCAAGAAGTTAAGAGATATTATTAGTAAAGTAAAGTTAAAGTGAGGAATCAATATTATGAGAGACGAGATTGCCGCACTCCGATAAATCGGAGCTCGCAATGACAATTTGGGATTGCCGCGCCCGGATAAAAAAGGGTTTGTAATTATCTTTAAGTATGGAAGGGAATTTATGAAGAAATTTTTTAGAAGTTTTTCCTGGATTATTTTAGATATAGTTTTTATAAATATTTCTCTAATTCTTTCTTTGATATTAAGATTTGGGGAAGGTTGGGGAACTTATTTCTATGTTTATCGGGAATTAATTGTCTATCTAACTGGATTCTTTCTGTTATTCGCTGTAATTTTTAAATTATATAGAAGAATCTGGAGATATTTGAGTATCAGTGATCTTTTTCTGATAACGGAAGTTGTTACCGGGGGAATATTTGGTACGGTTTTATGTTTAAATTGGGTGAAGGGTATTGCCTTTCCGCGCACAATTGTGGCTTTGACCTGGTTTTTCAGTCTGGCCCTGGTGGGAGGAAGCCGATTGGTCTGGAGATTATATTGTGAAAGGAAAAGTAATTTAAAAGTGGTAGGGGAGAGAGTATTAATTGTAGGGGCCGGAGACGCTGGAGAAATAATTTCCAGAGAGATAATAAAGAGATATGATTTAGGTACTTTGATCGGTTTTATTGATGATGATAAGGAGAAGATTGGAAAGAGAATTCATGGCAGAAAAGTATTTGGGATAGTTAAAGATATAAATGGTATTTTGGAAAAAGAACAAATAAATACAGTTATTATTGCCATCCCTACGGCAAGCGGTAAACAGATTAAGAGAATCGTTGATAATATAAAAAATAAAGAAGTGAAGATAAAAATCTTACCCGGACTGTATGAATTAGTAGATGGCAAGGTCAGTGTTTCTCGGATCAGGACTATCAGGATTGAAGATTTATTAGGAAGAGAACCGGTAAAGGTAAATTTAGAGGAGATTTCCGGATATTTAAAGGGCAGGAGAGTGATGGTGACCGGAGGGGGAGGTTCAATCGGAGGAGAATTGGCCCGGCAGATTTGTAGATTTGGGCCGAGGAGTTTGATTTTATTAGACCATAGTGAAAATGGCCTTTTCCATATAAATCTTGAACTTGAAGGAAAATGGTCGGGGGTAGGAGAAGAAGCGCGAACGGATATGGAGATTGTGCCGGTGGTGGCAGATATAAGGAATAGAGATAAAATGGATAAAATATTTAAAAAGTATAGACCGGAAGTGGTTTTTCATGCGGCAGCCCATAAACATGTCCCGATGATGGAATACCATCCCGATGAGGCAGTGATGAATAATATTATCGGGACTAAGAATGTGGGGGAATTGGCAGAGAAGTATGGGGCAGAAAGGGTTGTAATGATTTCTACTGACAAAGCAATTAATCCTACCAGTGTAATGGGGGCAAGTAAGAGAGTGGCGGAGATGGTGGTAAAGGATTTGGGAAGTAGGAATAAAACTAAATTTGTAGCGGTTCGCTTTGGAAATGTATTGGAAAGCAATGGCAGCGTTGTACCCATGTTTAAGCAGCAGATTGCCGAGGGCGGGCCGGTTACAGTAACTGATAGAGAAGTAAAGAGATATTTTATGACTTTGCCTGAGGCAAGTCAGTTGGTGATCCAGGCCGGTGTGCTGGGAATAGGCGGAGAAGTATTTGTACTGGATATGGGAAAACCGATAAAGGTGCTGGACCTGGCTAAAGAATTGATTCATTTGTCCGGCTTTGAAATTGGCGAGGATATAGAGATAAAGATTATAGGATTAAGGCCGGGAGAGAAGATGTTTGAGGAGATATTGACTAAGGAAGAGAGGAGCGGGGTGCTGGGAGATAGCGGGCACGAAAAGATTTTTATTGCCAAGGTTGAAGAAGTTGCTGGAGAAAAGCTGGAGAAGGATATTAAGGAATTAGAGGTGCTGGCACGGGAGATGGACGCTGAAGGGATAGTGAGGAAGCTGCAGGAGATGGTGCCTAGTTATGAGCCGAATAGGGGAATGCTTAAATAGTATATAGTAAGGAAAAGAAAAAGTTTGACACTTTTATTAATATTTGTTATATTATATTAAGGAAGAAAGTAGGAAATTCTTACTATAGGATTATTTATGATTAATCAAAGGAGAGAAGACTAATGTCTTTAATTCAAATTAGAGAAAAAGCGCAAATTACAATTCCCAGTAGAATTCGTAAAGAATTGGGTATTAAGAAGGGTGATTATTTAGAAATTGTCAAAGAAGATGATAAAATAGTTATTATTCCTAAAATATTAGTAGATAAAGTCTCGGCAAATTTGTCGGCAAAAGGTGAAGAGATGCTAAAAGAGGCTATAGATGATGTCAGGAAAGGCAGGGTCAAGATACATAATGATGTAACACATTTAATTAATGACCTTCATGAATAGATAGATGCAATTGATTTATACTGCTTATTTTAAGAAAGACTATAAAAAACTTTCAGCTGCTATTCAGAAGAAAACAGATGAGAAAATAAGGCTTTTGATTGAAAACTTATCCCATCCTTCCTTAAGAGTGAAAAAAGTTAAAAAATATCAGAATGTTCTGGAGGGAAGTATTAACAAGAATTATCGATTTCTATTCCAAATAACTTCCAAAGGGTATCTTTTCTTTCGAATTGGGAAACATGATATTTCAGAAGAAAAATGATTAATTAGTAAACTAATAAAAAAGGGACAGGCAAAAGGCCCGTCTTTTTTATTATAAAAGTTAACCAAAGGTGCCAGGCACCTTTGGTTAACTTTTTAGTGAGTTTGGGGTAGGAAGGGGAGTTTGTGGTATAATAAAAAAAATATTATCGGTTTTGGAGTAGGTTTTTTAAAATGGTAATAACCAGAATAAGAGAGGAAGTTTTGAGTTCTCCGAGATTAAGTGATAGACGAGGAAGATTTGGCGGGGTAGTAGTAATAGGTGGAGCTAATATTGATTTGAGAGGCAGACCTTCTGAGGAGGTGCTGGAAAGGCATACCTCCAACCCGGGTAAGATAAATGTCGGCTCGGGAGGAGTGGGAAGGAATATTGCCCATAATCTGGCTTTACTTAATGTGCCGGTTACTTTGTTGAGTGCGGTAGGAGATGATGGAGAAGGGATAAGGATTTTGGAAGAGACCGGGAAAGCCGGAGTTAAGACGGAGCAGATGATAATATCGGGAGAGCATCCTACCGGAATATATCTGGCGATATTGGATGAGAAGGGTGAGATGGAGGTAGCAGTCTCGGATATGCAGATTTTAGAGGAGATTACGGTGGAGTATTTAAGGTCAAAGGCTTATCTAATTAAAGAGAGCAAGATAGTGGTGGCAGATACTAATATACCGGAGGAGAGTATCGAATATGTGGTGGACCTGTGTAATAAGGTTAAGGTCCCTCTTTTGATTGAGCCGGTCTCGGTGAAGAAGGCCAGGAAGTTAAGGAAGATATTGGACGAAAGCGGGAAAGGAAAGGGAAGCGGAAAATGGGCTATTAATTATATAACTCCGAGTGAGGATGAACTGGAATCAATTTTGGGGGCGGAGACGGAGAGAGATAGTGACGAGGATGAAGGTATAGATATAGATGTGGTGAAGGCGGCAGAGGAATTAAGGCGTAAGGGAGTAAAGAATGTGATTGTTACTTTAGGAAAAAGAGGAATATATGTCTCTTATAGCGGGGTTGATGAAGGAAGAAAAGAGGGTTGGAACAAATTTATGGCACCCTACAAGGGCGAGGTAGTTGATGTAACCGGGGCTGGAGATGCGCTGGTAGCCGGCTTGGTCTATGGAATTTATAAAGGATATTCTCTGGAGATGGCGGCAAGATTTGGCTTGGGGGCGGCGGCTCTGACTATTTCCACAAAAGAGGTGGTAAGGAGAGATTTAAGAGAAGGATTATTAAGGAGCAGGATTAAAGAAGAAGATAACAAAGAAGGAAGAAGGTTAATATAGATTAATTATGAGTGCAAGCGCGAGGGTGAATGGAGAAAGATTTTTTGATTTTAAAGAAGAAGTAAAAGAGGCTCTGGAAGGTGGCAAGCCAGTAGTTGCTTTAGAATCGACTTTAATATCTCATGGTTTTCCTTATCCGGAAAATTTAGAGGTAGCCGGGGAAATGGAAGAGATTATACGAGGATATGGAGTTGTGCCTGCGACTATTGCAGTTATCGGAGGGAAGATAAAAGTAGGGCTGACGGCGGGTGAGTTGGAATTTATGGCAACTTCTAAAGATATTGTAAAAGCCAGCAGGAGGGATTTGGCAGTGATAGTAGCTAAAGATTTAAATGGAGCTACTACGGTAGCGGCAACTATGTTGGTAGCGGAGAGAGCTGGAATAAAGGTGTTTGCAACCGGAGGCGTAGGAGGAGTGCATCAAGGGGCGGAGAAGACCTTTGATGTATCTGCTGATTTGCAGGAATTGGCACGGACACCGGTAGCGGTAGTGTGCAGCGGGGCAAAGGCGATACTCGATTTACCTTTGACCAAGGAATATTTAGAAACCATGGGAGTACCGGTGATTGGATTTGGAAGTGAAGAGCTGCCTGCTTTTTATTGTCGGGAGAGCGGACTAAAAGTTGATTATGTGGTAAATGATGAGAAGGAAGCAGCGGGGATAATAAGAACTATGCAGGATTTAGGATTAGGAGGGGGAATGATTATTGCTAATCCTGTTCCTAAGGAATATGCCCTTTCAATGGAGTATATGAATAGAATGTTAGAAGAGGCTGTTGGGGCGGCGGAGAAGAAAGGGATCAAAGGAAAGAAGTTAACCCCTTATCTGTTGAACAAAATAAAAGAATTAACCGGAGGCAAAAGCCTGAAAGCCAATATTGAGCTGCTAAAGGATAATGCGCGGGTAGGCGCAAAAATCGCTCGCGAACTGGTAAAATGAAAAAGTTAACCAAAGGTGCCTGGCACCTTTGGTTAACTTTTTCCACAATTCCACAATTGTGTATTGACACAAATGTTGAAAGCCTGTATATTTATAGTTAGAGGTGATAAAGATGAACGGTAAAAAAAGCTACGCACGAAATAGACTTAGTATCGATATAGATCCTGAAGAGCACCAAAAAATAAAAGTATTTGCTGTTTTGCAGGGGAAGACTATTAGAGAATATGTTTTGGAAAGTATCCGGGAACGTATAGATCGGGAAACTGAGGAAAAGCAATTATTGGCAATAACCACTCAAATTAATCCTGTCTTAAAAAAAGTTTGGAACAATAAAAAAGATGATATTTACAATTAAATATAAACAAGGAGATGTAGTCTTAGTAAAAGTTGTTTTTTCAGAAGGTTCGGGAGTTAAAAAGCGGCCAGCCTTGATTATTAGTGATAAATATTATCATAATCACCGACAAGAAGTAGTTGTTTCTGCTATTACTAGCAATATTGATCGACTATTAGCTGGAGATACAAAAATACAGGATTGGCAAAAAGTAGGATTGAAATATCCTTCTTTGGTAACCGGGATTATCCAGACAATAAAAACAAATATGATCGAACGGAAATTAGGAAAGCTTTCGGAGAGAGATTTTTTAGAGACACAAAAAAATCTTAAAAAATCATTAGGTTTTTTAGGATGACAAATATGGTGAAAAAGTTAACCAAAGGTGCCTGGCACCTTTGGTTAACTTTTTAGTGTCGGGTTCCTTATAAAGCATGTGGATAAAATAAGGTGTGATATAATAAAATTGTGTAAAAAGAATTCAATTTTCATATTGAGGTCGGTGAATTTAATGATTGGCAATGAAAAGATTAATATTATAAAAAATATTTTGGTACAGGAATTTAGCCCTTATCTAATTTATATTTTTGGCTCTACAGTAAAAAATAGAGACGGAGGAGAAAGCGATATAGATATTGCCATTCTGACTGATAAAAGAGTAGACGAGTACGAATTATTTATTCTATCTCAAAAATTAGCGGATATTTTAAAAAAAGAGGTTGATCTAATAGATTTGAATAGGGCTTCCACTGTTTTCAAAATTCAAATTATAAAAACAGGAAAATTAATCTATAATTCTAATAATCTAAAGAAAATGTATTTTCAGATGAGAACTATAAAAGACTACGCGATCTTAAATGAGGAAAGGCAAGAGGTAATAGATAAAATTAAATCAAGGGGTGCTCGGATATGATCGATGATGTAATTTTAAATAAAACAGAAATTGTTAAAAGATGTATTAGAAGGGCAAAGGAAGAGTATGATTGTAATCCTAAAAATTTGGAAAATTATACTAAGCAGGATTCTATTACTTTAAATATTCAGAGAGCGTGCGAAGCAGTAATTGATTTAGGGATACATGTTATTGCTGAAAGGGATTTGGGGATTCCTCAAACGAGTAGAGATACGTTTGAAATTTTACAAAATAATAAAATTATTGGCCATGAGATGTCCGAGCGGCTTAAAGCGATGATCGGATTTAGGAATATCGCGATACATAATTATCAAAGGCTAAATTTGAAAATAATCCAAGCAATTATAGAGAAAGACCTGAAGGATTTGCTGTCTTTTACAGATGTTATTTTGAAAATATAAGAAAAGTAATACATAGAAAGGTGCCTGGCACCTTTGGTTAACTTTATGGTGGAAAGGTTAAAAATAAAGATGGAAATAGTTATTGTTGGGGCTGGCCCGATAGGGTGTTATACGGCACAGTTGTTGAAGAAATGCGGGATTAACAGTTTTAGAATAATTGAAGAACACAATGAGGTGGGCAGGCCGGTAAGGTGTGCCGGGATTGTGGGCAAGCCGGTTTTCGAAGATAGTTTAATACCTTTATCGAGAGGTTCTATATTAAATCAAATTAACGGAGCCTTGTTTTTTTACCGGGGAGATAGTTTTAAGATAGAAAGGTCCGGGGTAGCTCTTGTAGTTGACCGTGAGAAGTTTGATAAAGAGTTGAGCCAGGGATTAGAAGTGGAATATAGGAGAAGATTACTGGAGATAGAGGAAGAAGGAGAAGGCAATGAAAGTGGGAGTGGAGATGGAAGTAGGTATCTGCTAAAGACCAATCAGGGGGATATCTGGGCTGATATAGTTATTGGAGCTGATGGACCGCGGTCCCGGGTGAAAAAGTTTATAGATTCGAAGAGAAAAGGGGTAAAAAGAGGAAGCGGGGCGAAGAAAGATGATGGTAATGGCAGTGATGACAGTGATGATAGTGATGGCTCCGGGGAAACTAAATTTTATAAAGGGGTCCAGTATAGAATAAAATTAGAAGATTTAAAAGGCTTAGAAGATGAATTTTTTTCAGGGGAGTTGACCCGGGTATATATGCGGGAAGGAATTCCTTTTTTTGTGTGGATTATTCCTGAAGGAGATGGAATTATACGATTAGGGGTAATTGCAGAAAATGGACGAAGAGAGTTAGAGCGAGTGATAGAAGAAGAAGGGATAAAAGGTGAAATTATCGATAGATTAGCCGGGATTATTCCGATAGGACTGTGCCAGAGTGTTTATAAAAAGGTAGCAGTAGTGGGGGATGCAGCCCGGCAGGTAAAACCTTTGACCGGGGGAGGAATTTATTACGGGATGAAGGCAGCCGAGATTCTGGTGGAGTGTATTCGGGAAGGCGAGCTAGCTGAATATGACAAGAGATGGAAGAGTAAATTTGGAAGAGAAATTAAATTTGGATTATGGGCTAGGAAAGTTTACGAGAGATTGAATAAAGATAAGCATGAATTAGAGGATATTTTCTCGTTGTTTAAAGAGAATGCGGAATTTATCGAGCGGGCAGCAAATTTTGAAAACCATTCTTTAGTATTTAGGGAGGCATTTAAGAGGCCGATGATATTTATGAAAGCCGGTAAAATTTTCGCGAGAAATATAGGAAAGATAATTGGCTAATAAAGTTTTAAGTTTTGTAATTGGTATCTGGAAAATGGTGTGATATAATATTTATGATAGATCATAGATGGATATAGGAGGGTGAGCTATGAAAGTAAAAGAAATTATTTTTATAGTAGAAGAAGATCTAGAGAAGGGGTATACCGCTCAAGCTCTGGGATATTCAATTTTTACTGAAGGTGAAAATTTAAAAGAATTAAAAGAAAATATCAAAGATGCTTTGAAATGTCATTTTGACAAGAAAGAATTGCCTCTCTTTGTGCGTTTACATATTGTTAAAGAGGAGAAATTTGCTTGTGCCTAAGATTCCGAGAGATATTTCTGGCAGAAAATTAACGAAATTACTCGAAAAATATGGTTACCAAATTACTAGAGAAACAGCAAGCCACATAAGACTGATTTCAAATTTTAAAAATAAAGAACATAAGATTACCGTGCCCGATCACTATCCTATTAAAATTGGAACTTTAAATAACATATTAAATGATTTAGCGAATTATTTAGAAATTGATAAGAAAAGGTTATTAGAGGAATTGTTTAAAAAATAATAAAGTTGTTGATGTATTATTTGAATGCTTTTAATTTTTTATTCTAACTATAGATTATAGATATAGAATAAATAAAAGGGAACAGGGAGAAATAAAATTGAAATCAATTATTCTTTGTGCAGGAAAGGGCACTCGCCTTAGACCGCTTACCCACACCAGCGCCAAACATTTAATCCCCATTGCCAATAAACCGGCACTTTTTTATGGGATAGAGGCGATTAGGGATTGTGGGATAAAAGATATGGGCATAGTCATTGGGGAGACCGGAGAGGATATAAAGAGAGAGCTTAGAGAGGGTGGTAAGTGGGGAGTGAATATTTCTTACATTGAACAGAAGGAAGCCCTGGGTTTGGCCCATGCGGTATCGGTAGCGCGTGATTTTTTGGGAAAAGATAAATTTTTGATGTATTTAGGGGATAACCTTTTAAAGAACGGGGTAGAAAGATATGCGGATAAATTTATTCAGGGGAATTACAATGCCTTTGTGTTATTGACTGAAGTGGATGACCCAAGGCAATTTGGAGTTGCTGAGCTGAAAGAGGGAAGAGTCGTACGAGTAGTGGAAAAACCTAAAGAGCCGGTCAGCAATTTAGCTTTAATAGGAGTCTATTTTTTTGATAAAAATGTTCATCAGGCCATTAAAAACATAAAACCTTCTGCTAGGGGGGAATTGGAGATTACCGATGCCATTCAGTGGATGATCGATAAGGGTTATAAAGTTGGTGCTGAAGTAATTGGAGGCTGGTGGAAAGATACCGGAAAACCGGAAGATATACTGGAAGCCAATGCTTTGATTTTGGAAGATATTGAAAGAGATGTCAAGGAAGGATGTGTCTGTGAGAACTCCGATATTTTGGGGAGAGTAAAGATTGGTGAGGGAGTGAATATTGTTAATTCCAAAATAGTTGGTCCGGTGATAATTGGTAATAAAGTGAGGATAGATGATTCATATATCGGACCATTTACCTCTCTGTCTGATGGGGTAGAAGTGAAAAAGAGTGAAATTGAATATAGTGTAATCCTAGAGAACACTAAAATAAATAATATCAAAGGACGCTTTCATGGTTGTCTAATCGGTAAGGGAGTTGATATTTTACGTTCCCGTGTCCTCCCCCGCAGTTATAAGTTTATCTTAGGCGACCACAGCAAAGTCGAATTATTATAGAGATAAAAAAGGGAAACAAAGGTGCCTGGCACCTTTGTTTCCCTTTTTTAGAAAGAAGAGCCGAAGGTGATGTAGATATCATATCCGTGGGGGGCGGTTAGGGCTTTGGCTGCTCCTAATCTTAGGGTAAAGGGAGAATCGTATTGGTAATTAAAATCTGCTTTTAATTCTGCTCCGATACTGGATTTAAAATTCTGCCAGATAGAGTTAGTTTCATTATTTTCGGCATTTATATTTATGCTGGTGCTATTGCCAGGGCTTTCCCAAGCATTTCCCATATCAATAAAGAAGGTGCCCGATAGTCTTTCTAAAAAGATGGAGAGGGGGCCAAGTTTAAGGCTGTGCTCAATATTAGCCAGAGGAAAGCGATACTCCAAGCTGGTCAAGAGAAGATTATTTCCTTCAAGGGCGGCAGGTTTATAGCCCCGCAGAGAGAAGGTATTCGTGTCGGCATTACTAAGATTATCCGCAGAATAATGACCTCCCAATTTAAATTTTTCCCTATCTAAACCTGATTCTAATATACTTGAAGAGCTGGTGCCGGCTACCAGGCGAAGGGCCAGGACCTGATGTGAGGAGGGGAACGGTAGAGGAATAAATTTTCTGCCATCAAAGATTAATTTATCAAAAGTATAATCACCGCCTAAGGCTTTATCAGCATGTTCGTAGGTTAGAGAGAAGGAGTTGCCCAGTTCGGGACTGATAGAGAATCCATATTTTTCTGCATCAGAATAGTAGCAGCCTAGTCTCAGGCTACCGATTTTCTCCTGGTTAGTATTTAGTGGAGATGATGTGTCAGTGTCAGTAGTGGATGATTTTTCGTATTGATAACCGAGGGAAAAGATCTGCCTGTAAGAGCGCGAATTTATAGCGGAGGCAGTATATCCTTTAAATGGGAAATAAATATTCATACCTGTCTTACCTTCTTCCCACCAGGAGGTTTGAGTTTGGGAAGCTAAAACAGTATTACCGTACAGATAAAAATTGATAATAGGAAGGTGACTATAATTATAATAATTGAGGTTGTAATTTAGGCTATTATTGAGTAGTCCATAAGTAATAGTAAAAGGTAAGGAAGAAAATCCCAGTACGTCTTCTAACATACTTGAAAAGCCAATACTCAAATCAGTATCAGTAATCTGGGCAGCGGGGATCCAATAGGTGGGCGGCCAGAAGGAGGTTAAAGGATGGTAAGGATGGATAGGATAATTGGCTTTGGGAGAACTATCTAGACCATTAGATTGTTGTTGCCACATCGGCCGAGTGGTATCCTGCTGAGTGGCAATAATTTGGGGCTCAATATATTCTATCTCTACTTCTGTCCACTGGTTGGGATTTGTGTTCGAGTTCGGGTCCACTTTCATAAGGTGCAGTTCATATCCTGTGGCGTGATAGGAAATAAAGGCTAGCTGGGTGCCATCGGGAGAGATTGCGGGCTGAAATGCTCCACCCAATACATTGGTTATCTGATATAATTTTTTATTGAGGAGCGAGAAAGCAAAAATATTATAAATTCCGGTGCGGTCTGAGGAAAAGAAAAGATACTTGCCATCGGGAGACCAATAAGGGCTAAGGTCAATTGATTTATCGTGAAAGATGGTTTGGAGAGTAGAATTGCCGATATTGTCGGAATCAAGATTTAGGATATATATATCCTGATAACCCTGGTGCCAGGCAGAAAGGGCAATCATTTTCCCATCGGGAGACCAGGTTGGTTGATATAATTGGATGCCATCTCGAAAGTCTGTTAAATAAGTAATACTCTCTTTTGTAATTGGTGGAACAGCAAAGGAAGAGGAAGTTTGATCAGGGATTGAATTTAAATTAATCAGGATTAGGTTGTTTATACCTGCTTCGTTTATTACGGCCACAATTTGAGGATTATCTGGGTCAGGTGACCAGTTGGGATCGCGAGTCCGCAGCCCTTCAGAAAGGCGGGTCTCTTTTTCTGTTTTCAAATCAAATAAATAAAGGTCATAAAATTTATAAAATTGCTCATAGTCGTCTAATTTAGCATAAATTATTTTAGAACTATCAGGAGATATGCTAAAAGAAGAATCCCGACCATAGGTCCTTTTAATCAGGGGCTGGGTCTGATTTCCAGTAGAACGAGGAGTTAAGGGAAGAGAAGGGCTTAAAGGGTCCATAATTTGAATAAAGGGATAGGAATGGGGAGTAAAGACTCTAACTGCTATCCTGCCTCCATCGGGGGTGGAAAGCCAGTGGGGGTAATCGACCCAATAATGGTATTTAGTTAATTGCTGAGAAGGAGTAATATTTTTTTGAGAGAGAATTTTTTGCGCCTGGAGTTGATATTTCTCTTTTAAATGGTCTTCCCAGGTTTGATATAGTTCGTTCAGGTTCAGGCCTATCGCTCTTTTTATGGCATAGTTAAAACCTAAATAGGGATATTCACAGAAAATTTCACTCATAGCGATGACTTTTTCTTCCCCGTATTTTTGAGCAATAAAATGGATAAGAGATTGACCATATATATAAGGTGCGGTGCCGTCAGGCCAGGAAGTAAGATAATAACCGTTTATCTGATCCAAGGTGTTAAACTTATCTTCAAGGGCGGCCATACGAAGATACATATCGTAGCGAGAATCTATTCCTCGGCCCCCGGTGGTAAATTTTGTTTCATTATAAACCGCTAATCCTTCGATTGACCATATGGGCTGGAGGGCATTAGGAGCGAGTATCTGACCGAAAAGAGCTCGCAGGGCAGTAGTAGGTCCGGAAGTCATCTCAAGATGAGCTATATGGGTGTATTCGTGAGTGATTACCATTTTAAGCCAGCTTTTAAATTTCATATCAAAGGATTTGGCAGTGGGGGCAGTCAGGGAGATACGGATTACTCGATGGGAAAAAGAGGAGGCAAAACCCAGAGCATAATCAGAAAAATCTTCAATAATTATGGCTATTTTTTGCAGGTGATGATGCTTATTGGGCGGGCCAAGCTGAGCATTAATCTGGTGGTAGGTTTCCTCAGCAATATCAGCCACCACTTGAGCTAATTGTTCATTATTATAACTGAAATCCTCATTGTTTTGTTCATTATTTTGCGCCATAGAAAAATAGACTGAAAAGTGAGGACTCTCCAAGACCTGCCAATTTAAGCCGGGGTTATAGCGAACAGCCTCTACACTCATAACTAATGGCGAGTATATTACTAAAAATATTGTAACAATGATATAAATAAAAAAAATTATTTTATTTTGCATATTCTCATACTTCTTCCCAAAAAGTTAACCAAAGGTGCCTGGCACCTTTGGTTCCCTTTTTATGAAAATAGATTTATTTTAATATGATTTAGCCAGAGTTGGTAAATACGATCAGTAATTAAATTCTTTTGCATTTTTTTATAAATTTTTAGCGCACCTTGTCTGGTCGTGTGTAGAGAATTTGCTACATCTTTTACTCTGCAACCCTTTTTTATTAATAAATATACAAGTAAATGTTTTAATCGTTTATTTCTTTCTATGTCTCCAATTTGTTCTTTTGTTTTCCTTAATATATTTTCTATATTTTTGGGTGATTTATTTTGTATTTGATTTGAGGTTATTTTAGTGGTATTTTGGAAGATTTTTTCAGGGTCATATTTTTGAATATTTTCTTTTACGAAATTTACAAAATTTTCTGGATTGGTTTGACAAAGTTTTAAAAATTCCCGAATGTTCAGCCAAAAGGGAACGTTTTTGTTTTGATTTTGAGTAGAGAGAAAATATTGAAAACTACTCCAGGGGTATTCTTCAGGAGAATCCACTAATCCGGCCTCTACTGGATTTAGGCTAATATAAGAAGCTACACTATATAAATAAAGAGAATTTAGGACAAGATGGCTTTTGTATCGGTCCTGAAAGAGGTGACCCTTTCTAATGTGCCTTATGTTGAACCAGTGGGCATAAGAGGAATTTAAAAACTGCATGGCTTGAGAGAGATTTGCTTCTTCTGTCTTTAAAAGAAGGTGAAAGTGAGTATCCATTAGTACATAGGAAAATAGGTGAACTTTGTGAAAGTTGACCATTTTTTGTAGAAGTTGTAGAAATTTATTTCTATCTACATCATCAGCAAATATATCAGTTGCTTCCACACCATTACCAATTATATGGTAAATAGCATTTTTATCTTCTATCTCTGTCCTATTTCTTCTTACCATAATGTGATTATTATATCTTTTATAAATAAATAGTTCAAGGGATCGAATTGCCTCATCAAAAATCTAAACGAAAAAGTATCGATGCCTCATATAAAAATCTAAATGAAATTATTTTAATTATAACCTAATCTCCTCTATATTTAAAGAGAAGAAATTATCTCTCTTTTAATATATGAGGAGGTAAAAAGGGATGTTAACTATGAGGCAGAAAAAGGCCGTAACCAGAGAATTAGGGAAAAGGTACCAGAAGGCCAGAAAGAAGGAAAAGACGGTCATCTTAGATGAATTTATCCAACTGACCGGATATAACCGCTGTTATGCCTGTCAAGTTCTAAATGTAAAAAAAGAAAGAGTATTAGGGTATCTAAATATAGCCGGTAAAAGAATAAAATATATAGCGGATAAGAGGAAAATCAAGAGGAAGAAGAAAAAGATTTATGATCAGGAGGTTCTGGTAGCCTTAAAGGAGATCTGGAAAATATGTGATTATATCTGTTCCAAGAGACTGGCTCCTTTCTTATCCGAGATCATCCCGGTATTAGAAAGATGGGGAGAAATTAAACTAAACCTTAAGCTAAGAGAAAAACTCTTCAAGATAAGTGCAGCTACCATCGATAGAATACTTACTGATACCAGGAAGAGATGCAGAATAAAAGGCAGATCTACTACCAGACCAGGAAGCCTACTAAAGAAGAGTATCCCTATTAGGACTTTTGCCGATTGGGATGAAAAAGTACCCGGCTTTTTCGAAGTTGATTTAGTTTCCCATGATGATGGAGTTACCAGGGGAGATTTTAACCAGAGTCTTAACTTTACCGATATCTCTACCGGTTGGGAGGAGATGGTAGCAGTAAAGAATAAGGCCCAGATATGGGTCTTTGCTGGGATAAAGACCATAAAAGAGAGATTACCTTTTTCTATTTTAGGGATAGATTCAGATAATGGAGCTGAATTTATCAATGCCCACCTAATTCGTTATTGTAAGGAGCATAAGATTACCTTTACCCGAAGTAGACCATATGGAAGAATGATTCCTGTTTTGTGGAACAGAAGAACTGGTCGGTCATCAGAAGGGCGGTAGGCTATGGTCGATATGATACCGATAAGGAACTTAGCATTCTAAACGAACTGTATAGTTATCTTAGACTCTACGTCAACTTCTTTCAACCGGTTAGAAAACTAATCAAAAAGGAAAGGATTGGGAGCAAGGTTATTAAAAGATATGATGAAGCGAAAACCCCTTACCGAAGGGTCCTGGCCTCTCCTGATATTGAAGATGAGATAAAGATGAAATTGAAAAGCCAATATGCTATGCTAAATCCAGCGGAACTGAAAAGAAATATAACTAAATTACAAAATAGGCTCCTTAAATTAAATGCTTTAAAGCAAAAAGTAAGAGAAGATCTAGAAAAAAGTATGAAACCTTCAAGTAGGTTCGAGTATATTTCTACTTGAGGCATCGTATCAGCTTTCCTTTATATTTTTATGTGAGGCAACGGGCTACTACTACCAATTTTTTTATTTTTTATTTTCTACATCTTAGGGTGTTAGTGTAAACTTTAGTGGGGTAGTTAGAAGAAAAAATAACATCTGCTTTTCACTATTATTTAACTCTACTATTAAATTCTCAAGCATTTCCTCACTTAATGCCCCACCACTAAAATTAATTAGACTGCGTAAGGGCATATACTTTATCAGAGCCTTCCCCATTTCAGAATTTTCCATTTGTGATAGGTCAAAACTCATTCCGTCCTGCTGTTTAAATTGCTGCATCATTTTTTCAATAATCATTTTACCCTTTGGGTCATTCATCAAATCTCCTACTGTTGAGTTTCTATGAAATTTCTTTCTCAAGTTAACTGTTGATTGAACTTTTATAGTCTCCTTAAGTAGTATTTCCTTTGATGATTTTCCTATTAGTATTTCAAAATCACCACTTTCTACATGCCAATCTTTAATGTCTATATTATAATACGCAAAAGAACGCTTATTTAATATAAATGTTACTTTTTTCTCTTCTCCTGGCTGTAATTCAACTTTTTCAAATCCTTTAAGCTCCTTTAAAGGTCTTATTACACTGCTTTCAACATCTCTTACATATAATTGAATAATTTCTTTCCCAGCTATACTCCCCCTATTTTTAACTTTTACCTTCACAGTAACAATATCAGTATCTTTTACTTCATTTTTATCCACTGAAATATCTGTGTATTCAAAGTTTGTATAGCTTAATCCGTATCCAAATGGAAATAAAGGCTCAATTTCCTTTGCATCGTAATATCTATATCCCACAAACAATCCTTCCTTATATTCAACTTTATCCTCTTCGCCAGGGAAATTAATATATGAAGAATTATGAGATAATTTCATAGGAAATGTTTCTGCAAGCTTTCCGCAGGGATTAGTAATTGCAAACAATATATCAGCAATTGCTCCGCCTGACGCCTGACCGCCTAAATATGTCTCTACTATACCTTTTACTTTGTCCGCCCAAGACATTTCCATCGGAGCACCATTGCTCAATACTACTACAATGTTCTTTTGTACTTCTGCAACTGCTTCAATTAATTTCTTATGATTTTTAGGTATTTCCATGTGATTTCTGTCATATCCTTCTGACTCATATCTTTCAGGTAATCCCACAAATACTACTGCCGTATCTGTATTTTTAACTGCTTCTGTTGCTTCATTAATTAAGATTTCATCAATTTCATCAGAGTTTATTGGATACCCTTGTGCATATTTAATCTTTACACTATTACCTGCAATTTTTACCATTTCATCATATGCATTATCTATTTTTATAGGATTGATATGAGAGCTTCCTCCTCCCTGATATCTTGGTGTTTTAGCAAATGCACCTACTAATGCAATGGTTCCATTCTTCTTGAGTGGTAAAATATTATCTTCATTTTTAAGAAGTACTATGCATTCCCCAGCTACTTCTCTTGCTAATTGATGGTGTTCATCTTTGTCGTAGGAAGCATTTTCTTTTTTATTGTTTTCGGCCTTAAGTATTACGGTTAGCAGTTTTTCAACAGCTTTATCAAGCACTTCTTCGGCTAATTGTCCGCTTTTTACTGCTTTGACTATCTTTTTATCTCCTATGCCTCCACTTGATGGCATTTCAAGTTCTAATCCTGCTGTCAATCCTTTTGCTCTTTCATTTACAGCCCCCCAGTCAGATATTACAAAACCTTTATGCCCCCATTCATCTTTTAATATATCAGTTAATAAATACTTATTTTCTGAACAATATTCACCATTTACTTTATTATATGCACACATAACAGTCCAGGGCTGAGCCTGTTTTACCGCTTCTTCAAAACTTGCTAAATATATTTCCCTTAAAGTTCTTTCATCAACAATAGCATCTACTGACATTCTTCACCTAATGCAATGCCTACTTTTTTAATTAATTTTCTATCCCACGAACAAGCTAATGTTGCTCCTGATGGAAAACATGTCGCAGGTACACTTGTGTTTATTCCTAAATGCTTTATTTCTTCTGCCTGTTTCCTAAGACCATGGGGACCATCTGCCATCATTATTGAAGGTATCCCTAATCTCTTTATACCTTTAGTGTGCCAAAAATCCAACCCTGAACACAAACTAGCTTTTTCTTCTAAAGTCATTTCACTTATAATTTTTTTAATATCTCTAATCATTTTACCACCTCTGTTTATTATCAATTACACACCGTTTTCATCATCAAAACGATTATTCCCTATGCCATTGAGAGAATATTCTTTTATGAAGAGCCTTCCTTTTTAAAGTTTTTATTTAAATAATTGTACAAGCTTTTTACCTTTATCTTATTCGAAAAACATCTTATCCTCTTATTTGCCGAAGGGACCAAGATAAAAAAATTATCCGAAGGGATACATTCTTCTTCAGTAGCAATATAAACACCAAATGCCGGCCGTTTACATTGAAAGACCAGATTATCCCCTTCTCTAACGTAAGATAATTCTGGATCTACCAGGTGCATATTCTTAAAATCATTAAAGAGAAAATAATTCTCGTATTCTTGTTCATCACATCGTACTGAGATGTATATCACCGTATCAGATAGCGTCTTCATGGGTATTTCATTTATATTAACGATACCAATTGTAGAAACGAAATCTTTCAAAATCCGAATTCCTGCATACTTCTTTTCCCAAATCCTTTTTCCTTCGGTATTCCAAAGGGCCAGTGAAACATTTACCATCTTATCTTCGTATTGATCATTCACAACCATAACCTTGATAGCTTGTTCTGAAGGTTCGTAATGTACTACGGGCAAGATATCGGCATAAAATTTTTTAGTATAGTAATAAAGGGCTTTTAGCCTTTTGAAGTAATCCACGCACGACCAACTGAAGACTGGCCAACTATCATTGTACTGCCAGTAAAGTGTGCCTGCTGTTCTATATTTCCTCGATCTCCAGTGTTCTACTCCAAATTTTACGGCTTCTGCCTGATTGAGTTGAGAAAGATAGACAAATGTGTCGAATTCCGTTACCAAGCCAAAACGAGAGTTAACAAAACGAAGTATCCTTTCTTGGCCTTCTATTTGTTTGTTGTGGTTTAGTATAATAGGATGAAATATCCCTTGCTCTTCTTTTTTAGCAAATAAGTCAATAGTCTTTGGATCGGGCGCAGCTTGGAACCCAAATTCACTTATAAATCTACCATTTTCATTTAAGTAATTTTTATAATCCAACCAACCTGCCCACACATTCCATACATGACAATCACCATATTTAGTCGAATTTGCCTTATCTCCACCGTATGGGCTTGATGGCCAATAAGGTCTTGAGGGGTCTTCCTGAGCACATATCATGGGAAAATCATGCAAGTACAATTTATTTCCCAGGAATTCACCGTTAACTTTATGGATCATCATAGGCCATTCATCGAATCCCCAATTATTCTCATTATTTCCACACCACAAGACGATACTTGTATGATAACGTAGTTTCTTAACTACTTCCCTAATCTCCTTGCAGCTTAGCTTTCTAAACCATTCGAGGTGGTCTGGATATTCTGCACAAGCAAACATAAAGTCCTGCCATATCATTATTCCCAATTTATCACACAGGTTATAAAATTGTTCGTCTTCGTAAATTCCTCCACCCCATACCCTCATCATATTCATATTCGATTCCTTCGCCAAGCGAAGGAGTTTTTCGTAGTCTTCAGTCTTTATCCAGGTCAGAATGTTATCAGCAGGTATCCAATTAGCACCCTTTGCAAATACCCGTTTACCATTGATAGCGAATATGAAGGTTTCACCTTCGGCATCTTGTTCTCTTATTAATTCAACGGTTCTTAGACCTATCTTCTTTTCCTCACTGTAAACCCAATCATCTTTATACTTCAAATTGAATTTAAAGGTGTATAGGTACTGTTCTCCAAGACCATTTGGAAACCATAATCGAATGTCTTTCAAAATAAATGCTCCATCGAATTGAATTCCATTTGTGCTATGTTCTATGGGTAATTCCGAAAGAGTTTTATCATTGACCCTTACTTCAACTTTGTAGCTCTGTAGGTCATCCAAATCGATAGTTGAAGCAACATATCCTGATGCCCTAATCAATCCTTCTTTATCATGCATTTCTTCCAAATATGCTGTACATCCTGTTAACCTTGCCTTATTATAGGATCCTATGTAAACAGATCTCCAAATACCTGAAGTTACTACACGAGCACCCCAATCCCAGCCATATGAATACTGGGCCTTTCTGATGTAGGACCTTACAGTTTCTCTTGCAGCACCGATTTTGCCATACACTTGTTCAAGTGTTTTCGGTTCTTTTAAGGGAGACTTTATATTCACCTTTAATATATTCTTACCCTTTTTGAGTATACCATTAATATCAAATCTGTACTCCAAGAACATATCTTCTGTATTACCAAGGTATCTACCGTTAAGATAGATATTTGAAAGGGTATCTATACTTTCAAAGACTAATTCCACGTTCTCCTCGATCGGTAAAGAATCTAATTCAAACTCCTTGGTATAGGTCCAGGACTTATTTTCGAGAACTCGCATATACTTTTCATTTAGACCTATATATGGATGCGGGACTAATTTTTGCAAGATAAGGTCTCCCTGTACAGTGCCAGGCACGTTCCCAGTAAATGTAAATTCACCTGCATCATCGTTTATCTGCCATTCTCCATTTAAAAATTCAATCAATTATATCATCTCCTTTAGGTATATTATGATAAATCCCAGGCTTCACTCAGTTTTGGAACATCTTTAATTAATTGTTTAGTATAAGCATGTTTTGGATTTATAATTATATCTTTCGCGTTTCCTCTTTCAACGATTTTTCCTTCTTTCATTATGTAAACGGTATCGCTCACATAATAAGCCAGCCCCAAATCATGGGTAATGAACACAATCATCATATTATTTTCAACCCTCAATTTTAATAACAATTTCAGAATCGTTGACCTCAAACAAGCATCAATCATAGATGTGGGTTCATCCGCAATTAGGACTTTGGGATCCAACATAAATATTCTTGCAATCATTAACCTTTGCATTTGGCCACCTGAAAGCTCAAAAGGATATTTATTACGCAATTCCTTATATTCCAGGTTAATAAAATCACAGGCTTCTCTCATTTTTTCTAATTTTTCTTTTTCAGCAAGCTTTACTCCCTGCAGTTTAATACAATCTAATAATAGCTTTTCAACCCGATAGAATTGATTAAAAGAGGAATAGGGATCCTGGAAAATGCCCTGAACGTCTTTCCAATATTGCCTTCGCGCACCGTGGGATTTAAGATTTCTTGGTTTCCCTTTATATCGAATATCACCACTTGTAGATTTTAGAAGGCCTAAAATTATTCTCGCTAAAGTTGTCTTGCCACTCCCACTTTCCCCAACAAACGAAATGATTTCTCTCTCATGAAAAGCAAAATCAACATCGTTTACTGCCCAGACTTTAGATCTGCCATATCCAAATATCTTTACAATATGTTGCCCACTCAATAAAACATTATCCTTGTTCATCGTTTATTTGTAACTCCTTTAAAATTTTGAAATCATAAATACATTTGAATGCTCTGTCATAATGAACCTTTTCTTCGATATTTTGTTTCCTGCATTCGCCTTTTACAAAGCTACACCTGTCCGCAAACCTGCAACCAATCTGAATATTACCCAGGTTTGGCGGTGCACCCGGTATATTCACTAATTTACGATTTTTCATATCTTCCTCAGGAACGATAATAGAGCCCATTAATGCTTTGGAATATGGATGGATTGGATCAAAAATGACATCATTTGTTTTCCCGCTTTCTACAATTTCACCAGCATACATAATGAGAATATTATCGGCTACATGTCTCAATAAAGGAAGCTCATGGGTAATAAATATTATCGATCCTACAAATCCTTTATCCAGAAGGTCTTTTAACAATTTTATAACAATTTTCTGAGAGGTAACATCCAGAGCTGAGGTAGGTTCATCTGCGATCAATATTTTAGGGTTCAAAATTGTCGAAATGGCAATAACTGTTCTTTGTTTCATCCCCCCTGATAACTCATTAGGGAAAGCGGTTAAAACTCTTTGGGGTAAATTGAGACTCTCAAATCTCTTGCTGGCCATTTTGTAAACCTGTCCTTTAGATAATTCAGGATTATGTTCTTTTATAATATCCTCAATAAACCGAATAATTTTTTTTGTGGGATTCAAGGCATTCATTGCAGCCTGGGGAATATAGGCAATTTTTTTCCCAAGAACTTGCGTCCTTAAATTTTCATATTCTAACTTCATGATATCAACACCATCAATTTTAATACTCCCGCTTTTAAAGTTTAGAGGTGGGAAATAAAACCCCATAAGGCTTAGGGCTAAAGTTGATTTTCCACATCCGGATTCACCTGCAATCCCCAGAATTTCTCTCTCTTTAAGCTGTAAAGAGACACCATCTACAGCATACACATGCTCATTTAAACGAGTTTTATAATATGTTCGTAAATCTTTTACAACCATAATCTGTCTATTCATAAGTTAACTCCTTATTTTGGGATTGAATATTTCATCCATCCCCGTATTCATAAAAAATAAGGAACTCACGATTATTGCAATAAGTATGGTTGGAGGAATAAATGCCCACCAGGCTCCTGCAGCCGGTGCTTCAAATAACATTGCCCAGTTCATCATAATCCCAAGGGTTATAGTATTAAGAGGCCCCAGCCCAAGTATGGATATAGCGGCTTCGCTCAATATCCCCGAAGAGATTTGGAGTATAAAAGCCATCATAATATAAGAAGCAATATAAGGAAAAATTTCCAAAACCATGATCTTCAAAGTGGTATACCCTGAAATTTTAGCAATATTTACATGTTCTCTATTTCTTAAAGAAAGGGTTTGAGAACGTACTGCTCTGGCCGTCCAAGGCCAGCTGGTAAGTGCAATAATCACTGCGATAATTATTGAACTTCTCGAACTTATGCTCACTGAAATTAATATAAGAACGATAAAAGATGGGATCACAATAAAAATGTTTGTAATGGTTATAATGATATTATCCATCAACCCGCCAATATATCCGGAGGCTATTCCTAATACTAACCCAATAAAAGTTGCAACCAGGCCAGCAATCAATCCAATATATAATGAGTTTCTTGCACCATACGCCAGTTCAAGTAAAACATCTCTACCAAAATTATCAGTTCCCAGGACATATTCGGAAGTTGGCTCTTCAAAACATGTACCCACCATCTCCAGAGGGTCATTTCTATTCATTAAGGGATAAATAAACACAAAAATAAGAATTATTCCTAATATAAAGAATCCTATTAGAAACTTGGGGGATTTGACTAATATTCTAAACGTATTTCGCATATTAACTCTCTTCCAACTGCGCTGATTTTATCCTCGGGTCAATTAATCCATAGATAATTTCAATAGTAAAATTAGCCAATAAAACTGCTATCGTAATCAATAAAGTACAACCCGAAATCAAAGGAAAATCCAATTGTCTGATAGCTGTAAACATCCATGTTCCAATCCCCGGATAATTAAAGACGATTTCAGTAATCAATGCTCCGCTCACCATAGTCCCTATGGATAAAGCCAATCCAGTAATTTGGGGTAACATTGCATTTCTAAAAACATAAAATATAATTTTCGATTCTCGAATCCCCATCAATTTACTATAAAGAACATAATCTGTATTCAATTCATAAATAGACATAGATCGCATCCCGAGGGCTTGCCCGCCTATCATAACTATAACGATAGATAGGAAAGGGAGGGTATAGTGCCTTAGCACTGAACTGATAAATTTTAAACTAAGATTTGGAATCATCTGATAAGAATAACCACCTCCAATGGGAAACCAACCAAGGTTCAGAGCGAAAACATATAAAAGCACAATAGATAAAGCAAAGAAGGGAATTGAACTCACAAATAAAGCAGCAGGAAATATTGTTTTATCAAAAAGACCTTTTTTGTATGCGGCAAAAGCACCTAATACATTACCCAAGATCCAGCCCACTAAAATAGCCGGTAATTGTAAAGCTATAGTCCAGGGAATGGCTGATCGCAATATACTCGCTACTGATCTGGGGTATAACCCAAAAGATGTTCCCAGATTCCCCTGAACTATATTTTTCAGATAGATAAAATACTGAACAATTATTGGCTTGTCAAGTCCAAATTCTCTCATAAAGGCCTCATATAATTTTTTTTGAGTATCGGCATCCATCATGCCCTGACCTAATTTAGCAATAATTACAGTAACCGGGTTTCCTTTGATGAATCTGGGGAGAAAAAAATTGAGGGATATAGCAATAACTATAGTTAAAAAATACCAGATAAATTTTCTGAAAAAATATTTTGTATATGGGCTCATATTAGCTTCCTTCCCGCATAACAATTATACAAAAAATCTATTAAAAAAAACAGGCCTTTTTGATACAAAAACCCGTACAAAAGTTTCGCAAAGGCCTGTTTTTATCCTTATTACATTTTATCCAACCTTATTGCTTAGCTTTGATTTCATACAGAGCCCTAATGCCAGCTCCATCTATACATATTTGCGGTGGGATATTCTTACCATCTGTAGCCGTTGGGAAACCTTCCCACACCGTTTCATTTACTGTATGAAACTTCCAAGGTCTATACATGAGAGGGATAAAAGGAATGTTCTTTAGATAAATGATCGCTAACTCTGTATATAATTCTTTTAATTCCTTTATATCTTCTTTCCGGGGAATTAGATTGATGATCTCATCGGCTCGATCATTTTTAAATCTGCCATAATTCGAGAAAGCCATTTCGCCTAGAGGGGGAACTCCTTCTGAACTCAAGAAATATCTCGCTCTCTCCCATGGTTGGCTGGGCATTGGACCAGATGACCACATCATACAAATATCGAAATTTCCGATATATGCGTCGTTTATCGCAACAGGCGCCTCGGGGAATTTCGTTCTCATCTCAATACCAATCTTTTTAGCATTTTGCATAACGATTTCCAGGGATGCATTCCAGTCTGTCCAGCCATAAGGACATTGGATATCATAAGGTCCAAGCCTTGTTCCGTCTTTCAGGACACGAATACCATCCTTCCCTCTTTCTGCACCAATAGAATCAAGTAATTCATTTGCACCATCTACATCGGTTGTCCACTGATATGGTTTGACCGCATCCTTGTCTATATATTTAGACTCTGCCTCGGTAAGAAGAGTAAAACATGGTTCGATGTCTGCAGAATAGCCAGTCATAGCGACTTCAGCAATTTTTTTGTATTCAATGCACATCGCAATTGCCTTTCTAACTTCAAAAACATCAAGACCTTTTTTCGATGGGTTAAGGAATATGGCAGGTATAGAACCAGGGATATAATATGGGAGATCATCCAGATAGCACTTGATGGGGGTTCCATCTTCCCACATTTTCCAAACATTAGGTATAAACTGCTGAGACATATCGATTTCACCATTTTTAAAGGCAAGGTTACCCGCAGCATTATCTTTGAAAATTGGATGAGTAATATATTTAGGAGCTGGAAGTTTTCCAAATAAGGCCTTCCCCCAATAATTGTCATCCCGCTCAACAATAACTTTTGTATCATCATAATACATAATTTTGTAAGGACCAGAAGCTACAGGGTCTTCATTGAAGAATTTTTGGATTTCAACCAAGTCGTATCCTGCTTCTTTTTCAATCTCCGACCATATATGTTTCGGATGCAGCGGAACCATTGCAAGACTATCTAAAAGGGACAATTTGTTATATTTTTCTTTATTTAGCTCGAAAACAACCACTGATGGAGACTCAGCTTTAATGTCTTTTAGGTAAGCCAAGAAGCTGCTCCAGGCAATACTATATTTTTCCCCTAATTTATACGAGTAAACAACATCCTCTGCTGTAAGAGGAATGCCATCATTCCAATGAGCAGCTTTATTTAATTTAACTTTTAGAGTATAGGGATCTGTCCATTCATAAGATTCACCTACGAGGGGTTCGATTTCACCCGTCAACTGGTTAAACATAAATAAGGTCTCATAAGTTAATATTCTACAGTCGGCTGGGGTGTTAAAAGTGGGAAAGGCAGCGTGGACTCCTGACAACAGGTTAAAACTAGGCGGTGCACCCCAGATTAAACCGTTAATATAAAGAGTTTCATTCCGAGGAGTCTCTACCATTTTCTGCGCAAAAACAAAGGATGTTGTTAGACTAAACAACATAAATATAATCAAAAACAAGATTAAATATACTTTGCTTAAACTTTTCATTATTTTATTCTCCTTTTGGTTTTTTGTTTTAAATTAACAGTCACTTTCACATCGTTTATTTTCTTCATTAAATCCCTCCTTTAAGTTAAATTTAACATTCCTACAAAAATCTTTTATCCGGATTTATCACCTCCTCTGTTTTGAAGAAATGGGAATTGCAGATTCACGTTTGATTAATTCTACTGGAATAATTATCTGTCGTGGTGTTCTTTCTTTTTTATTCTGAGAGGAT
>Ga0315541_1001032_pt1 | contig 27180 bp, 25 predicted proteins | sample SalMarSW160190MG_FD_203095 | JGI IMG/M metagenome (GOLD analysis project Ga0315541, IMG submission 203095) | Salt marsh sediment microbial communities from the Plum Island Ecosystem LTER, Massachusetts, United States - Salt Marsh Sediment SW1601-190 ...
ACGCCCCAGCCCGTAGAACAGCTGATATCGCCAATGAATTTATCGCTCAAGCCAGAACAATTCTGGCCGGGCACCAGCCGGCCAACATGGTAATTTTACGCGGCTTCTCCAGCCTACCCATTATCCCCACCATGGGTGATATCTACATACTAAAGCCGGCTGCCATCGCCGCCTACCCCATGTATCGGGGGCTGGCCAAGCTGGTCGGCATGCAGCTGCTGAAGACCGGCCCGGCTATAGCCGATGAATTTGATGCCCTGAAACAAAACTACGCTGATTATAACTTCTTCTTCCTGCATATTAAGGGCACCGATTCCGCCGGCGAAGACGGCGACTTTGACCGTAAGGTCAATGTTATTGAAGAAATTGACAAGGCTCTGCCCGCCCTTACCGGCCTCAAACCCGATGTCATCGTGGTTACCGGCGACCACTCCACGCCGGCGCTACTCAAAAGCCACAGCTGGCATCCGGTGCCGGTATTGCTCTATTCTAAGTGGTGCCGCGCCGACAGGGTAGGGGAATTTACTGAACAAGCCTGTATTATGGGCGGGCTGGGCATATTCCCGGCAACACAGCTTATGCCTCTGGCTATGGCTAACGCGCTGAAGCTGGCTAAATTCGGGGCTTAGGGGGTTAAAATGCGCATCCCCATGATTGCGGGTAACTGGAAAATGAACACCACCGTGGCTGAAGCCGCGGCGCTGGTCAAAGAGATGCGCCCGGAACTGGACCGGATAGACAACGTGGATAAAGTAATATGCCCGCCCTTCGTCTCTCTGGCCGCGGCAAAGGAGCTGCTTAAAGGAAGCTCGGTAAAGCTGGGGGCGCAGAACCTGTACTTTGAGGAAAAGGGGGCCTATACCGGGGAGATTTCGCCGCTGATGCTGGCCGAACTCTGCCAGCTGGTCATCATCGGCCACTCCGAGCGGAGGCAGTATTTCCACGAGACCGCAGAACTGGTAGATAAAAAGGTTCAGGCGGCGCTTAAAGTAGGATTGAAACCTATTCTATGCGTTGGGGAAACCCCCAGGGAAAACGAGGCGGGCAAGACCGAAGAGGTTTTATCCAGGCAGCTAAGCTTAACTTCCAAACAGGCGTATCACACCGGCCTGGTACTGGCCTATGAGCCTATCTGGGCTATCGGCACCGGCAAAGCGGCTACCGGCGAGCAGGCCAACCAGACCATCGGCTTTATCCGCCGGCATATCGCCAAGCAACACGGCCAGGAAATCGCCCAATCGGTGCGCATCCTCTACGGGGGCAGCGTCACCGCCGACAACATCGCCGAGTTTATAAAGCAGCCGGAGATAGACGGCGCCCTGGTCGGTGGAGCCAGCCTCAAAACGAGCCAATTTTTGAGCATAGTCAAGCAAACCTCTGAAATCAAGCGGGTGAAATGAACCGTCTAGTGGCGGTAGTTGGCCCCACCGGCGTGGGTAAGAGCAAGTTAGCTCTCCGTCTGGCTAAAGCCCTTGACGGGGAGATAGTCAGTGCCGATAGCCGGCAGGTCTACCGCTATATGGATATCGGCACGGCCAAACCCACCCCCCAGGAGCAGGCATCAGTCCCCCACCACCTCATTAATATCCTAGAACCCGATGAAGACTTCAGCCTGGCGCAGTACCAGCAGCTTGCCTATAAAGCCATCAAAGACATAAATGAGCGCCACAGGCTGGCGCTGCTGGTCGGCGGCAGCGGGCTGTACGCCTGGTCGGTGTTGGAAGGCTGGAAGATACCGGCGGTAGCCCCCGACCCGGAACTCAGGCGCCATCTGGAAGATAAGGCAGCCAGAGGAGAAGAGGAGGAGCTTTACCAGGAGCTGGCCCGCCTCGACCCGGCGGCGGCGCAGAAAATCGACCCCCGCAACGTGCGCCGCACCATAAGGGCGCTCGAGGTACACCGCAACGCCCAAGCACCTATTTCCCAGATTCAAGGCAAGAAAGCGCCACCGTTCCAGGCCGTTATAATCGGCCTGACCGCAGAAAGGCCGGAGCTGTACCGCCGCATTGACCTGAGGGTGGACGATATGATTAAGCGGGGCCTGGTGGACGAGGTCAAGCAGTTGCTAGACAGGGGCTACGACGCCGGCCTGCCGGCCATGTCCGGCATCGGCTACAAGCAGATTACCACGTTCCTCAGCGGCGAGCTAACCCTGGCCGACGCCGTCCAGCAGACCAAATTTGAGACCCACCGGCTGGCCCGCCACCAGTATAGCTGGTTTAGGCTAAAAGATGTTAGAATAGGGTGGTTCGATATCCAGAAGGATACAGAGGCTAAAATCTTGGCCCGGCTTAAAAAAGACTATCAGGAGCAGGCATGAAGTTCACCAAGGTGCAGGGTTCCGGAAACGATTTCGTGCTTTTGGAGGCCGGTGAATCCAAGCGCGACTGGTCACGGCTGGCGATATCTATGTGCGACCGCCACTTCGGTATCGGCGCCGATGGCCTTTTGCTGGTCCTGCCCTCGAACAAGGCCGATTTCAAAATGCGAATCTTTGACCCGGACGGCTCCGAGGCCGAAGCCTGCGGCAACGGCTTAAGGTGCCTGGTCAAATACGTTCTGGAAAAGGGTCTATTTAACAAAAACGCCAGCCAGATGAATGTGGAAACGATGGCCGGCACCAGAAAGGTAAAGCTGGAGGGGACAGGGGGCAAGATAGCCAGTATTGAGGTCAGCATGGGAGAACCCAGATTCGCCGCCGGCGATATCCCCCTGGTAATCGAGCCGGGCGGGGAATTAGTTGACATAAAAAAGATGCTGGGCTATCCTTTGACTATAGACAATACCAACCTGCTCCTCAACCTGGTATCCATGGGCAACCCCCACGCCGTCTATTTCTGGCAACGCCCGGTATCCGAATTTCCTTTATCCCGGCTGGGACCAAAGGTGGAAAACCTGCCCGTATTCCCCAACCGGGTAAACTTCGAGGTCGCCCAGGTAGTTAGCCGCCAGAAAATAGAAGCCCGGGTCTGGGAGCGGGGAGCGGGGGAGACGCTAGCCTGCGGCAGCGGCGCCTGTGCCATAGCGGTAGCCGCCCATCTACACGGCTACATAGATAATAAGGTTGACATAAAATTACCGGGAGGCGTACTGGGTGTGGAGTGGGATGGGGCAGGGGAGGTATTCCTTAGCGGTCCGGCTGAAATTGTATTTATTGGAGAATGGCCTAATGAAAATGTCAAGAAGGGTTGAGCATTTACCACCTTATCTATTTGTGGAAATCAATAAAAAGATTGCCGAAAAAAAGGCCAAGGGCGAAGACGTGGTCAGTTTTGCCATCGGTGACCCTGATATACCCACGCCACCCCATATCATAGAGAAACTCTGCCAGGCGGCCAAGGAACCGGCCAACCACCGCTACCCGGAAACCGAAGGCTTACCCAAACTGCGCCAGGCCATAGCCGACTGGTACCAGAAACGCTTTGGTGTCACCCTTGACCCTGATACAGAGGTGCTGCCCCTCATCGGCTCCAAGGAGGGCATCGCCCACATCGCCCTTTGCCTGATTGACTACCGGGATATTGCCCTGGTGCCCGACCCGGCCTACCCCGTTTACTCAGTAAGCACCATGCTGGCCGGCGGCAGCCCTCATTATATACCGCTTACCGAAGAAAACGATTTTCTGCCCGATTTCGGCGCCATACCGGCCTACGCCCTCAAAGGGGCCAAGCTGCTGTGGCTCAACTACCCCAACAACCCCACCAGTGCCACCGCTGACCTCGACTTTTTTAACAGGGTGGTGGAACTGGCCCGGCAGAACGACTTCGTTGTCTGTCACGACGGGCCGTATTCCGAGGTCGCTTTCGACGGCTATCAGCCGGTCAGCTTTATGCAGGCCGACGGCGCTAAAGAGGTAGGGGTCGAGTTTCATTCCCTGTCCAAGACCTATAATATGACCGGCTGGCGGATAGGCATGGTGGTGGGCAACGCTGAAGTCATCGATGCCCTGAAGAGGATAAAATCAAACATAGATTCAGGCATCCCCCAGGCTATCCAGTATGCCGCCATAGCGGCTCTATCCGGCCCACAGGCCTGCATCCCGGAGCATAACGCCATCTACCAGAAAAGGCGTGATTTGATTATCGAGGTGCTCAATAATATCGGGCTTGAAGCCAAGCCCCCCAAGGCAAGCCTGTATATATGGGCTAAAGTTCCACCGGGCTTTAACTCGGAGGGCTTCGCCAACGACCTGCTGGAAAAGGTCGGGGTGGTGGTTACACCGGGGGTAGGCTACGGCAAGGGCGGCGAGGGCTATATCCGGGTATCGTTAACTGTCCCCGATGCCGCCGTGGTCAAGGGGCTTTCCCGGATATCAGCCTGGCGCGACCCTAAAAGAAGACTGAAGGCGTACCTGTAGTTTACATAATATAAGGGGATTTATCATTAGAGGCGCAATCGTTACCCACCCTTCGCCGGAACGGGCACTCCTGGTAGCCATAGGCGCTAAAGGCAGCGCCGATAGATGGCCGGTGGAAGACTCACTGGACGAACTGGCTCAGCTGGCGGCTACGGCCGGAGCTGATGTGGTGGGCAAAATGGTACAGCGCCTGCCCCGGGCTTCCAAAACGCACTACGTGGGCAAAGGTAAACTGGAAGAGCTAATTTCTCTCAAGGAAAGCACCGGCTACAGCGTGGCAATCTTTGACGACGAGCTTTCACCCCTTCAGCAGAGAAACCTGGAAGATGCCCTTCAGGTCAAGGTCATTGACCGGGCAGCCCTCATTTTAGATATTTTTTCCCGGCGGGCCAGGACCCGCGAGGGGCAGCTGCAGGTAGAGTTGGCCCAGCACCAGTACCTTCTGCCGCGCCTGGCCGGGCAGTGGAGCCACCTGGAAAGGCTGGGCGGCGGTATCGGCACCAGGGGCCCCGGCGAGACCCAGCTCGAAACCGACAGGCGCATTATCCAGAGAAAGATACACCGTCTTAAAAACCAGATTGACGATATAAGAAAGCACCGCCAGCTGTACCGCCAGCAGCGTAAAAAGACCGGCATCCCCATAGTGGCCATAGTGGGCTATACCAACGCCGGCAAGAGCACCCTGCTCAATGCCTTAAGTAATGCCGATGTCTTTGTCGAAGATAAGCTCTTCGCTACTCTAGACCCCACCACCCGCCGGTTAACCCTCCCCGATAAAAGCACGGTGCTGCTGACCGATACCGTCGGCTTTATCCGCAAGTTGCCGCCCACCATCATCAGCGCCTTTAAGGCAACCCTGGAGGAGCTGACCGAGGCAAGCCTTCTTTTGCATGTGGTTGATTTAACCTCCCATAATGCGGCCGAGCAGTGCCAGGTGGTGGAAGATATTCTGGCCGACCTGGAACTTCTGGACAAGCCCCGGATTACGGCGCTGAACAAAATTGATATGCTGCTGCCGGCCGGTAAACAATGGGGCGAGAAAGAAGCGCTGAAATATCTTTCCGACCAGGCCCCGGCGGGTGAGGACACGGTGCTGGTGTCGGCGGTTAAGGGTTGGGGTCTGGGCGGGCTTTTGGAGCTGGTCGGACAGGTGCTAAACCGCTCAAAACAGCCCGTCTAAAAATGACGCTCTCAAATCAAAATCTAGGCCCCTAAAAATTTATCCTAATGGTTTGATACCTTGACGGGCCTGCGGGCTGATTAAGCCCCACCTTATCCCCCCTGATTATTGCTATTTTCAGGGGGGCTATTTTCTTTTTAGTGATTTCTGGTTTTTTAAGGTAAGCCTTTATTTTGGGGGAACCCACCCCCTTTTATTAATCTTTTCCCACCCACTACCCTTTAAGGTAAAGAGGGTGCTCCGCACCCTCTTAAACACCCTGGTAAAAAAGCAGGGGTTAAGTTTACATAATGTTTTGGGGAAATCAAGGCGATATTCTAAGCCGTTATTTTCTTTTCCGCCTGCGGAGCCGCGGGAAATACATCGGTACATCTTTCATATATTGTCGGTACTCGTCACCAAACTGTGCCAACAGTATTTTTTCTTCATATCGTGAAATATAGTGGAAAAAGGCTATGCCGATAATCCATACCCCAAAAGCCGCCAGCGATACGCTGAGACATAGCAGGCCCAGGTAGAGCAGTATCTCGCTCATATATATAGGATGCCGAATGATGCCGAACACGCCCTTTCTGATAACGCCAGCTTTTGCTCTTGTCTTACCAAACAACGTTGACATTCCGGTCTTAACCAGGTAAGTGGAAATAACTAAAAAAATAACCCCAAACGATATCTGGACAGCCAGCGGAATATAATTATTCAGAAAGCTCGAATATTTAAAGAAGAAAGAATCGGTTATCCAGACGGCCATGAAAACAAGAAAGAGTGTTAGTTGTCCAGCATCAGCTAATGGATGCTCGCCGGCAAGGTCATCCCGATGCTTAAAAACCTTCAGGTCCGTTGGTTGGCCAGGCATTTCGGCCCCCTGAATGTTATTCTGCGTCGCACTATAATTGTTATGTCGAGCACATAGCTTCAGAGAGGCTAAAACGCCCCTTTTCCCCAAATCCCCTGCCGTGTAATCATTCCGGCATTAGGCCAGCTGCAGCCACAGGGTAAACAAACTTATTGTTAATGCACCCAGGGCAAACGACGCCGTCGCCCAGACAACTTCTATGGTCGCCATATCCCGGAAGTGCCGGGCGTATTCTTCATATTTTTCCATGAGCTCGGTCATGTATTTCAGGAACCCCTCCAGGTTAGAGGCTTTCTTACCCACCTTCTTGGCATCCCTGCCGACACAGGTTATAGCCTCCTCCAGGGGCACCGTCGCCCAGCTGGCCATATCCGCGGTGTGCTGGGGCCAGAGCCACCGGGCTATTTTCTGGAACCGTTCCACTCTTCTCTGCATGCCCGTTTGCAGCGTTTGGGCTCTTTCGTCAATCTTGCACTTCTTGCCGTCCACCACCGCCACCGGCCCGGCCTCAAAATCGTGCATAGCATAATGGATGGCGCCCCGCGCCCCGTCACTCATCCAGGTCAGTCTCATCCAGACCAGATAGCGGAAAACCCGGATAAGCCCGAAAAGCCCCAGGGCTACGCCAACTCCGAATATAACCCAGTACAATGCCTAACCACCCTCTTTTGTCCCATTATACTATATATTTAGACCCTTGATTACCCCCATAACATTATGTAAACTAATTTACGCTTGACTCACCAGGCAAACTTTCCTATACTTTATAATACCCCAAATTGGAAAAAGGAGAGAGAAATGATTGGTAAAATCGAAATTGACCAGGAAAAGAGGGCCAGGATAATAGACAAAGCGGGTCACCTCGCCGATGAAATCGGGGCAAGGTGCCTGGCCTGCGCCCCGGCTACTTTTGTGGCAATATGTGACGCCTTCCGCTCGGAGGATATAGAGCTGTTTACCCCGGAAACTCAGGAGGCGATTACCCAGGGAATGATAGGCCTCCATGCTGGAGTAGCCATGACCGGGGTCGGCACCTGCGGGGCGGTTACAGCTTCTACCTTTATTATAAGTTATGTGGTTGGCATTACTACCAAGGACATATCGAAAAATGGCGACCTTAACCCTGCCGCAGCTATCCCGGCCGTGGAATACGTAGTCGATAGATTTGAGGAGGATTACGGCGCCATAGATTGCCTTAGATTGCGCTATAATCGGGTTCAGCGGGCTTTTGACCCTCTGGACCCAGATGCCCTGATACTGGAGATGACCTTTACTCTGCTTGAAAAGGATAAATGCGGCGTGATCTCGGACAAGTTCGAAGGGGGACGGGACCAGACGCCAGTGGTAAGAGGTGCACGTTACGCTGTAGAGGCAATTTGCGATTTATTAGCGATGGAGCCTGAAGAGCGGAAGGAACTCCCACCACACCTGAGAGACTTAAACATGGAAGAAATGGTACCGAAGATTCAGAAAGTCGTCGAGGTACTTAAGGAGTTGGGGTGGGGGCGCCCTAACGAGAAGATTTCTTACCGGGATTACCGGACGTTTAAGCTGAAGGGTAAAAAGGGGTTAGAAGAACAAAGGCTGGGCTCACTAAGCGCTCCGAAGAAGTAGGAATACGGAGTTTCTGGAGAAAATCAGCCGCATTTTGAGGGAAAATAGCTTGGGAAGCGGGCTCGGTAGGGTTCGAACCTGCGACCAATCGGTTACCAGTGTTGGAATACGTCCCTATAACAAAATGCGCATATATTCTACCACTTTACGGGCCTGCTGATACGCGCATCAGCAGGCCCGCCATGGCGGTCCGTTACCCGTAGATACCGGCTCTACCTTTAGCCCACCTTGGTAATTGTTATCGGGCTGGACAGCGCAATTTCTTCGGCGATAATATGCCCGTCGGAGCCATATCGACCGATGACATTGCCCTGGCTATCAACCTCAATCCAGGTTTTCCTGTGCCACTCGCCGTCCAGCAGGATTTTGGTGCCGTCAGCGATCTCCACCTGCCAGGTACCATCGTTGTAGACGATAACATCGCTGGTGGGATTACCCCAGCCATCGGAAGTGAAGTACAGCTCCGAATCCATCGGCGACTGAACGGTCAGGATAGGGCGAGTTCGGCCCGTTGACAGACTCGCAGCAATATGAGCAGTAGCTGTCCTCGCGGCTGAGCACTCCTCCGGTCCGAACTCATCATCCTTGACAAACACCCACTCCCAATTGCAACGACTAACCTTCTGGAGCTTCCAGTATCCATAGTAGGCATACGCCTCACCGCCCTGCTCGGCAATGTAGTCACCAACCAACTCAACGTCGACATCATAATACCAAGAGTATAAATAGCTGGCGTCAGCCTCTGCGCTGTAGGTTCCAGGCTTCCACCAATGGTCCCCCTTCGTCCAAGAGCCAGGGTCAGAAATCGTGATAGGGATGCTGTAATACTCAACAATGTTGTTGCCTTTAGGATCAGTAATCCGGTACCAGAAACTACTCTCAGCATAGGCTTTGTGGCTGTCTAGGAACGAAAAATACGAGGTGTTGGAGTAATTAGCGTAGGACACTACGTCCACGTTGCCACTAAAGGTAATAGTAGTCCCGACAGCCGGCTCATCATCAGTAACATCGATGTCACTACACGTGACACTGGCGTTGCCGCCGTCGGCGAGGACTGGCCCAGCCACAAACGCCAAGGCGAGCAGTGCCATAACAAATGCCATCCCAAGTTTTTTCATATGTTTACCTCCTTTATTAAATATTTTGCCTCACGCGAATTTATCTTTCTCTAATACACAACACCTCTTTCTCCCCCCGCCACACAGCCCTAGAATTCACAAAAAAACCGGCACCTTTTTGCCAATTGACAAAAAGGCTCTAAAAAATAGCCCATTCGGTTCATTCAGCCATAGTATTTTAGTACTATCCAGAAGAATATGCAATACCCGTATTGTCTAATTCTTTGTACTCGTTTCGTGGATTCTACTATTCGTGATGTGACCGCACGGGCACTTTAGTTGCCCGTGCGCTCTGTGTCAAGAATTTTAGTTCTATTAGGCAATATTATTATACTTTAATTATGGTAGATGTTAATACGATTTTGAACTTATATTGTATTTACCGACTCTTACCTCTCTAACCTTTACCTCTATTGGCCACTAACTGGTGAATAAATACACTCGAATCATCTATGACTTACGTATCCCTACTAAGTGACTACCCTTTTTGTGACTATCGAACCATTCCTATAAGGCTGAAGCTGTGGTAGATATAATAAAGGGGACCAAAATGAAAGCGACGATGGCGCTATCAATCCTATTCTTATTACTGGCTCTAACTTCAGTATTCCTGGTCAAAGATTACCAAGGCAGGCTTCAAGACGCTGGCGCTGTTGTTGAGGAACATAAAACAGACCTATTGACCTACAGCGCAGAGGTAAGCCGGCTCAATTCTGAATTAAACCAGCGGGGTATTGAGGCCAAGCGGTTAGGCGCCGAATTAACCACAGCCCTGGAAGAAGCCGATTATTGGGAAGGCAAGGCGCACCTGAGACAGTTTACCTCGGTAGAGGAGCTGGAAGCCTGGCTCGCCGGTAATGACATAGATAAAAGGGAATATTTTGAGTTCACTTACGACTGTGATGATTTCGCCCAGGACCTTATGATAGCTGCGCTTGAAGATGGCTACCTAGTTTCCACGGAACTATGGTCCTGCCATATGCTCAACAGCACCATCATCGGCAACGGCATTTACACTATTGAGCCTATGACTGACGGCGTGCAGTTTGTCGGGGAGCTAGATACTTCCCTAGTTGCCGATAATCAGAGGTGACCGTAGTCGGGGAGAACATGCGACTTTTGGAAAGAACCAGCCGCATTTTGAGGAATAATAGCTTCAAAAGTGGGCTCGGCAGGGTTCGAACCTGCGACCAATCGGTTATGAGCCGACCGCTCTGCCGCTGAGCTACGAGCCCATAGCCATTTAAAAGCCGATTTTCTTAAGCTGCTTGTCCACCCTGGCCAGCAGCTCCTCGGGGCTGACCGGTTTTTCGATATAATCTTCGGCTTCCAGGGTGAAACCCCGGCTCACCGGTATAGAGGCTTCGGCATGCTTTTCGGCAAACGCCGTAAGCATTATAGTCGGGATTCGGCTGAGCTCAGGGTCCTTTTTAAGCTGCTCGGCAGCGGTAAAACCGTCTTTGACCGGCATTATCACATCAAGGATGATAAGGTCAGGTTTGACTTCCCTCGCCTTGCTTAATCCTTCATCCCCGTTGTTGGCCACGATTACATCATAGGGCTTGCTCTCCAAAACGATCCTGGTTGACTCCACAAAATCAGCATCATCGTCAACGAGCAGGATTTTGGCTTTCTTTTCCATCCGAATCCCCCTTCAGGCGTTTCCCTTCCGCTTAACAAGCCGCCCTACCCTTTCCAGCAGGGTATCGGGAGAGACCGGCTTCTCCACATAGTCATCCACATCAAGCTCAAGCCCGGTTTCCAGCTCATAGCGGCGGCGGCTGGCTTCCTCTCTAACCGAGGTTAGAATCAGGATAGGTATATCCTTATACTTGGCCCACCTCGGGTCCTGTAGCTCTTTGCATACCGCAAACCCGTCCATCTTGGGCATAAGGAGGTCAAGAATCAACAGGTCTGGTTTTTCCGCCTTGAGATTAGCCAAACCCTCCACCCCGTCCCGGGCGGTAACCACTTTGTAGCCCTGAGATTCCAGAATCATGCTTATTGCTTCCAGGATATCGGGGTCATCGTCAACTACCAGTATCTTGTGCGGCATGTCTCCTCCTTTGCCATTATAATATAGGTCTGGGCAATAATCCAGCCCGTTTGGCTATCTCAGAGACGATATCCTCCCAGCCCACAGCCATAATGTGGACGCCGTGAACCCCCGGTATTTCCTTAAGCTGCTCTATTAACTCCACGGCTATGGTCGCCCCTTCCTCCTTGGCATTCTCTGCCTGCTCCATTCTGGCAACCACCTCATCGGGGACGCTTACCCCGGAAACATAGTCTCTCATATAGCGCGCCATACCGGCTGACCGGATCGGTATCACCCCGGCCAGGATATGGGTTTTCTTATCCAGCCCCTTGTCGGTAGCCATTCCCATCCACCTGGCGAACTTGGCTACATCATAGACCGCCTGGGTCTGAATAAAGTCGGCTCCCGCCTTAACCTTCTTGGCCAGCCGGATCACCCGGAACTCAAAGGGGTCGGCATAAGGGTTGGCCGCCGCCCCGATGAACATGGGCACCTCCCCCGATATATCCTCGTCGCAGATGAACTTCTTCTCGTCCCGCATCTTTTTGAGCGTCTGGATCAGCTGAATGGAATCGATGTCAAAGACACTCTTGGCGGTGGGGTGGTTGCCAAACTTCTGGTGGTCGCCGGAAAGGCATAGGAAATTACCCACCCCCAGGGCGATAGCCCCCAGTACATCACTCTGGATGGCCAGCCGGTTGCGGTCCCGGCAGACTATCTGCATCACCGGGTCAACGCCCTGCTGTTTTAAGAGCACGCTACCCGCCAGGCTGGACATTCTCACAATGGCGGTCTGGTTATCGGTCACGTTAGCCGCATCGCAGCAGTTGCGCAACAGCTCACCTTTTTTAAGCATCACCGCGGGACTGGTCCCTTTAGGCGGACCTGCCTCAGCGGTGACGGCGAACTTTCCGCTTTCCAAAACCTTCTCCAGGTTTGTTCCCGCTTTCATCACCCTCACCTCCGTTTGGTTTCAGCTTTTTTAGGCAGGCTAAAGGTAAACTTGCTCCCTTTACCCGTTTCCGGGCACGGGCTCTCCACCCATATCTTCCCCCCATGAGCCTCCACAATCCTCCTGGATATGGAAAGCCCCAGGCCCGTCCCCTTAGTCTCCACATTACCGGCCCGGAAGAAGTCCTCAAAGAGGCGGGGCAGGTCATCAGCCGGTACGCCGATGCCGGTATCCATAACCTCAACCTGTATCTCTTTCTTCCCCTCGCTTACCCGGATTGTCACCGACCCCTCAGGGGTATAGTTGATGGCATTACTCACCAGATTGGTTATCACCTGCTGCAAGCGGGGAGCCGAGCCGTAAATCCTGGGCAGAGCCGGGGGTAATTCCACCTCCAGCTTCAGCTTCTTTTGCTTGGCCATCTCACTCAAGTCCCTGATAGAGTCCTTGATTACCTTGCCCAGAGAAGTCTGCTTCATCTCCTCGACAATCTGCCCGGTCTCAATACGGGGGATATCCAGAAGGTCGCTTATTAAATTCAGGAGCTCCTTAATCCGGAAGGTACTCCTCTCCAGCATGTTTCTCTGCTTATCGGTTATCTCGCCGGAATAGCCGCCCAGCATTATCCACAGGAAGCCCTGGATGGCGGTAAGCGGGGCTTTCAGGTCATGGGCGGCAATCCCCAGAAAGCGCAGAAACCGGCTCTTCTCCTCCTCCAGTTTGGCTATCTCGACCGAGGCTTGCTCCAGCTCCCCGGTCCTTTTTTTAAGCAGGCGCTGGCTTAAGCGCACCACCGCCCGCTGGCTCTTCCTCAGCTCGCCGGCAACCGAGGTAGCCATATAGGTGGTGGCGAAGAGGGCCGAGCCCAGGACAATAAGTACCGCCGTGATATAGCTTCCTTGCTGGTATAGCGTGGGTGAAGCAAATCCTACCAGATTGACATGGGGTATTGTCCCGGCATACTCCAGGCCCACCAGCAGCATAACGGCAACAATCTTGGCCATAGCCAACAGATAAACTACCCTGTAGTGAAGTATTACACTGGCCCCGATAATGTGGAGCACAAAATAGAAGATGAAGGGGTTCTCTATACCGCCGGTAAAGTGGAGCAGTACAATGAACGCCAACAGGTCGAGCAGGAGGTGAATGGTACCCCAGACCCTGGCCCGGCGTATGACCAGGTCGGCGGGCATTTTCCTCAGCCTTCGGGCCTGGTATAAGAGTAACAGATTACACAAAGCGACAAAGGCACTTACTCCGTAGGCAGCAATGGTTGGAAAGCCGATATTTAATACCTTTGAAGCCACCAGGGTGGCAACGAGGATGCCCAGGATGGTAATCCACCTTACGGTGACGAAAACCCTGAGCCACATCCGGAAGGCGGCTTCCTCAGGGTTATGCTCCAACTCACCTTCCTCAGCTATAACTGTCTTTCCCTTGTTGCCGGTATTCATCTAAAGCTACTGCTCCTGCTTATCCTCGATAGTAAACCGCCGGGGTCCCCCCTCACGGCTGGTGCTCCAGTCACGAAGTGGCGCTATCTCCTCTAATTCATCCAGCTTCCCCAGCGCCTCCAGCCGGTCGTAAATCAGCTGCCAGGCGCAGGGTATATCCGGCGATACCTCGCACTTGCCCTCCACCGAGCCACCGCAGGGCCCGTTGAGCAGGCTCTTGGCGCACCTCACCAGCGGGCAGATGCCCGCGGTGGTGGCCAGGACGCAGTTACCGCACTGCATACAGACCTCGATAAACTGCCCCGGCGCCTCCTCCTTGCCGATGAACAGCGTGTTAAGGGCGGGATAGACCGGCTTATCGGAAAACATGGCCAGCGTCTGGACGCCAAAGGCGCAGGTCAGGGCCAGTATGGCACCGGCTTTATCAACCTCCCCACCCTGCTCCTCCAGGGCGTATCTGGTAAGGTCGTCGCAGGCGGTGGGCACCACCATCCAGCCGGTAACCTTCTTGCCGGCCGCCTCCAGCTTATCCTTCATCTCCAGGACCTCGGACTTGCCGCCGGTATGGCAGATAGTGGCGCAGGTGCCGCAGCCGACAAGGTACACCTTTTTAGCCTTGCCCAGCGACTGTATAATCTCTTCTAAGGGTTTCTGCTCGGTTATCGTTATCATAGTCCACCCCTAACTTTGGCGAATACGTTTATCATAGGCACCTCTAAAATGTTGCAGGCTGTCCATTACCGGTATCGGGGCGGCCTGTCCCAGACCGCACATGGATGCCAGCATCATGGTGTCGGCAATCTCCCCCAGCACGGTGATATCCTTCTCCAGCCCCTCCCCTTTTGAAAACCTCTCCAGTATTCCGGCCATGGCCTCCGTCCCCTCCCGGCAGGGGGCGCACTTACCGCAGGACTCCTCGGCCAGAAACTCCATAGTCCGGTAGACAATATCTATCATGTCCCGGCTTTTATCAAATACGGTAACGGCGCCGGCGCCCAGAATAGTCTCAAAAGAAAGCGGGGCATCCAGCATACCAGCGGGTATAATCCTGCCGGTAGCGCCGCCCACCTGGACTGCCTGGACTTTTTTGGCTTTGGCTAAATCCTCGACCAGCTCTTTAAGACTGCTGCCCAGGACCAGTTCATAGACACCGGGCCTGGCCACGTCCCCGCTTACCGAAAATACTTTAGTTCCCTTGCTCTTTTCCGTCCCCATCTGCCCGAACCACCCGGCCCCTTTAAATATTATGCGGGGTATGTTCATCAGTGTCTCTACATTATTGATAATGGTCGGTTTGCCCCACAGGCCGCTGGTGGGCGGGAAGGGTGGCCGGTAGCGCACTTCCCCCCGCTTCCCCTCGATGGAGTCCATCAGCGCCGACTCCTCGCCGCAGACGTAGGCGCCGGCGCCCAGCCTGACCTCGATATCGAGGCGCTTCAAAAACCCCTTCTTCTTGGATTGGGTGATAGCCTTCTCCAGCAAACCGAGCAGGAAGCGGTATTCAGCGCGGAGGTAGATATAGGCTTTTCCGGCCCCGACGGCATATCCGGCAATGGCTATCCCCTCGATGAGGCTGAAGGGGTCGTTTTCCAGTATATATCTATCTTTGAATGTCCCAACCTCGCCCTCGTCAGCGTTGCATATAACGTATTTTTCGTCGCCTTGAGCCTTCCGGGCCAAGTCCCACTTCAATCCGCAGGGAAAGCCGGCCCCTCCCCTACCTCTTAAGCCCGAGGCCTTTATCTCTTCCACCACCTGCTCAGCCCCCAGCTTCAGGGCTTTCTTCAAGGCCTTAAATCCGTCCCTGTCGATATAGCTGGCTATGTCTTCGGGGTCGATAACCCCGCAGTTGGCCAGTACTACCCGCTTTTCCGGCACTATAAAAGCCTCCCGTTTATTTATACACCTGTAAAATCTTTGATATCTTCTCCGGCGTCAGGTCACCGTGAACATCGTCGTTTACCATCATCGCCGGCGCCTTATCACAGGCGCCGATGCAGTTGGTCAGCTCAAAGGAGAATTTACCGTCGGCGGTGGTCTCACCCGGCTTAATTCCAATTGCCTTCCGCACGCCGTCGATTATGGTCTGGGCATCTTTAAGATAGCAGGGCAGGCTCTTGCAAATCCGGATAACATTCCTGCCCTGCGGCTTAACCGAAAGGAAAGAATAGAAGGTAGCCACCCCGTAGACCTCACTTACTGATAGCCCCAGGGACTCGGCCAGCCCGGCGATAGTATCTTGAGATAAATAACCAGACCTGCTTTGCGCGCGTTCCAGCAGCACCAGCAGGTCTTTCTTTTCTTGGCTCCGGGGGTTACCCTCACCAATTTTACTCATTAGCTTCCATCCTCAGGACTGGCTAATCAACGAGTTATAATCAACGGCTTTCCTCTTTTCACTTCTTTCGCTTCTCTCGGTCTGCCCAGCGCTCCCGTCGGGCAAAAAGAGATACATACACCGCAATCACGGCAAACTTCCTTATCTATGGGCTGGTCACAATCGACAACCACCTTAGCGTCGAAACCGCGGTAGGCAATGGCGAACACGTTATGACCGGCAACCTCTTTGCAGGCCCGGACGCAGCGGCGGCACATGATGCACTTGGTCAGGTCGCGGACGATATAGGGGCTGATATCCTCTAAAGGATAGTAATTCTTTCTCGTCTGAAAGCGGGGCAAGCCCACCTCCAGGTCGGCGGCAATCTGGCGCAGCTCGCAGATATTGGCCTTGTCGCACATGTAGCAGGAGCCGCAGTGGCTGGCCAGCAGAAGCTCAACAATCATTTTACGGGTGGCCAGTACCTTGTCGGAGTGGGTTTGTATTACCATGCCCCCGGTGATGGGGGTGTGGCAGGAGCCGACCAGCGTCCGCGAACCTTCCACCTCGACCACGCAGATACGGCAGGCGCCGAGTGGGGTCAAATCCTGATGGTGGCAAAGGGTGGGGATATCGATGCCGTTCTCCAGGGCAGCCTCGAGGATGGTCATCCCCTCTTTGGCTTGAACCTGGCGTCCGTTTATTATCGCCGTTATCTCAGTCATCTACTTTTTCTCTACCCTCACGGCGCAGACCTTATATTCCGGTATCTTGGACACCGGGTCAATGGCGGGATTGGTCAGCATATTGGCCGGGCTCTCGGCAAAGTGGAAGGTCATAAAGACCACCCCAGCCGGTGAAACCCCGGTTACTTTGGCTCTGGCGGTCACCTTACCCCGCCGGGAGATAACTTTAACCATTTCTTCATCGGCAATACCCAGCCTGGCGGCGTCCTCGGGGTTTATCTCCACTGTCCCCTCCCTTTTCAGCACATTAAGCCCCGCCACCTTTCGGGTCATGGTGCCGGTGTGGAAGTGATATAAACTGCGCCCGGTGGTCAGCACCAGCGGATAATTTTTATCGGGCAGCTCCATCGGCGGTTTGTACTCCAGGGGGATAAACCGCCCCTTCCCCCGGGTGAACTGCTGGGTGTGCAGGATGGGGGTGCCGGGGTGCTCCGGGGTGGGGCAGGGCCACTGCAGGCCGCCCTCTTCCAGCCGCCGGTAGCTGATGCCGCCGTAGCTGGGGGTAAGCAAAGCAATCTCATCCATAATCTGGGAAGGATTCCCAAAATCAAAGCCGCCGTTTCCCATCTTCTGCCCCAGCTGGCAGGTAATCTGCCAGTCGGGCCGGGAATTTCCAATCGGCTCTACCGCCTTTCTCACCCGCTGCACCCTTCTCTCGGTGTTGGTAAAGGTGCCGTCCTTCTCGGCAAAGCTCACCCCGGGCAGGACCACGTCGGCCAGCTCGGCCGTCTCGGTTAAAAATATGTCCTGCACCACCAGGAACTCCAGCTTCTCCAGCGCCTCTTTAGCGTGGGTGATATTTGGCTCGCTCAGCATCGGGTTTTCCCCGATAATATAAATTGCCTTTATCTTCTTGCTACCAGCAGCGTCAACAATCTCGGTGATGGTCAGCCCCGGCTTATCCGGCAGCCCGGCGCCCCAGGCCGCCTCAAATTTTCGCTTAATATCGGCGTCGGTAACCGCCTGGTAGCCGGGGTAGACGTTAGGCAGGGCGCCCACGTCGCAGGCTCCCTGGACATTATTCTGCCCCCTCAAGGGATTTACCCCGCTCCCCGCCTTACCCACGTTACCGGTGAGCATGGCTAAATTGGCGGTGGCGATAACATTGTCGGTGCCGTGGGAGTGCTGGGTGATGCCCATGGCGTAGAAGATGGCCGACGGCTTATCGGTGGCGTATATACGGGCGGCCTCGACTATCTTATCCTTGGGCACGCCGGTGGTCTTTTCCACAAAATCAAGCCCGAAGTTTTTCAGCGATTTCTTAAACTCGTCAAAGTTCTCGCACCTCTCGTCAATAAAGGCCTGGTCGGCCAGCCCCTCGTCAACGATGACCTTCATCATCCCCATAAGCAGGGCGACGTCGCTCCCCGGCTTATGCTGGAGCCACAGGTAGGCCCAGCGTATCATATCAATCTCTCGGGGGTTGGCCACAATCAGCTTGCCGCCGTTATCCACCGCCCGCTTTATCTCCTGGCTGATTATGGGATGGGCTTCGGTGGTGTTGGTGCCGATGGCAAGGATGCAGCCCGAGTCCCGGAACTCGTTGATGGAGTTGGTCATGGCGCCGCTGCCGAAGCTCTGCAATAATCCGGTTACGGTGGGGGCATGGCACAGGCGGGCGCAGTGGTCAAGGTTATTCGTCCTTAAGGCCGCACGAGCGAACTTCTGAGCTATATAGTTCTCCTCGTTGGTGCACTTGGCCGAGGAGACTACGGCCACTTCCTCCGGCCTATATTTGCCCAGCTTACTGGCAACCAGCTCTAAAGCCTCGTCCCAGCCCGCCTTAACCAGCTTGCCGTTCTTCCTTATAAGCGGGTATTTCAGCCGCTCTGGGTGATGAATAAAGTCAAAGCCGAACCGCCCCTTGACGCACAGGAAACCGTTATTAACCGTGTTTTCCCGGCTGCCCCTCACGCTTATTACCCGCCCGTCGCGCACCCCCAGATACATGCCGCAGCCCACCCCGCAGTAGGCGCAGGTGGTGGGTACCTCCTCGGTGGGCAGCTTGTTCTCTTTAGGCATCAGCGCCCCCACCGGGCAGTGGGCAACGCACTCCCCACAGGAAACGCAGGTGGAAGAATCTAATATCGGCTTATCGGCAAAGGCGGCCACCTTGCTGGCATAGCCGCGGTTGATTATGGCGATGGCTCCGGCCCCGACCACCTCTTCGCACACCCGCACGCACTTGGCGCAGAGGATGCACTTGTTCAGGTCGCGGTAGAAGAAGGGGTTGCTATCATCAATTGAGTACGACCGTTGTGTCCGGCGGAAGGGTATCTCGGTAACGCCCAAGTAGTCAACCACCTGCTGCAGCTCGCAGTGCTCATTCTTGGGGCAGGTAACGCAGCGGTCGGTAACAGCCACATTACGCAGGCAGATATCATAAGGCCCACAGCGCTCTCTCCGGTCGCAGATGAGGCACTCGCTGGGGTGGTCGGCCAGGATTAACTGAACATTGGCGCGGCGCACCTCGTTCACCGCCGGGGTATTGGTCTTCACCACCATGCCCTCGGTAACCGGGGTGGTGCAGGCGATGGGCAGGCCGCGCATATTCTCTATTTCGACGATGCAGAGACGGCAGCCGCCGTACGGTTTCAGGTCGGGGTCGGCGCACAGGGTGGGGATATAGATACCGGCCGACTGGGCGGCCTCAAGCACGGTCGTACCGGCCTGTGCCTTGACCTCCTGCCCGTCAATGGTCAGCTTGATTGCGTCCAAACTACTCTTCTCGCTCCTCAAGGTCGCACCTCAGGCACCGCCTGGCCTCTTCAATGGCCGCCTTGTCGTCGTAGCCGAGCTCAACCTGGCCGAAGTTGCCCAGCCGTTTTTCAGGCGGGACGGTCGGCATCTTAGGCCGCCACTGCTCCTCAGCCTCCTCCAGCGGCGCTATCTCCCCTTCCGGCGGCGCCAGCGTTTCATCAATTTCACCCCTACCGCCCAGGTATTTATCTATAGAAATAGCCGCCTGCCGTCCGGCGGCGATAGCCTCAATCACCGAAGCCGGCCCGCTGGCGGCGTCGCCGCCGGCATAGACCCCCTCCCGGCTGGTGGCCAGGGTATCGGGGTCAACCTCGATAGTATTCCCCCTCCCCAGTGATATATTAAATTTTTCCGGTACTTCAGGGCGCTGCCCGATGGCGGCAATAATAGTATCATAGCCGGCGGTAAACTGGCTGCCCTCAATCGGCTCCGGCCTCCGGCGGCCACTGGAGTCCATCTCACCCAACTCCATGCGCAGGCTCTCCAGCTCCACGTTACCGTTGCGGCCTTTGATTCTTGAAGGAGCCACCAGGTAGTCGATATTGACTCCCTCGGCAATAGCCTCCTCCACCTCCTCCGGGTTGGCCGGCATCTCGGCCTGAGTGCGGCGATAAACGATAGACACCTCTTTAGCCCCCAGCCGGAGCGCCGTCCGGGCGGCGTCAATAGCGGCGTTACCGCCGCCGATTACGGCTACTTTATTGCCCACCTCCACTTTACCGCCTAGGCTCACCTCCCGCAAAAACTCGGCGCAGTCCATCACCCTGGGGCTGCCTTCCCCCTTGACCCCTATCTTCATGCCCTGGTGGGCGCCGGTAGCCAGGAAGACGGCGTTATAGCCCTCCTTAAATAGCTCGTCCGGAGATTCCACCCTGGTATTGACTCTAATCTCAACACCGGCATCTTCTATCTCCTGAATCTCGGACTTAAGTATATCCTTGGGCAGGCGGTAGTCGGGTATGCCCACCCGCATCATTCCCCCCGGCTCAGGTAAAGCTTCAAAGACGGTAACCGAATGCCCCCGCCGGGCCAGATAGTAACCGGCGGTAAGCCCGGCCGGCCCCGCCCCGACGATAGCCACCCTCTTTCCGGTATCAGGAGCGGTTCTAATATTCTCTTTCCACAGCCCGTTATCGTGGGCGGCGGCATAGCCTTTAAGCATCCGTATGGCAATGGCTTCCTCCAGTTGACCCCGTCGGCACTTGGCCTCGCAAGGGTGGAAACAGACCAAACCGCAGACCGCCGGGAAGGGTATCTTCTCCCGGATGACAGCCACCGCCTCGGATGGCTTGCCCTCACCGATAAATCTTATATAGCGCGGCACATCGATACCGGCGGGACAGGTATGACTGCAGGGAGCACTTACCAGCCCCTCACAGACCGCCGCCCGGCAGTGGTGCTTCTTGATATGCTCTTCATATTCGTCGCGGAAATAGCGGATGGTGGTCAGCACCGGGTTGGGCGCCGTCTGCCCCAGGCCGCAGAGCGAGCCGGCTTTAATCTGCTCGCTTAGTTTAAGCAGTAAGTCTATGTCCTCCATACTGCCCCGGCCATGGGTGATATCGTTTAATATATCCAGCATCTGCTTGGTGCCCAGCCGGCAGGGCACGCACTTGCCGCAGGACTCGTCCTGGGTAAAGGAGAGGAAATAGCGGGCGACGTCAACCATGCAAGTGTCTTCGTCCATGACCACCATTCCCCCCGACCCCATAATAGAGCCGGCCTGGGCCAGCGTCTCGTAGTCGACCGGCTGGTTTATCAGGCTGGCGGGCAGGCAGCCGCCGGAGGGCCCGCCGGTCTGGACCGCCTTAAAGCGCTTGCCGTCGGGGATGCCCCCGCCGATGTCGTAGATAATCTCCTGGAGGGGGAAGCCCATCGGCACCTCAACCAGCCCGCTGTTGGCAATCTTGCCGGTCAGGGCAAAGACGACGGTGCCCTTGCTCTTCTCGGTACCGATCTGGGCATACCACTCAGCGCCGTTGGCAATAATCACCGGTATTGTAGCCAGCGATTTTACATTATTGATATTGCTCGGCTTGCCCCATAAGCCGGACTGTGCGGGGAACGGCGGGCGTGGGCGGGGCATTCCCCGCTTGCCCTCGATGGAAGCCATCAGGGCCGTCTCCTCGCCGCAGACAAAGGCGCCGGCGCCCTCCTTGACGTGGACGCGGAAATTAAAGCCGGAGCCCAGTATATTCTCCCCCAGGAATCCTTCTTCCTCGGCCTGCTTCAGCGCCAGCCGCACCCTTTTTACCGCCAGCGGGTATTCGGCCCTTATATAGATATAGCCCTCGGAGGCGCCGATGGCGTAGGCGGCGATGGTCATCCCCTCGATAACGGTATGGGGGTCAGCCTCCATGGTGCTGCGATCCATAAAAGCGCCGGGGTCGCCCTCGTCGGCATTACAAATCATATACTTCTGGTCGCCCGGCGCCTTATAGCAGAACTCCCACTTCTGTCCGGTGGAAAAGCCGGCGCCACCCCTCCCCCTTAAGCCCGAGCGCTTGACCTCATCGATGACCTGCTCCGGGGTCATATCCAGCAGCGCCTTGCGCAGCGACTTATAACCGCCGGCGGTGATGTAGTCCCCGATTCTCTCCGGGTTGATGTGCCCGCAGTTGCGCAGGATGATGCGCTTCTGGCGGTTATAGAATGGGATGTCCTTATAGAGAGGGATAGCCTCGCCGCTGGTCGGGTCGTGGTAGAACAGACGGGCTACCGGCTTACCGTCACGGAGGTGGGACTCGACAATATCGGGGACATCATCAACGGTGACATGGGTATAGAAGATGCCCTCCGGCTCAACCACGGCGATAGGCCCCTGCTGGCAGAAGCCGTGGCAGCCGGTAAAGTCTACCGCCACCCCCTTCAACCCCAGCTCGGCTACCTTCTTCTCCAGGGCCTCCCTGATTTCAAAAGCCTTACCGGAAACACACCCCGTCCCGTGACAGACCAGGATGGTGCAATTATTAACCGCCTGGCTAGCCAGCTTTTTCTTTGGCACCGAGGACCTCCGCAACTTTCTTGGTCGTCATCTGGCCATAGGTCTCATTACCTATCTTCATGGTCGGCGCCAGGGCGCAGGCGCCGATGCAGGCTATCGTTTCCAGGCTGTACTCCATGTCTTCGGTAGTCTCCCCCGGCTTGATACCCAGCCGCCTCTCAATCTCTTTGAGTATGCGCGCCCCACCCCGCACGTGGCAGGCCGTCCCCCGGCACACCGTTACCTTATTACGGCCGGTGGGGGTAAAACTGAACTGGGCGTAGAAGGTGCTCACCCCGTAGACCATGTTATCGGTTAAGCGCAGGAATTTGGCAACCCGCTGCATCACCTCTGCTGGCAAATAGCCAAACTTCTCCTGGGCTTCCTGTAATATCGGGATGAGCTCGCTGCTGGCGCCGCTGTAGCGGGACAGGATTTCTTTCAAATCTTGGGCAAAATCCGGTTCCGTCGGCATTAACTGCCCCCTTCTTTCAAAAATCTGACCAGCCGCCAGGTGATGGCTTCACATAGCATGGTTATATCATAGGTAGAAAGATATTCAGGAACGGTGGAATCAAATAATATATTGCCCCGCGCCGGAAACTCCTCGTCGCCCCGCCACAGGATTAAGGTTAAAGGCACCAGCTTGAAACCGTTAATGGTTACCGCCGCATCGCCGTAATCAGCCCTGCGCCCGCCCAATCTTTTAGCCACCTCCACCAGCCGCTCGGGCTCCCCGCCGAAGTGCTTTACCAAGGGCTCTATTGACCGCTTGGAAAAGGTGCGCATGTAGCCAGCCCCCTCGGGAAGCTCCTGGAAGGCAATCGGCTTATTGCTTAAGGGAATACCGCTGGCCAGGGTTAAATAGTGCAGGATTAGAACCTTATCGCTTGTGGGGACCTCAGCCTTGCCCCCCACCAGCGATACATCAATATCGGGGAAGGCAACCTGATAGGCCTCGTTTAGGAATTCAAGGGTGATTATCTCTTTGGAGCCGGCCCGCTTGTAGCCAGCGCCGCTTTTAAGGCACCGCTGCTTCAAATCGCCGGCAGCGGCCAGCTGCTCGCTGGCAAGCTCATAGGCAAGGTTATATCCGTATTCATAGTTCTTATACTCGGGGACTGACAAGGAACTATTCTTCATTCTGCCTAAAAGAATACCACAATCCTGGGTGCGGGTTAAAGTCCGGCGGCATCGAGTACCAGAGGAACTTTCTTCTCCCAGCCGATAGCCATGATATGCACCCCCTGGCACATATCTTTGAGCTGCTTGATTAGCTCGGCGGCGATGGCTATACCGGTCTGGACTCTATCCTCGGCATCGGCCATCCTCTCAATCAACTCTTCGGGCACGAAGACCCCGGCCACATTCTTATTCATAAACTTGGCCATACCAGCCGATTTGAGAGGTATTATTCCGGCCAGTACCGGGACCTTAAAGCCCTCCACCCTTTTCATGAATTTGGCGAAGGACTCCGGCTCGTAGATAGCCTGGGTCTGGAAAAAGCGGGCTCCGGCCTTGATCTTTTTCTCCATCTTCATTATCTGCAGCTCCAGGGCGGCTTCGGTATTGGCTCCGGGGTTAACCACCGCCCCGGGGAACAAACTTGGCTTGCCCTTAAGCTCGTTACCGGCCATATCGTGCCCCCCGTTCAGCTTGCCTACCACCTCCAGCAGCTGAACAGAATCCAGGTCATAGACGGGCTTGGCCTGGGGGTGGTCGCCGAGGGCGGGCAGGTCGCCGGTAATAGCCAGCATGTTCTCCACGCCCAGCACCCAGGCGCTCAATAAATCGGACTGCAACGCCAGCCGGTTTCTATCGCGGCAGGTTATCTGGAACACCGGGTCGAGCCCCTTGTTTTTTAGCATATGGCAGACGGGCAGCGAGCCCAGCCTCATCACCGAGCTCTGCTGGTCGGTGACATTGGCCGCGTCCACTTTCCCCCTCAGCATCTCGGCCGCCTCCTCCAGCTCGGCAATATCGGTCCCCTTGGGGGGACCGACCTCGGTGGTGATTATAAATTTGCCGGATTCAAACAGGGGCTGCAGGCTCATTCTATCTTTCCCCTTCTAGTCTATATCTCAAGCCAGGAATGAGAGTAAAGGTTTTCGCCGGTAAAAACCCCAACCGTCTTCGCATACTTGGCCTCCTCCTCACTCAGCGAGGCCATATCAGGTTTCTCGCCGTCCATCACCCGGTGTACTAGATTGACCAGTTCCGGTTTCTGGCCGCGGGCGATGCTTATCAGCTCGACGTCAAAGGCGTCAACTATAGCCGAATACAGCCCGTACTTCATAAGCATCATCAGATAAGTCCGATTAAGATAAGGCCTGAGGTGAACAGGGGCACCATTAGAGACATTAGACAGACCTACGATAGACTTACATCCAGGAGCGATATCTTGGAGCATGCTCATAAACTCCAGGCAAGGTTTGGACTGATTTGACTCGATATTTACCACCGGGGTAGCTATAGGGTCGAACCAGATATCCTCATTAGGGATACCCAACTCGTTGGCTTTATACATGAGTTCAACGGCTATAACGCCTCTCTCGGCGGCGTCTCGAGGCATCCCTTCCCTTCCCCAGAGTAGCCCAATCATTTCAGCATTATGTTTCTTGGCCATAGGCATCTCCTCATCCATCCTGGCTAAGGAGATGGAGTTAATCAGCGCTCTGCTCTGGCATACCTTTAAGCCCGCTTCCATGGCCACCGGGTTGGTGGTGTCCAGCGAAAGCGGCTTATCGGTAACCCCCTGCACCGTATTGACCACCCATTCCATCAGCTCATCCCCCCGCTTTCTGGCGGGGCCGATGTTAAGGTCAATGTAGTCAACATCGGTCTCGGCTTTGGCCACCTCCTGGATTGGCCCGGGGTCTCTCCCCCTCAGCGCCGGGCCGAGGGTCTGGGACATTATATTCAGATTTTCGCCAACAAGGATCATGTCTCCCCCTTCATGGCTTTATACTTTATGGTTTCCAGTTCTTTAAATAGGCCGGTATGTTAGACCCCTCCCTGGGCCCCACCTGAACCTCCCAATCCCCCAGCTCCTCCTCCAGCCCGCCGCTCTCGGCGGCGGCATAACCGGGAATTATCAGCTTGCGGTGCTTGACCTTGTCGGCGATGCCGCATTTCTTGACGAAGGGGGCAATGGCGTCAGCGACGAACTTCCCCGCCGCCCAGGCGGTCATCACCGAAAGCCCCTCGGTCTCCTTTACCAGCAGGTAGCTGGGGACACGGCTGCCCTCTATCTCCCCGGAGACAATAAAGTAGGTGAGGGAGAAATTAGAAGTAATAAGCACCGGCGAGTTCTCGTCGGGGTTGCCAATCTCGTAGATACCCTCCTGAGTAGCCAGCGGCCGCTGCGGGTCGGTATAGATATTCAGCCGCTCCACCAGCAGCGGGAACAGGCTCTCCCCGTAAAAATCGGAGAGGACGATAACGGCGCTGTATTTAGCCACGAAGATAGAGGCGATTACCGCCTCCTTCATCGGGTCATCGGTCATCTCAGCCGGGAAAACGATGGTGGGAAAGCCCAGCGGGCGGAACTTCTTGACCAGAGCGGAGCTCCGGATGATTACCTGGTCTTCAAACGCCTGGCGCAGGCTCCGCGAACCGGGATCAATCACCATCTCCTTAATCCCGGCCTCGGTCAGCTTGTTGGTCAGCTCGGCCAGTTTTTCCAGGTTGGCTCCTTTCACCGCCAGGGGACAGGAGTTGGCTTTGGCTAACTCGGCCATCTTTTCCCAGTTTTCCTCTGTAGCCGCGTAGAGCAGCGGTTTGCGGTCGGCGCAGGCCGCCAGCCCGGCGGCCATGACATCGGGATTATCGCTCATCAGGATAATACCGCCGTCGCTGCCCTGCTTAACCTTACCCACCAGGGCTTCGAACTTGGCCTTATCTCCCGAATCACTCTTGACTGCAATCAAATCGGGGCGCAGGGTAAGCCCTATCCGCTCATATTCAAGCTGTTTAAACTTCCCCAGCCTCTGGTCAACCTCGGCGTCATCCATGCTGTCGCTGATGAGGATGGCAAAACCGGGGGAATTCTCAAACCTCTTCTCATGGCGGAACATAACCGTCTCGCCGCCTACTTTAAGCGCCCGCTCGCCCATGCCGATAGTGACCGGCGTAATCGGCGGCGCCGAAGCCTCGGATAGCTTGGCTTTGGCCTCCTCGGAGACATAGGGGCAGGCAGACAGCTCCGCCTTACCCGCGGCCAGTTTCATGGCAAAGGCAAGGCAGGTAGGGTCCCCGCACTCCTTACAGTTGGTCTTGGGCAGTAACTTAAATATCTCTATACCGGTAAGCGCCATGTTTTACACACTCCTTTCCCATCCTCTTATCTTATCCGCCTTAAAGCGGTCTATTATCTCTATCTCTGTTAACCCAGCAGCGGGTCCATCTTAAGCGCCGGGTGCCCCTTCTCTTCCAGGAAGGGCAAAACCTCCTCCTCGGTAACGCCCACCGTCTCATCGGCAATCATATCGGGCAGGTCGGGGATGCCGATCTCCTCGGCTCTGGCTTTAAGCCGGTCGGCAATCTCTTCCTTCAATGACTTGGGCATCCAGACCATCCGTTCCAGGCCACCGTCAGCCCCGATGAATTTTCTCTGGCAGATATTGTACTTACCATGACCAACAAAGCCCGGGGTGCTAACGCCTCCGCCAACAGTCCCGGCCAGAGTGGTGAACTTCATCCCGCAGGGGGTCTCTCCGGTATATTCCCGGTTAACCGTCATCACCCCGTTGCACAGGGGCAGGACAGCGGCGATGCACTCACAGCAGCCGCAGGTAGTCCAGGGG
>Ga0315541_1001033_pt1 | contig 27162 bp, 21 predicted proteins | sample SalMarSW160190MG_FD_203095 | JGI IMG/M metagenome (GOLD analysis project Ga0315541, IMG submission 203095) | Salt marsh sediment microbial communities from the Plum Island Ecosystem LTER, Massachusetts, United States - Salt Marsh Sediment SW1601-190 ...
GATTCCATGGCCGATATGTTTTACCCATCCGTGAGCCTCCAAGAATTGAATTTCCATTATAAATATCGGCTCGTATTCTACCATCTCTTTAACGGCCGTTCAATTATTACTCGGACAGGCTCCTAGGGGATCCCTTACAGAAGTGGCTAATTTAATAGATCCCTCGGCTGCGCTCGGGACGGCGTCTGTGCAATCCGTGGTCAGAAATTTCACTTGAAAATTAAGCCGTTTTTGGTATAATACCCATCTAGTGTTTAGTATATAGTATTTAGCGTGGGGGAAGGCAGAAGGCGGTGGATTCACCCCTGAGATAACCAACTCATGTTTTTTATTCACGTCGATTAGGTGTTAGGTCGCCAGATTTACGATGTACCCGCATGATTTTTATCTCATGGGGTAAACCTCACAACAAAAAGGAATTATGAAAAATGACAGCTTCTGCTAAAATTGGTCAAAGAAAGGATAAAGTACGACAGAACAAGCACTTAAAGCGCTCTACAATTGTAAAGAATGTTCGACAAATCAGCCCTATTTTATGCAAAACAAAGCCAATTTTCGAAAAAGCCAAATGGATGTAAAGACAAATACAACAAGGGATTATGAGAAAAAAATCGAACAGGACACTTGGTGAAAACAAACCCAATCAAAGCCAATCCTTCGACGATTCGACCGCGCTCACCGCAGGCTTCGCTCAGTCCTAAGGACTCCTTACGGAGGACAGGCTTGAGCATGGTCGAAAAATTGCGGAGCGAAAAAACTCGAAAACCTTGCAAAAATGACAGATTTGTGGTATAATACCTTTTAGCACATACATGGTTCAAACGATGCGAAATGGGCAGAAATAAACGAACACAAATCCTGTTTTGTGCATATTTTAATATAGAAGCCAAATATTCGCAGAAATGACAGGCATTGTTATGGATAAACAAGCCCCATTAGAAAACTGTACCAAAAATAGGTGTCCCACGGATAAGGAATCTTTTACAACGGGATTTACCCCATTAGATAGATTAAAACATCTAACGGGGTTTAACCCATTAGAAATTCGATATAAAAGTAAGCCTCCCAAGAATTGGAGTTTGCTTCTAACGGGCTTTACGTTAATAGAGCTGCTGGTAGTCATAGCGATAATCGCACTATTGATGGCGATATTGATGCCGGCACTAAATCGGGCCAGGGAGCAGGGCAAACGCACGGTGTGCCTCGGCAATCTAAGGCAGCTCGGACTTGCATGGGTTTTGTATGCGGATGACAATAGCGGCAAAATCGTAAATAGTGACGTAAGCTACGAAGGCAGTCCTCCGGTGTATACCTGGTGGGTGCACTGGCCCGCTGATGACGATGATATTACTATTGAGGAATGGGAAATAGCTATTCGAAAAGGGCAATTGTGGCCTTATTGTAAAACTGAAAAACTTTACAAGTGCCCAAATAGTGCGAAGGAAAGGAGACTAACGTACACCATAGTTGATTCGATGAATGGTTATTGCGGCTGGGATGACTACACTCCAAGTCTGAAAATTAGAAATATAAATACGATTCGCAGAACATCTGAAAGGATGGTTTTTCTTGGTGAAGACCCGGTGTCTCCGGGCACCTGGGGTGTTTTGTATTCAGAGGAAGGATGGTGGGACCCCCCTCCGAAGCTGCACAGCAACGGTACGACCTTCGGCTTCGCAGATGGGCATAGTGAATACTGGAAATGGGCTGACCCACGAACTCCAAAGACCGAATGGACAGGCAGTGCCGTTATCCAGCCGGGCAATACAGATTTACACAAGGTTCAAAAGGCTGTCTGGGGTAAACTGGGATACGAGCCCAGTGCCAAATAATAGAAAAAATGATTCATCAATAGATAACCCGCCAATGAATTGGCGGGCTAAATATTAGCTGTATATGATTCTGCCCTCTGTTATCTGTCCTCTGTCTTTTGTTCTCTGCCGTCCGTATTAAAATTGTCGCCTAAATTTGGTATAAATATAATACGATTGAATTACAGATAGTCTTGTGAGTATATGTTCGGATTCAAAAAAAGGCGACGAAACCGACTTGCCGGCCGGCAGTTTCCTGACCAGTGGCTTGAGATTATCAAAAGAAATGTGCCGCTTTACAGGCTGCTGTCGGCGGAAGACCAAAAAGAGCTGCAGTGTCACATCCTTATCTTCACCGGAGAAAAACTCTTCGAGGGCTGCGGCGGCCTAAAGGTTACCGATGAGATAAAGGTCACCATAGCCGCTCAAGCCTGTATCTTGCTGCTCCACCGCAAAACCGACTATTATCCCGGCCTTTCTTCCATACTTGTATATCCAAGGTCTTATGTAGCACATAGCACTCGACATCTGGCCGGTGGAATTGTAGCGGAAGGCCTGGATATTCGTCTGGGTGAGTCCTGGCATCACGGCTCGGTCGTCCTGTCATGGGACGATGTCCGCCGCAGCACCGCTGACATTCATGATGGTCATAACGTTGTCTTCCACGAGTTCGCGCACCAGATTGACAGCACTTTTGCCAAAGGCGACAGTACGCCAATCCTTAAAAACACTTCGACCTTCATAGCCTGGGCCCGTATCCTGCAAAAAGACTACGAGAAGCTTCAGCGTGAGGTCAGCCGCGATGGAACCACTTTCCTGGACAAGTATGGTGCCGTGAATCCCGCTGAGTTTTTTGCCGTTGCAACCGAATATTTTTTCGAGAAGCCGAAGCAATTACAAAGACTCCATTCAGAGTTGTACGAAGAATTGAAACGTTTCTACCAGCAAGACCCGGCCCGATGGGAAAAATAGGCCGGTCAGGGGCCATCCCCAAGCTACGCTTGAGGCTGCCACCCAGTTGACTTCCGTCTTCTGTCCTCTGTCCTCCGTCTTTTCTATGAGATTTTGATTCTGTTGCCTGTTCTTGCAGGCAGTTTTTCAACGGCACTTGCGTTTTTTAAGCTGATCTCCAAAGTATTGCATGAACCCGCTATCAAGAATAATTCGTTGTCCCTCGCCGAGTGGTAATTGGGATAATATCTCATCGCACCTTTTTTATCATTTATTTCAACGTAATATTCATCTTTGTCCTGCTTCGGCAGATTAGTCACTATATTGCCGAACCTGTCGATTCTAACAATCAATCCTTCTCCCTCGCTGTGATAAAGCTCCAGTTTTTCGATTTCTGTTATCTCCTCTCCAAGATAATCGAATTTGCCTTTATTAATATTTGCAGCCGCCTTTGCAAACACGTCTCTGCCATGAAACGTCCTGCTCGCATTCTCCGGTATAGGAATTTGCCTGATCTCAACTACCTTCCGCTCTTTGAGTGTTTCCCAAAGCAGGCCGTTATCCGGTGCGACGAAATAGTACTTGTCGGTCTGAACAGCCAATGCTTTTCTTTCCGTACCCACGCCGGGATCAACCACACAACAAAATACCGCGCCTTTTGGGAAATACTTGTAATTGTTTTTGAGAAGCCACGAAGCCTCAATAATGTTCCGGGCAGAAATTTCATGGCATAAATCGACTATTTTTGCGTCGTTGTCGATGCTGTAAATTACGGCCTTCATTACGCCCACATATTCACTCTGGCCGAAGTCTGTTAATAAAACTATCATTCTCAGCTTCCCTCATCTAACTTACTCAGAGGACATTTTAGTATCGTTTTTTCCTGTTTCGGCTCGACTGAGCTTCTCTCCGCCACGCGATATAATCCACAAAATCAGCCAATTATCCACTTTACCGGTAAAGATGTAAAGTGTCTAAAAAGAACTAAAGTGAGCTAAAATTAACCACTTCACACTTTAGTTGCTTTCAGCGCTGTTTTTACTTGACTTAGCGGTGTTTAGGCATTAATATATACTCTGAATCATCTTAAAAATTGACCTTTTATTGTTTGTGAGGAGTGTTACCATGCCAGCAGGTAAAAGGCAGCAAAGTAATGCCATGCTCTACTCCCTCGTGGTCTTTGTTGGGCTTTTTATTGTCGCTACTGTTATCGCGGTTATCTTCTATGTGAAATTTGAAGACCAGAGGAGAAAAGCACAAGAAGCACAAAGCAACCTTGCACAGATAGTAACCAATAGTGATTGGCGGGACAGAGGAAATATAGTCGGCACAGTAAGAACAGGCCAGACCTATCTGGGCAAGATGGTCGATTACCTTGATAAAACCGTAACCGTGATCCTGGGGCCGCTCGGCTCGCTTGGAGATAGCTCCGCTGAAGCCAAAGTCGAAACAGCCGACAAAAATGTCAGAGGCGCATTGGAGCTCGCTCAAGACTATTTTAAGGGGAGCATCGACCCCAATACTACCGGATTGGTACCATTAGTTCAAAAGTTGAAAGCAGAGCTGGACCGCATTATTGACGAAAGAGCCAACCTCGAAAAACAGCTCGGTGAGCTGCGGCAACGTTTTGATGATGCAATGGCAGCAACGCAGGAAAAAGAAAAGCAGCTGGAAACCGAAAAAGAGCAATACCATCAGCAGGTTCTCGACGTTACACAAAAATATGATGAGCTTAAACTTCTGATGGAAAAGACCTCTGATGAACGAGCCCAGACGCTATATGCTCAATTAGAAGAAGAAAGAGAAAATCTGAAAAAAACAAATGATGAGCTGTTAATGACTCAGGCAGAACTTAATTTGGCTCGTGATAGGATGGAGCGTGCATTAGAGGAGCTCCAGCAGATCAAACCATCAGCCGACAGCGAGGTGGCGGCATATAAGCCTGACGGCAAAGTAATATTGATTGATGACGAGGCGGCGGTAGTCTATCTGAATATTGGAACCGATAATCGCGTTTACCCCGGTTTGACCTTCTCAGTTTATGACAGAAACTCACCTATCCCAAGAGACGGCATAGGCAAAGCCGAGGTCGAAGTGTTTAGCGTCGCGGAAAAAGTTTCATCGGCACGAATTACACAATCACAAAAGAAAAATCCCATCACAATAAATGATATCGTTGCAAATTTGGTTTGGGACAGTGATAAAACAAATTCGTTCGTGGTCACCGGGGATTTTGACCTCGATGGCGACGGAATTATCGAGCGCAACGGTGTCGATAAAATAAAAGCAATTATTGAAAAATGGGGCGGTAAAGTTGCCAATACAGTTACCTACGACACAGATTTCCTGGTTCTTGGCGAGCCGCCGCAAGTTCCACCAAAGCCGACCACCGAAGAATTGGAAGCTTACCCGATGGCCAACGAAAGATACGAAGCTGCAATGCAAAGATTTAACCTCTACAAGGAAGCTGAAAACAGGGCACAGGAATTGTGGATACCTGTGTTTACATACGATAGATTCCTGTATTTTATAGGTTATAAAGGGCAGGTCACTAAGCCCGGAGCATTTTAACTTGTCTGACGACAGTCAAGATTCGACTTTGCTTTATTCGGCAATACACCAATCGAGGCGACGAAAATCTGTCCTGTGTGCTGAGTCGCGCTGCTCGACATTGTAAAACCTTTTTTTACCGCAACGAAAGTCACAGTATATGTGGCTCTTATAGCCGCGCCGAGCGGCTCACCTGTGTCACAATCCAGGCCGGATGGAATATCCACCGCCAAAATGGGACGACCCTGAGCATTTATACTTTCGATCAACCGTTTATATTCATCGCTCAGTTGTCCGCGTAAACCCGTGCCAAAAAGGCTGTCAACAAGCATATCAGCACCCTCAGCGAAAGTTCCAACACGTCCTGATATGTCTTGTTCTGCTATGTTTAATTGTTCGACGGCCTGGCCCATCCGCTCTAAAATATCCAGGTTTGTCTTTGCGTCACCTTTGATTTTATTGCGTTCACCACAGATAATTACTGTCACTTTGAAGCTACTGTTTAATAAATGTCGTGCAATAACATATCCATCGCCGCCATTGTTTCCTGTTCCGCAGAAAATACAAACCTTCGGTTCAGCAACATCGACGAGCTTGTCCTTAATCAGCTCGGCACAACTGCGCCCGGCGTTCTCCATTAAAACCACACCGGGTATTCCGAGCGTATTTATGGCCCAGGAGTCAAACGCACGAACCTCGTCTCTCGTCATTACAACAAACTTCTTGTCAGGATAATATTTTTCCATAATCATCTATTTTACATTCTAAACTTATCTATAGAATACAAGAAACCAATTACTAATCACCAATTTACCAATTAACTGATCTTTATGCAGAATTGGCTTTGATTGGGTTTGTTTTCACCCAATGTCCATTTCGATTTCTTCTTATAATCTCTTGCTATATTTAACGTTACATCCATTTGACTTTTTCGAAAATTGGCTTTGTTTTGCAAAAAAATAGGCCGATTTGTCGAATACTTTCGACAATTGTAGAGCAAAGTTCGTCGCGAATCCGGCGATATCGCGCCGAATCGACGGATAGGTTTGCATAAAACTTGTGCCATAATATTGGCAATATACGCAAACAAGTCCCTTGGGGAAAAGTTAACCATCCCACCGGTTGAATCTTGATTTTTGCGTTGTGGTTTTACGTTTCGCATTGAGAATTCAGGTTTTTTGAACATTTGATATTGTCCATTCTCCGTAGTACTCCGTAAGGAGTCCTTAGGACTACGAAGGATGAATTTAGAGTCCATTCGACTTCGCTCAGGACAGGTTTAGGATTTAGTGCTTAGGATTTTACACCTTAGGGGTTACTTCTGAGTTCTGTCCTCCGTCTTCCGTTCTCTGTCCTCTGTTTTAATATACGCGTGCCGTTAGGCATGGCCAAGCCCATTACGAGGGCGTATTATACCAAAAAACTGCCAAAAAACAAGCAAAATTTCAGAAATAAAGGGTGAGTAAACTGCCTTAATCTGTTCTTAAGCCGTTCCCTAGAGGTATCTCTTTCATTATTCTCTCCTACCTCTGCACAGCTTGCTTGCTGGCTTATTTATGGGCGCAACGCCTTGTCCCGCCGAAAACCGCTTATAATCCAAGCCCGGTTAATGGGTCTTTGTTTGCCGATCCAAATTTCCCCGATCCGGCTGTCTCACTGAATTGGTATCAAGCTGCTGATGCAACTTCATATAATGTATATTTTGGTGGTAACCTTCAGAATGTACAGGCGGACACCGGCGTAGCACAATAGGTGTTCGGCAAAGAGGGCCTGAAAACAAAGCCAACCATATCTATACATAGCCTGCCTGCCATGTGTTTTTATTTTAATTTTTTGCCTCCAATCTCTGCATAAAGGTCAATAAGGTATATAATGAGAATGGTATAATGGAATCGCCACCTGCCGTTAAATGCTTTGAGTTTGGGCGTTAAATGAAGCAATCCAAAAGAACACGACAGTTTTTTAGCCTCTTTATGAGACACCAAAACCGAATCTTTGCTTACATCCTCACACTGGTTCCCCATGGTGCCGATGCTGAAGATATCATGCAGGAAACGGCCAGCGTGGCTTGGGAGAAATTCGGAACCTTTAAGGAAGGCACAGATTTTGCCGCGTGGCTCAAGAAAATCGCCTTTCATAAGGTCATGGACCATCGTAAACGCAGCGGGCACCTATACCCACGAGCGGTCCGCATAGGCGTGAGCGTTGGTGGACAGGCGATGATGTTGCCACTGGTTACATGTACCAGGCAGAGAAATTGCCTCAAGACGTACAGCTAATGGCTATCAGAGCTGGAGCGCTATATCCGTACACTAAGACGGTGAAGCTTTACCGATGTCCGACTGGAGTTCGCGGAGAGATGCGGACATACTCCATAGTCGATTCTATGAACGGTCTTCACAGGGGCGGCACATACCAAGGCGATGTGGGGCTGACAGTAGGCAGAACCGTGTTGTGGGTTAAGAAAAGAACGGAGATTCACGTCCCGGGCCCAGCCTATAGAATGGTTTTTCTTGATGAAGGCCGGGTAACCCCTGATAGTTATGCTGTTAATTATGTTACTGAGCAATGGTGGGACCCGCCCCACGTCCGACACGGAGAGGGGACGAACGTCTCTTTTGCAGATGGGCACGCTGACTACTGGAAATGGAAGGGGCAGAAGACAATAGAGACTGGCAAAATGGCCAACCCAGAGCACCAGATGGTACCTGAAAGCCCTGATGAGTTCGAGGATTTGCACAAGATACAGAAGGCTGTTTGGGGCCGATTGGGGTATACGCCAACTCATTGATATGCATAATTTTTAGCTTCCGCCACTTTGTGTCTGTTTATTGATTTTCGGTTGACCGCCCAGAAGGGATGGGTAAAACAAAAAAGTTATATCCGATAAGCATTTTCACCAGAAGATTATAGGATATATCCTATAATAAATTGAGAATTTTTCTGGAATTGAGGATGCCTGATTTCGTATAATTATTATATCGGTGTTTATGGATCTTGATTTCCTGGGCACTAATTTTATGAAGGGTACAAGGTAGCAGCGTGGCCTTCGTCTTGCGGAGGTAAGGATCTTACGTTTTAATCAGCAGCCTATTTTGGGCCTTTGAAGGAAGGAGGTAAAAAGTCGGGCCTTAAATATTCTCTTTTTTCAGCACAGAGTTGAGTGCTTGTCCGGCGAAGTCGGAAGGGTGCAAGTTTTTCAGAAGTCAGTATTCTGTATTCTGATTTGGTGTTTTGGTGTGTGACCAGAGCACAGGTATTTTGATGTTAACGTTTTTTGAAGGAGGACAATTATGTGTAGGAAATTAACTTATTTGACTTCTTTTATTTTTATATTGGCTCTGGCAGGTAATGTCTTAGCCCAAGAGGCGGACGCTGAGATTCCACCAGCGGGAACTCCGCTGCCGGTTATCGATGGTATCAAAGAGGATGTATGGTCGGCCTCAGAGGAACACGGGATACTAGAGCTCGACGCAGATAGCTTGCCTGATTCGCCTGCTGATTGTTCCGGTAGTTGGTGGGCACTGTGGGATTCAGATTATCTTTACGTATTCGTTGATGTCAACGATGAGGACCTGCAGAACGATTCCGGAGAGTCCTGGCAGGATGATAGTGTAGAGATTTATATCGACGCGGGCAATGATAAGCCAAATCAATATTTGTCTGCTGGCGATGAATACCAGTATCGTGCTGCCTGGAATCCTGAGGTTCCCGAGTTTCAGGAATATCACCATGGCAACAGAAGCGTACCCGGCGTGGAATTCATCGTGACGGAAACCGATGATGGATATGTCCTCGAGGCTAAATTCCCATGGGAAGCTCTGTATACAGAAGGCAAACCTACGCTTGGTGATTTAATGGGTTTTGAAGTAATGATTAACGATGATGATGGCGGTGGTAACCGTAAAACCCAACTCTCTTGGTTTAGTACAGGCAACCAGGCCTGGAATAATCCGAGCGTTTTTGGGACGGTTGTGTTCGCGGCAGGTCTTAGGGCCAGCAACCCTAACCCGCGTCATGGCGCCGAAGGTGTTCTCGAGGGATTATTGCAGTGGATAGGAGGAAAAAATGCGGAATCGTACGATGTGTACTTCGGCACCAATCCCACGCCAGGGGACGATGAATTCATACAAAATCAGACCGAGACAGAGTATCGGGTTGCTGATATTGAGCCAGCGGCTACTTATTACTGGCGGATCGATGGAGTTGAGGCTGATGGTACCACTATACAAACAGGTGATGTCTGGAGCTTTACCAGTGCGCCCTTAACAGCACACAGCCCTGACCCCTGTGATGGCGCTCGATGGATAGATCTCGATGCGGATCTGGCCTGGCGTCCGGGTATGCGTGCGCAGAGCCATGATGTGTACTTAGGCACCGATAAGACTGCCGTAGAGAATGCAGATAACACTTCAGAAGAGTTTAAAGGCAATCAGCCACTTACAACCTATGAACCTGGAACCCTTCAGGCCAATACTACTTACTATTGGCGGATCGATGAGGTCGAAGATGATGGTGTCACAAGATACAAAGGCGAGGTCTGGCGTTTTACCGCTCTCGGTGCTGGTGCGGGTATAAAGGGCGAGTACTACGACAACTCAAATTTGACAGGCCAACCGGTGTTTACCCGTATAGACGATATAATAGACTTTGACTGGGGTCTAGAGTCTCCGGATGATCGGCTGGAAGTAGATAACTTCTCAATCAGGTGGACCGCCGATTTAGAAGTGCCATTTACCGAGACCTATACCTTTATTACCAGTATTTTTTTATCAGATGGCATCCGATTGTGGATAGATGGACGACTGCTTATCGACCACTGGGATGGACAGGAGCCCTGGGAAAGAAAAGCTACTATCGACCTTTTTGCTGGGCCGGTATCCCTTCTGGTGGAGTACTTTGACGCCGGCCACCGGGCAACGGCACATTTAAGCTGGGAAAGTCCATCCATACCACGACAAATTATCCCCATAGGTGTATTCTCACTTCCAATAAGGGCCGCAGGTGCAAACCCAGCTAATGGCGTCATAGGAGTCAAACAGACACCTACGCTTCGATGGACTGCGGCAGATGATGCTGCTCAGCACGATGTGTACTTCGGCACTGATTATGACGCTGTGGCCAATGCTGGTACAACAACTTCTGATATCTATCGCGGCCGGCAGGAACTCGAAAATACCAAATATATCCCCACCGAAGCTCCTCTTCAGTGGGGCCAGACTTACTACTGGCGAATCGATGAGATCTTAGCTGATGGCGTGACGATAAATAAAGGCCACATCTGGAGCTTTACGGTAGCTGACTATGTCGTGGTGGAGGACTTTGAAGACTATAATGATGTCAATAACCGGATATACGATACGTGGGTAGATTACTTCGTGAATAATACCGGCATGACTGTGGGCCACTTTGATCCTCCGTTTGCCGAACGGATTATAGTTCACAATGGCTCTCAATCCATGTACATGCGTTACGACAACGATGGTACGGTGAACGAGGGTACCGACTATGAACAGAGCGGTACACTGTTTTATTCTGAAGTCGAACGAGAGTGGGCCGATACCCAGGATTGGACCAGAGACGGTGTTAACTCTTTAACGCTGTGGTTCAGAGGCATACCAGCATCTGTTGGTAGCTTCACCGCTGGGCCACTGGTTTACACAATGACCGCTGACGGTGCGGATATATGGGATACGTCTGACCAGTTCCACTATGCCTACAAGCAGCTCTCTGGCGAGGGAAGCATAACGGCGAAGGTAGTCAGCGTTAGTAACACCGACCCCTGGGCCAAGGCTGGAGTGATGATTCGCCAGACAATGGAAACCGGCTCCACGCATGCTACAATGGTCGTCACGCCTGAGAATGGAGTTTCCTTCCAGCGTCGGCCGCTCACAAATGCTGGTAGTGAGGAAACCACGATAGATGAGATCACCGCTCCACAATGGGTCAGAATAAGCCGCAGCGGTAACACCTTTACTGGACAGTATTCAGCTAACGGAAGTAATTGGACAATGCTGGACTCTGTGGATTTGCCTATGCTTGCGGATGTCTATATAGGCTTATGCTTGACCAGTCATAACGTCGATGAAACGTGCACAGCCGAATTTTCAAATGTTAGCACAAGCACTTCGGTCACAGGCAATTGGCAATCGCAGGATATCGGTATAGAAAGCAATATTGCCGAGCAGCTTTACGTAGTATTGCAGGATAGCGCCGGTAATAGTGCAGTAGTCAAACATCCTGACCCTGCTGCAACAACCATAGGCACGTGGACAGAGTGGAATATACCGCTGACAGAATTTACCGGTGTAAATTTGCAGGCTGTCACGAAGATGTCCATAGGTGTCGGCGACAGAGCTAATACGCAACCAGGTAGTGCGGGTGATCTGTACATTGATGATATTGGATTAGAACTTCCATAGACTTAAGACAGGCTTTGACTTGTCTTAAGGCCTGTGCAGTGGACCTTGATTATTGGGGGCCTATACAAAAGTTTTAAGTTTATAGTTTTAAGCTTAGGATCACTTTGGTATAGGCCCCTATCGTTTTTGCACGAATATTGTATTATCTGAAATTTGGGGACACCTCCCTTTCATTGAGGTTCTTTCGAGTCTCGCATAGCATTCTCGGTGAACTCTGTGGCCTCCTTCGACTCCGCTCTGGACGCATCTGTGGCCAGATAAAATCTGCCGTGATGGACTGGGCCATGCATGACGGCAAACAGCAGGGGGCTTCGATCCTCTCACGAAGGCGGATTGACAGGAATTTCATAGTAAATTACAATGCTCATCTATGCAAATATTATTAACAAATGATGATGGTATTTTCGCACCTGGCCTAGCTGCCATTTACAAAGAGCTGGTTAAGCTCGGCGATGTAACTGTAGTAGCGCCGGCTGACAGCCGCTCAGGTGCAAGCCACAGTGTTACTTTCTCTCGGCCATTACTTTGCAATAAAGTTGATATCAACGGCCAATTCAAAGGCTTCAGCGTCCAGGGTTCTCCCGCCGATTGTGTTAAACTCGCAGTAATGCAACTACATAAGGGGCCAATAGATTTGCTCGTTGCAGGCATAAACAAGGGGGCAAATGCAGGAATAAATGTTTACTACTCCGGCACCGTTGCCGCCGCTATGGAAGGTGCGTTCTTAAACATCCCGGCTGTTGCGATGAGCCTTGCCGCTGAGGAGCAGATGGATTTCGAAAAGGCTGCAAGATATTGTGCAAAAATCTTGAAAAAGCTTATGCCGGTCAAAAAAGGCGATGTGATAAATATCAATATACCACTATTGTCAAAAGGTGAACCGAAAGGAGTAAGAGTTGTACCTCAATCAAGTAAAGGTTTCGATGAGTACTATATCCCTCAGAAAAACGAACAAGGTCAAACCGTTTTTCAGTTAGCCGGCGGCCCACACCGACTCGAAAGCACCCCCGCCGACGCAACATCATTGGCTGAGGGCTTCATAACCGTAACGCCATTGGTTCCGGATATGACAAATCATCAGAAAATACGCCGCCTGCAGCAGCAGATAAAATGGTAAATTTTTCACTTCTGTAAGTAATTCTCTTGACGATTCTTCTGATTTATGCTATTTCTAACGTTATATCAAACGTGTGATATGCACTTATTGGCCGATTTTAGTCCTTCAAAGGCTATGAGACAGGTAACAGTCAAAGATATTGCTAATAAATTGAGTCTACACTATACGACGGTTTCAAAAGCGCTTAGTAACCATCCGGATATAAGTGTTGCGACAAAGCACCGCGTGCTTTCAGTAGCGAAGGAACTGGATTACCATCCGAACTCAATAGCCAAGAATCTGAAGAAGCAGGAGACTTCTACGCTTGGTGTCATTGTGCCTTCAATCAAAAATGATTTCTTTTCCACGGTTATCAGCGGTATTGAAGAAGTAGCATACGGACGGGGATTTAATACGGTCGTATGCCAATCCAACGAGAATTCCAGCCGGGAAGCTATTCATGTCCGTACCCTGATTTCTAACAGGGTTGCCGGTGTACTGGTCTCCGTAGCTCAGACGACAAAATCCGGCGCACATTTCACTGCTTTTCAGAAACAGGGAGTCCCTCTGGTTTTCTTTGACCGGGTTTGTGAAGACATCGAGGCCGACAAGGTGGTTGTGGACGACTATGATGGGGCGACGAAAGCCGTTCGGCATCTAATACAATCCGGATACAGGAGCATTGCTCATTTAGCCGGTCCCCAAAATACCTCTATAGGCAGAGACCGCTGCAGAGGATATATGGATGAACTCAAAAAAAATGGGATTCCTATCGACCATGAAATGATTACTTACGGCGGTTTGGAAGAGGATAATGGGACTGCAGCTTTGCGCGAATTGTTATCACGCAGCCGAATACCTATGGCGATTTTCGCCGTGAACGACCCGGTGGCGCTTGGTGCATACAAGGAAATCAAACGTAAGGGGCTAAGGATTCCACAAGATGTTGCTTTAGTCGGCTTTGGTAATATTACATTATCGTCTTACCTTGATCCGCCGCTCACCACGGTCTCACAGTTTCCATACGAGCTTGGTAAAGCTGCAGCAGATATGCTTTTGAGACGCATCGAGAATCCGGAATGTGAAATGGCTCCGACAACGGAGGTGATTAGAACTGAACTTATATTGAGAAAATCAGCATAGTTTACCCGAACGATATATCTTCGGGCGCGCTATGGGACGTATCTAATAGCATAGAACTATGACACTTATTGATAAATATAAATTATGGCTAAGGAAGTTAATGAGGAACAGCGATTTTTTAGATAGGAGGACGAAAATGACAAAGAAGGCCTTTACGCTGATTGAGTTGTTAGTGGTAATCGCAATCATTGCCATTTTAATGGCGATTCTGATGCCGGCTTTAAGAGCAGCCAAAGACCAGGCCCGTCGTATCCACTGTGTTGCCAATGTGAAGACCCTCGCGTTAGGATGGTTTATGTACAAAGATGAATACGATGATAAATTAGTCAGGGGCCACACCGGAACTACATGGCAATCAGACGACTGGGCACATAGTGCGGAGAGCCGTCAAACTCTTGAGCAGAAGCTGCAAGCTATAAGAACAGGTGCACTTTTTCCCTTTGTCGGCAAGACTGTAGAAGTATACCGATGCCCGGCTGATCAAAGATTAAAGAATCCCACCCAGTTTTGCTATCGAAGCTTTTCCATAGCCAACGGTGCAAATGGGGAGACAGGCTACCCTTATCCTCCGCGTGATCATGTACCAGCCAAGAAATATTCTGATATAAGACGTCCTGCTACCAAATACGTATTCGTAGAAGACATCGATCCCAGAGGAGACAATGTCGGTTCCTGGCAGATGCGATTTAATCCACCAAGCTTCACCGACCCTGTGGCAATGTGGCACAATGAGCAGACCACTCTGGGTTTTGCCGATGGCCATTCGGAAATGCACAGATGGCATGACAGGAGTTTCATTGACTGGTGCCACCAGGCCATGTATAGCACTTCAGGTAATTTCCAGTTTGATAAAGACCCTGAGCCCGGTGAAACAGAAGACATTGGCTTTTTGGCCAGGGGATTTCCATGTAAATCCCATCAATAATTAAGCACGGTAAAAGGACATGCTTAACATCTTCGAACAGCCGTGGACGCTAACAGTTGTAGCGGTTCTCGTCTTGTTTGGTTTGTTTCAATTCCGAAGTATCTTCCTGGAGAAGCGCCACTGGTGGCAATTGCTGCTGCCGGTTTTTCTAACTGCATTTGCTTTCGGATTGGATTTTTTTGTTAAGACTGATTTGGAAAAAATCAGAGCCGTCGTTAAAACCGGCATTAAAGCCGTCGAGCAGGAAAATTGTGATGCCATCGAAAAGATTATTGCCGATAACTATAGCGACTCTCACCACGATACCAAAGCAAGTTTGATGGCTCATTGCCGAACGGAGCTGGCGCGCTCTCCGGTGGAGAAAAATAAAAAGGTGAGCCTGCTTATAGAAGTTTCACCGCCGCAAGCCACCGCTGACCTTACAGCTTGGATAAAATTTGACACAGCCAGTTACATCGCGCAGACTTATAAACAACTGTTTTTGATAGAAGTAAAACTCTACTTTCAAAAACAGCCTGACAAAAGATGGCTAATCAATCGAGTTGAGCTAATCGAGGTCGACAAACAGCCGGTGAGCTGGCGACAGGTTAGATAAGGTAGTCAGCTTTATAGCAGGTCAGTAACACAAAGAAATCAATCCTTTTAAGATTATTTTTTGAGGTAAATTTTTAAAAAACCGCTGTTTTTGCGGAAAATTTGATGGTGACTTTATGGCGAATCGTTGTTTTTGAGCTATAAATGTGGTTTTTCGAGGGTGCAATTGGACACTTGGTGAGGTGAGAATTTCGCCAAAAAACGATATAAGTGCTTAAGAGATAACAGCATAAGCGCAAAAGCGGGAAATTGCAAAAATGAGCGTTTTTTTGCACTTTTTGAGCAGAAATGTGCACGTTTTGATCAAAAATTATCAACTTTTTAGCACTTTTTAGCCAATTTTGAACACCCTTCAATTTCAGCCCAAAAACGAGGGTCGAAAAGTCAAGAGGAAATCGGCGAATTTTTCCAAAAAAGTTCGCCGCGTCGTTCGTAACTCGTATCTCGTTAATAATAAATGTTTGTTTATGTTTTCTGTCTTCCGTATTCTGTCCGTTCGTCTTCACTCAGAGCCTGCCCTGAACATAGTTGAAGGGATAAACTGCGCCGAGGGATCTGAGACACAGATTTACGCGGTTTTTCTCAATCGGAAACCTGTGCTGAGTGAAATCGAAGGATCGACATTCGGAAATTGTAAATCCTAAACATTGTCTTCTGTCCCGCCAGAGGCGGGTAAACTTCTGTCTCCTGAATTCTGTCTTCTGCTTGTATCTTGACATTTTCTTTCCGGCAGACTAAATTGTTGATGCCGTTTCTAATAAATAAGTGTAACTTTCAGAAATGATACTAACAAATTTATACGCCTCAGGCGTAAAGTTTTGTATAGCTCCCCGTAAGGGGTCCCTAGGACTGCCCCTGGCCCCAAGGGCACAGGTATTATTATGTTAGATTTAATAAATTATGGAAAACGAAAACAAATCTAAAGCTAAGATAACTTTCAGTGCAGTCATTGCAGCAGCATCCATTATAGTAGCGATAATTGCATTAATTCCCGCATTTCTTTCACTTAACGAGGAAAAATCTGAATTATACTATTCTTATAAGGCTAAACACTATGAAACTCCAGAAGGTATCGATGACAAACTGTTTGATGATTTTTTTACAAAAAACAATATTCCAAGACACCGCCTTTCGGTGCAATTCAAAAATGGCGGTAACGCACTAACTAAAGAAATAAAGTTATCGGTAAAAACACCGGGGCAAATAGTACGATATGTATGTACTCCTTCGAAAAAGGACAATCCAATTTGGGTCGAATTACCAGACGATAAGGAGTTAGGTTTCAGTAGCGGTATTTCAAATATAGTTGAAAAAATAAAAAACCTCTCTCCTAATAGATTACTCGTATTTGGGATTGCATATGAAGGCTCCTCAAACGATAATCCTCAAATAGAAATTTTTGGGGATGGGATTGAAGCAAAATACATTTCATATATCTCAGCAGTTCCTAAATGGAATAGATATCGAGTTTTTTACTTACCTGGTTACATATTATCTGGTGGACTTGCTCTTACCTTAATATGGATTGTTGGCTCTGTAATTCTATCAAATAAGGAATATCGCAAGCTATTCGTTAGCGTAATTGTTTCTATAGGTAACTCATTTATAGGTTCTATACCTCTTGCAGGATATTTATACTCAACACTTAAAGAAGAGATTAAAAAAACCGAACAAAAGCATTCACAATGACGCTCGTAACCTTGCGCCTGTGATGCCCGCCGTCCGACTAAAGGGCAACGCAATACTGTTTATATTAGCATAATGTTAGCATAAAATCAGATATAATTAAAATGGTGCGAGATTTCGCACCCTACAGGAGGCATAGGTAGGGTGCGATGATTCGCACCAATTATGGTAGAATAGATACATGCCGGACTATAAGCGATGGTTTTGTGATGGCGGGACATATTTTTTTACCGTCGTGACATACAACCGGCGAAAGATATTTTGTGATTCTCACGCCCGTACATCTCTGCACCAAGCTATGGCTGAAGTTCAGGCTTTGCATCCTTTTGAAATTTTGGGTGTCGTGCTTTTGCCCGACCATTGTCACTGTATATGGAAGATGACGGACGACGATGACAATTTCTCCGTGAGATGGTCAATGATAAAAAGGAGATTCACGAAATTATGGCTTACCTGTGGCGGCCAAGATGTGCCGGTATCTCCATCGAGAATCCAAAGAGGGGAGCGCGGCGTTTGGCAGAGGCGGTTCTGGGAACACCTGATTCGCGATCAGCAGGATTTTGCCCGACATATGGATTATATCCATTACAATCCGGTAAAACACGGATATGTAGTATGTCCTCATCAGTGGAAGCATTCGAGTTTTCATCGTTGGGTCAAAGAGGGAGTTTATGGGTTCGATTGGTTTTGCCAATGCGATGAAAATCGAAAACCTCCCAATTTTGAGGTTATTTCTCGTACCGTGGGAGAATGAATCAAATTAAAATGGTGCGAAATATCGCACCCTACATAGATGCCGGTATAAAATGATAAGACCAATTCAACCACACAACCCCTTCACGCCGGACGCCGAGAAACGTTGGAAGGTTGTTCCAGAATGGGCGCAGCGGGAAATCCTCTCCAACGTATTCTGCAGTAGATGCTCGGGTTCAGTACCCATTGTCCTTGAGAAAGCAGAAATGAGGCAAGACGAGCTGATCCTTAGAGGGAAATGTCAGCGTTGCGGCAAAGAGATCTGTCGCGTAGTTGAACCGGAAGCCGAATGAATAAGCAGCGAACCATCGTTCGACTGAAGGGCAACACAATCTTTCAGTAGTGCGAAATATCGCACCCTTACTTACCGCTTAATTGTGAGGCGACCGCGGCGGTGGCCTTTTTGACTTTTTCCTCGTCCGCCAAGTAGTAATGTGTCTTTGCCTTGAGCTGCTCATCCAGCTCATAGACTAATGGAATACCCGTCGGGATGTTCAAGCCGGTAATTTCCTCATCGGATACAGAATCCAAATGTTTGACCAGCGCTCTCAGGCTATTGCCGTGAGCCGATATTAAAACTTTTTTGCCCTGTTTTAACAGCGGCACAATCTGCTGATGCCAGTATGGCAAAACCCGCTCAAGGGTTATTTTCAGTGACTCGGTAGCAGGCAGCTCTTCAGCCGGCACATCTGCATAGCGCGGGTCGTAACGCGGATGTCGGCTGTCCGTTTCTGAAAGGGCAGGCGGCGGTGTATCATAACCGCGACGCCACAGTTGAACCTGCTCGATGCTGTATTCAGCAGCGGTTTGCTTCTTGTCAAGGCCCTGCAGAGCACCGTAATGGCGCTCATTAAGCCGCCACGAGCGGTGGACCGGAATCCACATAAGATCCATGTCATCGAGCATTATCCACAACGTCCTGATGGCACGTTTTAGCACAGAGGTAAAGGCCACGTCAAAAGTATAGCCATTTTTTATGAGCGCATCGGCTGCCTCATGGGCCTCGGCAATGCCCTGCTCTGAGAGGTCAACATCGGTCCAGCCGGTAAATTTATTCTCCAGGTTCCACGTGCTCTGACCATGTCTTACCAGCACTAATTTCATAGTCATACTTTCCGAACTTCCGCCTGGGGCGGTAATTCTACTAGTTATTTAGAGCTTTACAGGCTTGCAGAGGTTCTTTTCGCTGGCTGCTACGCGGCCGCAGACTCCGCAGAAAAACTTGCCGTTACTAACAAGAGACTTAAACTCTTTAGGATTTGTAATCTGATAGCCTAAATTGTTCAGGTAGCATAAATGTTTGTCGTGCCCCGGATGAGGCATTGCTGCTTTTGCCATGATTTATCCTTTCCAAAACGTTAATAAATTTAAGTTATGATGGCCTGAAAGGCTAACAGCAACCTTACATTTCGTCAATTCCTTTTACACATAATATGATTTTCAACGGTTTTTGTTCACGTAGCTTTTTGATAAATATAAACAACTTTGTAAATGGGCCGTAATCTGGTATATTTCCGAGATGAATATGAAGCCAGGGTCTTTATAAATGCTAACCAGCTCAGGAGAAAGCAGTATGGATTACAGAAGAATCATCCCATGTTTGGACGTAAAAAATGGTCGTTTGGTTAAAGGCGTCAAATTTGTCGAACTCAAAGATGTAGGCGATCCGGCGGAAAACGCCGCTGCTTACAGCAAAGCCGGTGCGGACGAGCTTGTTTTTCTTGATATAACCGCCACGCTCGAAAAGAGAAAAACTCTGCTCGACGTAGTTAAAAGAACCGTCGAGAGGACATCTGTGCCATTGACGGTAGGGGGCGGGATCGGTAGCTGTCAGGCGATTAAGGAATTGCTGGATATGGGCGCGGCCAAAGTATCGATTAACACCGCTGCTGTGCGCAATCCGGCTCTTGTTAAGGAGGCAGCGAAGGAATTCGGCAGCGATAAAATCACGGTTGCAATAGATACAGCCGGCAATTCAAAGCTGCCATCCGGTTTTGAAGTTATGGTCGCAAGCGGCACTATCGGCACAGGGATCGATGCTGTCGAGTGGGCGAAAAGAGTCGAAGGCCTGGGATGCGGCCAAATCCTGCCGACAAGCAAGGACACCGATGGTACTCTGGCTGGTTATGATATTCCGATGACCAGGGCTATAGCTGATGCGGTGTCAATACCGGTTATAGCATCTGGAGGAGCTGGAACACTTGAGCATCTCTACGAGGCCATTGTGGATGGTCACGCCGATGCCGTCCTTGTAGCATCGATAGCTCACTTTGGCAAATACACTATCAGAGAAATGAAAGAGTATCTGGCAGAACATCAGATACCAGTGAATATCTAAAGATCGATGTTCGATGCTGGATGCTCGATACTCGTAAAGAATCGAGTATCAAAAAGCGAGAATCGAGGATCGAGCTCAGACATTTCATAAAAGTCGCTGCATAATTTAGCCGATAGGAGGAGGTACAAGTTCCGTCGAGTTATTCCCGGGAAAAGATGCAGCGATGTTTGGTAAATTTAAAAAGAACAGATTAACCTGTAGGCCTCAGATATTTACTATTCGCTGGTATCCGAGTAACCGAAGCTGCTTGAGTATAGGCAACCGCAAGCCCAGGACTCAACAAATGCCGCCCCTGATGGTCCGCAAACCCGAGTGGCGCCGCTGACTTCTCACCTTTTATTACTACTTTCCCTAACTCTGCTATACGCGATACATATCATGTCCACCCATTATCATACAAAATAGGTATCTGTAGCTACAAAGCACGAGTCGCTAAACAAATGCTCGCACCTGTGGTGACGCGAGTACAGGTGTGGGGCCTATAATGATTGATTTATTATAGGCCCCGAATTAGTTTGTCAAAGCAACGTATTTAGGTTGTATCTCACGATTTATTGCTGCGGCGGCAAGTGCAGTCCAATATCATCAATGTACAAATCACCCGCACTACCTGGTTGCGTATTAGCTCTGTCGCCGACACCTATGGACATCTTCGTGACAGCCTGCAGATTCACACCGGTAAATTCTGTCAGCGGTATATTCCACTCTGTCCACGTGCCTATGGTTGTTGAAGCAGGGTCAGGATGTTTGACCACTGCACTATTACTGGCGCTATCCTGCAATACTACGTAAAGCTGCTCACCAATGTTACTTTCTATACCAATGTCCTGCGACTGCCAATCGCCTGTGCCAGAAGTTGTAACGTTAGAAAATTCGGCTGTGCAGGTCGCATCGACGTTGTGGCTGGTCAGGCATAAGCCTATGTAGGTATCAGGAAGCATAGCTATATCAATGGAGCCCAGCGTTGTCCAGTTAGAGCCGTTAGCAGAATACTCGCCGGTAAATGTATTACCGCTGCGGCTAAGTCTCACCCATTGTGGAGCGGTGATGTCTGCTTGTGTATCTGTCTCGCTGCCACCATTAGTGGTAGTACGGCGCTGGAAGGCAACTCCACTACCCGGAGTGACAACTATCATAGCATGTACAGAACCTGGCTCCAGTGACTCGCGGATCATAACTCCCGCTTTGGCCCAGACGTTAGTGTTACTGATGCTGACTACTCTCGCTGTTATGCTGCCAGCACCAGAGAGCCGTTTGTAGGCAAAGTGGAACTGGTCAGCCGTATCCCAGATATCTGCACCACCAGCGGTCATCGTGATTGGTGGCCCTTCTGTGAAGCTGCCAACAGATGCTGGTACGCCTCTGAACCACAACGTCAACGAAATAACGCCTTTTCTGGTCCAATCCTGTGCATCGTCCCACTGGCGTTCGGCTTCGGAATAAAGCAAAGTGCCGCTCTGTTCATAATCAGTGCCCTCGTTGACGGTACCATCGTTGTCATAAAGCATGTACATGGATTGAGAGCCGCCGTGAACTATACTTCGCTCAGCAAAAGGAGGATCAAAATGCCCCACAGTCATGCCGGTATTATTCACGTAATAATCTGTCCAGGTATTGTATATCCTATTATCGACATCGCCATAGCCTTCAAAGTCATCCACAATAAGATAATCAGCGACAGTAAAGCTCCAGATTCTGCCTGTGCTGATGGTAGCATCGGTGTTGACCTCATCGATCCGCCAGTAGTAAGTCTGGCCGGGTTCAACACCTTCAGGTAGTGTGTAGCTGTTAGCATCTTGCTGGCCTCGATATATGCCTGTGGTATCGGACGCATCGGCGGCCTCTACAGCAGCGTAATCAGTACCGAAATATACATCGTGCTGAACAGCCTCATCTCCGGGCGACCAGCTAAGGGGCAACGCCTTTTCTATATCCGTTACTACCCTATTAGATGGTCTCGGATTCCAGGCAAGCAGTGAGCCTCCTCGCATAATCTTAGAAATTTCTTCCTGAGTCATTGCATAATTGTATATGCGGAAGTCATCCAAAAAACCAATTAAGTACGGATTAGGCGGGACCCAATCATCCGACCTGCCAAGCCAGTTGTAAGTGGTATTGCCGAGTTCTGAAGCAAGTGTCTGCGTCGAGCTTGTTGCGGCTACGGCGCCGTCAATGTAAAGCTCTATAGAGTGTGTTGCCCCGTTGATCGTTACGGCCAGATGATGCCATCCGCTTGTAAGTGCATTGGGAGCATCGACCCCTGATTCAGCGCCACTGCCGGTGGTGGTAATTGCAAAACGTGGTGCACTGCTACCATTGTTGGGCGTTAGGTACATATAGATAGTCGCATCATTGTAACCAAAATTGAAGATTCGCTGGAATGTCTCGCCGGTACCTGGAAAAGTTACCCAGGTAGCAATGGTAGTACTATTCAGCGAAGCTATAGTCGAACCGATAGGCAGCTCCACATAATCATCAACATAGTCGAAGTCTATTGCACCTCCATCATATCCATTTACATACTCTGCGCCGCCATATACAGTACCATGCTGGTTCAGGCCTGACCAGTCAATAGCTTTACCCGGGCCTTCATCAAATTTCCACCAGCCGAGGAGAGCGGGGTCAGACACCGATATAATGGGTATTGTTCTGAAGTGCCAGATGTCACCTGTAATAGTAACAGAATCCGGCTGGATCTCGTCAACACGCCAGTAATAATCCTGGTTGTTGGCAAGGCCCGCCGTCACGGAGAAGCTTTCGCGTTCCACGCCTTCGGTGTGCATTATCGTTGTCTGAAGATCGAGAGAATCCGGGCTTGTGCCGAAGTACACCTGGCTTTGAGTTGAATTGTAGCCGGTGTTCCAGCTCAAGCTTGAATTAGGATCTATGAATACACAAATCTCATTGTCGTATGGAGAGGGGTCCCAAGCCTTGCTCGGCTCAGTCGTAAAGCTCCAGACATCGCCTCTATCTATCGTAGCTCCATCCTCCCTGACCTCATCGATCCGCCAGTAATAGGTTGTATTAGGGTTAAGAGCAGTAAGACTAAAACTATTGGCATCCTGGCGTCCTTTATATATCTGCGGTGTAGAGACAGTAGCATTGTTTACATCATCGGAATTGGTGCTGAAATATACATCGTGTTTTGCTGCATATAACCCCGACACCCAGCTAAGGTCTGCATCCTGCGGCACAGCAATCGCCTTATCAGCCGGATTTGGAATAGAGGCCTTTATAGGAGGTGCTCCAACCAGCTCAACAACAAACACACGGTCACCAGGAGCCACAGTTAATACATTGTTACCTTTGCCGCTCGCACCACTTCTATAAGCTGTGCCGGTGGGATAAGGATTACCCGGAGGATCGGGAGAGTCGTCTTTGATACCCAGGATTTCAAAAAACATATTTGGATTGCCGGTCATACTGACAACATCAAATCCGTATGTTTTGTTTGCTGCAACAGGAATCGGCGTATCCAGAACAAAGTGAATCCATGTGCCCGTGCCGTTAGCAGAGCTTGTTACGTCCGCAGGCAGAATATTGGCCTCATTACGTGTTACTGTGTAGGTTTCACTGCCCAGCACGAAACCCGCCGTGCCGGAAGCAGCGGGGTCTGTTATTCGGATTCCAAACCTGCTGTTAAGCGGTATTGAATACCATGTACCGTTATTATTTGTACCGCTGGCCGTATTCTCAGTATATCCGACATGCTGGAGCCAAAAACCGGTAAGCAGATATACGGGATTGCTGCTGCCTGTCACGAAGGTTTGCCCCTGGGCGGCACGGTCGAGTGCCAAATAAGTCCATTCGTCGTTGAGCCAGCTATCGTACGGAGTCGTCCCAACATTGTTAGCGTCTCGGGTTGCACCGACAAAGTTATATACATCATAAGGGCCTGGCGTTGGTGCTATTGTGCTGAAGGTGACCGTTGCCGCCTGGACACTTGCCGACAGACTAATCAGCATTGTACATAGAATCATCAGCATAATCTTTTGTTTTGTTTTCATAATATTCCTCCTTCAAATAATGACTTAAAAAATTCAAGCGGAACTGTGGAGACTCCTCTTTAACTTCAGCTTGCTAATCCTGAATAGCAAAACATCCAAGATTATATTATAACCAAAATCAGCTTTAAAACAACCATCATTTCGTTTAAAAAAAGCTTCATTTTGTATATTGCCCCGCCCAGCGCTGGGCGGGGTATAATAATTAACCTGTTGCTCTGTTGAAAACGCCATAACTGTCATTTCCACCGAGAGGTGTCCTGTGGAGAGCGAGCTCCCCTTCTTGCTTTCGCAAGAAAGCAGGGGCTTCGGTCGAAATGACCCGGCACCTTTTCAATAGAGCATTAACCTGTCTTAATGGCTTATGACCAGGATTCCTAACGCCATATTTAGGTGAATAAAAGAGGTGGAGGGCAAAGAGTCAGTGGTTATGATTGACAGGAGGGGTTAAAAACTTTCACCCTGTTCTTGCCTGCCTGCTTTGCTGTGTATAAGGCCATATCGGAACGGCTTGTAATGTCTTCAGGATTGCTATCAGCATCATATTGACCAAGACCTACACTAATAGAAAGCGATATTTGCTCTTTCTCCCATATAGCAGGACTGCGCGCAACCTCATTTACCATACGCTCTGCAACAACAGTAGCATCGCTGAGCGAGGTGTTCGGCAAAATGATCGCGAATTCATCTCCTCCGTACCGTGCTGCTATGTCGATTTGTCGAATACATTCCTTTATTCTTCTGCTGATTTCCTTTATCGCCTTGTCGCCGGCACGGTGGCCGTGAGCATCATTGATTTTCTTGAGGTCGTCGATATCAACCATAATCATCGAAAGCTGCCCACCGTAACGACGTGACCGCCATAATTCCTTTTCCAGGATTTCGTAAAACGTTTTATGGTTTATGAGCCCGGTCAGACCATCGGTTGTAGCTTGATGCTGTATCTTCTCAAATAAATTTATATTGCCGATCGAAGCTCCGATTAGCTGGCCAAACAGCTCGATCAGTGCAACGTCCTCGCTATCAAATTTGCTACCGTTCATCTTATCAGCCAAATTGAGTATTCCAACGACCCTGTTCTGGCAGATAAGAGGAACAATAGCACAGCTACTGGTTTTGTAATTTTTAGAAAAGGCTCGTTGTGATTTCTTTATTACAGGCTTGTTATGGGTTTCTATATCGTTTATTAGTATCAACTCTTCGCTTCTTACAGCCATTGCCATAAGGGGCAGCGGATTCTGATTCAACGAGACTATTTTGTTTATAGGAAAGGGATGATTGTATTTAAGCAGATGCAAAATATTATTTGTCTCGTCAAGTATGTAAAGTGAAATCAATCTAACCCCAACTAAATTCGGAATGGTTGTAACACAAACTTCGGCAATTCGATCAATATCGAGGCAGTTTATCTGACGAGCCAACGGAGTTATATGCTGGACCAGAAAGATACCACTATTATTAGAGTGGCTTAAAGCATTTTTTTTGCTGTTGGCGTCTGGAACCATATATTTAAATGATTATGAATAATCCCTAATTATGCAAACTAAACGCTGTACTCAATCACAACTTGCTTTTTTATCGGATCTTTGAGTAAGGGTATTTATGAAAAACATCAGCTAAAGAACAAAGCGTACGTAAACCACTGCTTCAATAACACCCAATCGATTAAGCTCGGCAGATAATATCGGTGGGTTTAGAAGAAAATCAATATTCAAACATCAAGTATCAAAGAACAGGAACTTGGCAAAACACCGAATGAAGTGACAAAATTCTAAATTTCAAAAAATTTTTCAAAAAAGTATTGACATCCTATAAAACAGCTTTTACATTTTACAAAATATATCTTACGAATTTGGTGATTAACTTGATTAGTTATCCTCCAGAATATGAGCATGAGCCTTACAATCTTCGTTTATCACGAAAACCTCTTAGTTTGTCGAAAATATTCCTGTCCGAGAATAACCGTTCGGCCAAGCAGAATCCTTCTGCGTGTTCTTTCGCCGATTCAAAAACACTAATGAATTTGAAGAAATCCAATAAGCTAAAACTGCTGAGTGAGAAAATTCTCTGAAATTGAATCTATCTATGAAAAGATTATCAGACCTTCGTAAAAGTGCCGTCAACCGAGCAAAAAAAGCTTATTTACTGGTAAAGAGCAAGCCTTTGTACACGGTTTGTGAATACAACTACAAAAAAACAGGCGGATTCCAGATGCAAATAGATTCAGTCGATAGGTAAAAAGCCAGATTTAGACATCGAAAGTTTTTTGCTTTTACCTTGCCTTGAAAATTCAGGGAAGATTAGAAAGGAGCAAGGATGAGATATTTGGATTTGCCCCTCAGGAATTTCCCTTCCTGCTCTTTATTATTTTTACAGACTTCCAACACACCCAAAGTGCATCCGGAGAAGTTGTGGATGAAAAGCCATAACTTCAATGTGGGTGCGGAACTGTTATTTCCTTACGACATCGGAAGATATTTACAGATATGCGAGGATTGCTGAAAGAGTTCGAGAATTAGCTGACAAACATAGTAATGGGATCGGAAACTTACGGGCTTATTAAAAAAAACAGCTGGATTTTTGAGGTTTATATATGAATCTACTGACATTGATAACCGAAGATATAGCTGAGCTGCTGATTAAAATAATCGAGTTTACATTCGCTCGCCAGAAAATCCTCACCCAAAATATAACAAACTATCGCAATCCTGGATTTATCCCAAAGGATTTGGAAGTAGATGAGTTCTGCAACCTTCTGAATGCTGCAATCAGCGAGCATATTCAAAACCAGCGGCTCGTATTTTGTGACACCCGAAATATTAAGTTCAACATTAATGGTGGCTTGCAGGCCACATCGTTGGTTGATGAATCAGCCAGACAGCTGCTCGA
>Ga0315541_1001034_pt1 | contig 27150 bp, 26 predicted proteins | sample SalMarSW160190MG_FD_203095 | JGI IMG/M metagenome (GOLD analysis project Ga0315541, IMG submission 203095) | Salt marsh sediment microbial communities from the Plum Island Ecosystem LTER, Massachusetts, United States - Salt Marsh Sediment SW1601-190 ...
TAATTGAGTTCCAGCCGAGCGTGGCTTACCAAGGGGACGGCTAGAAGACCCAGGAGGAGAAGAAAACTGAAAAATCGAAGAGCGTTTTTAGAAACTAACATTTTTTTATTAATTGTTATTAATTATTTATTAATTATTATTTATCCAGATTCTCTTCCTTCTTCAATAAAGAAAAAGTTTTGCATTAAATCTTTGATAGCATCGCGGCACTGAACGCTGGCTCGGTCCCGGCGGCAGGCTTCTTGTTCCTCGGCTGTTAAGTCGGGACTATTATAGGGGTAACAATCGTCAAATTCCGGGAGAACAATCAATTCTCGTAACTCCATTCTCTCGAGAAGAGTGAGGCAATTGTTCAGATCAACGGCCGTCATTTCTCCTTCAGGAATATGACCAAAACCAGGAATTGCTTTATCAAATTTTGTTCTAGAATCAACTAATTGGCAAATCAATTCCCGGCGGTCTTCGTCATCCGGCAGGAGATTTTCTGCCTCGATAAGATCAATAACGCGGTCTGTTTTTGGTTTGACCGCTTCCGGATCTTCTTCGTACCAATATTGGGTTTCCTTACGTCGCTGAAAGATGGTTCTGATGGGGCAGGGGCTGATACTGCCCGGGCAGAGGCAAGTGGAACAAGGGCACTGCGGGCAATTGCCACAATTATTACAACGACATCCATGTAACTCAAAGCAACCGGGACCGCAACCAGCGGAGTCTTGGGTGACTTGGCAGCCGTCACACCGACATCTTGGAGGAAGATGAAATAGTTTACACTGATTATCAGGATCATTTTTATCGTAAGAGGGACAGACAATTTCTGGAGTAGAGGTTTTAACGATAATAGCCAGCTCTTTAGTTAATTGAGGAATGTAATTTTCGGCATTGTCTGTCATTTCTCCTAGAAAAATAGTCCCAATAGGGAATCCCTTTTCCGTCAGGGGGTCGATTACTCCTTCTTCGAGGAAGGATCGTGACCGGAGCTGCTCGGCTTTTTTTGTGCCGACATCCGGGCAATAGAGAGTCAAAGCGTCTTGATCATAAAAGTCGTAGCACTGGCGCTCTTGGTCGGTGGCCTCGGCAATTTCTTCACTTGGCGGCATGATTCTACACATAACGCCCATTTGATCGGTAGGATCAACCTCATCTTTTCCTTCTTCATTATTAATAAGGAATTTTGAGCATTGGTAGGTGGAGAAAATCTGATCTTCCCAGGACCATTCTATTAATTTCCCCTTCTCAAGATCATCGAGATTACATTTTTCACAGAACAACTTTTTCCCATCCTCTTGGCAGTCTTGACAATTAAAGTCCCGACAATATTTAGAGATGCCTAATTGCTGTTCTTCGATACATTCCTCTCCCCACTGAGCGTCATTACTGTTAACACAAAACTTAATCTGGGTAGAAGGCTCTCCCCGGTTTTTTAGGTCGTACAAGGAAGAATTGCTGATAACGGCCCGGTAGGGGCAGTAGTTTTTGTAAGTGTTTTCCGCCTTAACTAGGTAGGAAAGATCAGTTTTTAAACTGGCGGAGTAAGGAGGGAGAAAGTGATCAGTTAACCAGCGGATTTGGTTGACAACGGTTAAATCTTGATAGTGATCAACATCCACTTTTACTAATTCACTATCTTTTAAGCAGTCGTGTCCCTGAATAACTTGATTCATAAACAAGCCACAGCCTCCCTCTCGGAAAAGTTGTTTTCTAATTTGTATCATTCGGCCCCGGCCGGGGCAGGGGTCTCCACCGCAAGGAGCGCCGCAGGGACAGGTTCCAAATGGAATACAGGGGCAAGTTCCACAACCACAAACGCCACAGGCGCACTGGGCACTAAGCTGAGCTAATTCCTTGACCCGATCGCGAAGAAATTCTGATTTGGCCTGAATGGCTTTATTAATTTTCTCTAGGCAATCTAAACGGTCCCGGTGAAGCGTTGGCTGAATGCCTGGCTGGTTGGGGTCGGCATCGATAAATTCTCCATCTTCGTCAAAGGCGTAACATTGATAGGCGATTTCTGCATCTTCCGGCTGAGCGTCTGGCCACTGTTCCGGAAATTCCTCGGTCATCTTTTGAGCGATGGTTTCCTTTTCCTCCTGACTGATAGCTGTTTGACTGTGGCAATCAACCAATTGGTTGCTTTCATTAAAACAGCTGATGTTTTTGGCTAAAATTCTCGTTTCCAACAAAGTCCCAAAAGGAATTTCTTGATAGACGAAAGGGACGACTTCTTGTTCTGAAGGAGGAGCAGAGGGAGAAGACGTTCCGGGAGCAACCTCTGCCTCCGGAATTCCCCCCAAAATTTGAGGGTTAATAGTCTGAAGAACGATATAAGAAGTGATGATTATAAGCAAGCTTCCGAAGCCAGCTATCATTTGCTGCCGGGCTCTCTTCATAGCGTCGACAGATCCAGTTGCCAGGAGATAACGCAGGCCGCCGTAAACTAAGGATAGAAAAGCTACCAGGCCGGCGATACGGATGGTCCACTTTACTAATCCGGAAACCCAAGAAGTAAGCACCTCCCCTTTCCCGCTGGAACCAGCGGCAAAAGCAAAAGCGACCATGCTCAATAAAACAAGAAGGCTGATAAGAAAAAGAAATAATTTTTTCTTATCCATTTTTTACTTCCAAATAAACAGTCAAGATCCAGCTAAAAGCGACATCTCCGAAAATGGGGATTGATTCCACTAAAAATGGCAGGCCAGCCCTCTTTAATAGTTTCCAAATTACCTTGACGCTCTTGCCGCTGATAGTTCCCGAGCGGAGAAAAAGAGTCCAGGCCGAGAAAAGGATCAAGCCCACGATATCAAGAATAGTGGAAATAAGGAGGCCGACGGGGGCGGTAATAACACCGAGAATGAGCAAAAGGCAAATTGAACCCCCTCCGATGTCAAGCATTCCTCCAATAGTCATCATCAATAAAGCATCCGGAGCAAGAAAATTAGAACTTGCCTTAGAAGGAGCGCCCTCTTTCATCTTCTTTCTCTTTTAAGGCTTTTTTTGCTTTTTCAATCTTCAAAACTTCTTCCGGGGAGGTGGTAATAATCTGGTCTTCGGCGTAAGAAGCGACTACTTGGATAGCTACTCTTTTTACCCCGGCAAAAAAGATTCCCTCTCCTACCTGGGTCGAAAGCAGAAGGTCTCTTTCTCCCTGGGTAAGATTAAAAGTATCCTGGATAAATTCAATGGAAGCTGGAGACTGCTTCATTAATAATTGGAGGGAAGAGTTATTGATAATCGGGCGTCCGTAGGCGGAATTCATAAAATCACTGACGTCTTGAGTAATGGTGGTCAATCCCAGCCAATACTTACGAGCGCGTTTGGCGATGGAGAAAAGAAAGGAAGCTCCTTCTTCCGTTTTCATAATCCACCAGGCCTCATCAATGGTAGCGATTCTTTTCTTCAGCTGGGAACGAATAGTGTTCCAGATATAGTGGAGGATAACATACATTGCCATCGGTCTTAATTCGTCTTCCATGTCACGAATGCCGAAAACGACTAATTTACTATCCATTTTGATATTAGAATACTGGTTGAAGAAATTGGCGTAGCTGCCCTGAGTATATTTTCTCAGGCGGCGGACTAATGACTCTCCTCCCTCCATACTTTCCAAAACGGCCTCGAAATCACTCATCCGCGGCGGCTGGATTTGAGAAAAATCAGATTCTGGGGTGATGTCTTTGGCGGCATAGGTTTCGGTTAAGGCTTGATCAACAATGGAATCTTCTTCCGGAGTTAATCCGCCGAGCATGAGACGGAAAAGGCCAACGAGCTCAAGAATATTATTCCGGAGAACGGAAGCCGGCTCTTCGTCAGCCCGAGGAATTGGTAAGTCGAAAGGATTGAGATGATGAGGGGAAGAGAGACTGATTTTGAAGAAAGATCCTCCGACAGCTTCAGACAGAAATTTATACTCATTTTCCGGGTCAATGATAATTACATCTACTCCCTCCATGAGATAACGGATGATTTCTAATTTGGCGAAGTAGCTTTTTCCTCCTCCGCTTTTTCCGAAGATAACTTCATTGGCGTTTTCCAAAGAGAAACGGTCAAAGAGAATGAGGGAATTATTATGCCGGTTAATGCCGTAGAGAATACCTTTGCTCGAGCTCAGATCAAAGGAGATGAAGGGGAAAACGCTGGAAAGAGGGGCCGTATTCATCAGAGTGTGGACCCAGAGCTGATCTAGGCCGTAAGGGGAATTACTGACAAATCCCTCTTTTTGTTGGAAAGCGGCTGGCTTCAGATATATAAGTCTTGACTCCAAGATGGCCCGGATATCGGTTTCTACCTCTTTTAACCCCTCTTTTTCCCGGGCATACAAAGTGAAGTAAATACTTACCCGGAACATTCTTTCTTGAGCTGTCTTTAACTGATTTCGAAGTTGTTCGATGTCCTGGAAAGCGGTTTCCAGTTCTGGACTCCTGACCAGCCCTTTTTCTTCTCGGTCAAGAATCTCGGCTTGGATTTCGGTCGTTTTTTTCCGGAGCTGCTTGAGAATAGGGGCGGTATCTATGGGATGGAAAAAGAAAGAGATGTCCAGGGTCTGGGGAAGGTTGACAATCGGCGCCAGCCAGCCGACACTGAGATAGCGGGGATAGGAGAAGACGAAGAAACTTTCTAAATACCGCTCTTCCATCATAATATAGTTGGCGGTGATCTCTACCGAGGAGGGAGCAACCAGATCCTGCTGGCTAACCAGCTGTTGCCGGCCGCCAGAGGCAGAAGAGGCAGTGGAAGAAGAAAAAAGTTGTCTCAATTTCCCCAGCATATTATTTGATTAATTCTGGCATAATAGAAGGATAGTAGCCAACCTCGGATGACTGGGGATGGTAAGTTGACCACAGAAGTTCAATTAATTCGGAAGAGGTCAGAGGAGCAGCCAGCAAACCGCATCGCCGCAAGCCGATAGCAGTAAATTCCATCCTTTGGTAAAGCTGGCTTCGGGCCCGGCGAAAAACAACTTCGCTCATGACCACTTCTTCTTTTTTATGGCGGAAAAGTTCTTTAATAGGAGCAGAAATTTCTAGCTCAGCCAGGGTATAGGGAAGAACAACAAAAAACCTTTTATTCATAATAGTCCCTTGCTGGATGAGGCGGGCGATAAACCGACGGTAATCAGCGGTTTGAATTTTTAGCAGTTTATCGGTCTGGTTTTTTTCAAGGTCTTTTAATTTATCCAAGTAACCGGTTAAATTTACTCGTCTTGACTGGATAATGATCTGGGTGGGAAAATCTAAAGAGTTCAAAAAATTCTGGAACTGAAAGACGATCGCTTCCTGTTCGTCGGCTGATTTCAAAGCAAAGTTAAGGGAAGAAACCATCAGTACTCCCCGTAAAGCGTTGCTCTTTAAGATAATAACTCCTTCTCTTATCTCCTTGAAAGGAAGAAGATCTTGGGCGGAAGCAGCTGACATAAATTAAATTCTTTTCGTCTCGATTTTTGTTTCGAGACGGCTTAACTGGCTACCAGAAGAAATTCCCAAAAGTTCTTTCTTTTTTTTCTCGATGAGCGGCGCTTGTTTCTTTTGGATAACAACTTCTAAATTAGGGGTAATCGTTTTTTTCTGCCAGATATAACGTTTTGGGGCGACGAGAAATTTTCCTAAATGCTTGACAAGATCAAACAAAGAGCGCCCTCCCGGTTTGATAAAAACAAAAATAGCGCTGATTATTAGAGCTAAGACGACGACGATCCAGAAGACTGTTCGAGGAAGGAAAAAATAGAAAACAAAGACGAAAATTCCCTCTCCCACTAGCCAGAGGAGTTGCTTAAAAGTCAATGGTCCCACGAGGGTCGTTTCTCGTTCAATAAACTTAGGAACTAGGAACTGCATAACTATTGTTAAAAGGATTTACCAAGACTTATATTTTATTCAACGGGTTCTCCGTAGATATCTTTTAACTTTCCGGGAGAGGAGGGCTGCAAGTAGTTTAACTTCTTCAGGTTGCCCTGTAAAGGTTGAAAAATTAAGTTCTGCAGATCACCGTTTAATTTTTGGGCTAGTTCTTCAGAGAGAGCGTACTCTTGTTGGAGGCGGGCGGGAACTTGGCCAAGATTGAATAAGCCCAGGAGTACGTCTCCGACTATATTGCCCAGCTTGGCTACCGGCTGGTCTTCTAATCCGTACTGCTCGACTAATCCTTGAACTATCTTGGCCGTTTCTTCCGAAAAGATGGCTTCCTGGATATCCGGCGGAAGATTGGGATAAATTTTCCAAAACTGGTCAATGTCGCTTTGTTCCATAAATTATTCTTTTTATCATTCTACTATCTTTGTTCCCTATTGCCAAGGGCCGGTTGCTATTGACGAAATAGAGTTGCTATTGACGAAATAATTAATATGTGTTATTTTATTAACAACTTAGGCGTTCGTTATATATTTCCCAATAATTAGGAGGTCGAAATGAAAGAAGAAGACAAGAAAGGCCAAGAAAAAACAGGAGGTTGGGGATTAACAATATTAGCTCTAGTTTTTCTGGGGGCGGCGATTTTCTTCTTTGTTAGTCGCTTTTCTTTCTGGGCTGGATTGCCAGCCCTCATCGGAGCCGTCGTGGCGCTCATTTTCGCCATTTGGCTGGAATGGGCTCCCAAGGATTTCATTCTTGGTATCAACCAAGAGGGCGACATAATGATGGTCGTCCGCGCCGGGAAAGTTTGGAAGTTTTTCCTGCAGTGGCAAGGATGGCACTTTGCTACTCAAGGGGAAGTTCAACAAGGAGAGGCTCTCCGCCGCTGGGACGTTATCCTAGACAAGGAAGAAGTCAAAAGAAACTGGTTGAGAGAAATCTTGGGGGGATTAGTATTTGTCGGCATTCCCCCCTTCCAGCAGGTGTTAACTTACCGTTTTAAGTGGGCTCATCTGCACGAGGATGGGAGCGTCCACCACCACGAAAAAGTTCTGAACTATGCCTTCGCCAAGTGGGATATGTACGTAATCGAGATAAAGGGAATAGAGGACAAAAATGGGCTTCCTCTAGACATCACAATCCTACTTCCGATGCGCATCGTCAATCCCTACGAGGCCTTCTTTGTCGTCGGCCGCTGGCTAGTGATGGTAACTGGGCTTCTGCAGGTGCCGCTCCGCAGATTTATTGGTTCCTGCACCTATCAAGAGCTTTTAGCAATGCAGGGCGCTGATACTACCGACCCGGCTGTCAACCAGCTTGAAAGGCAGTTATGGGCCGAGGTGGAAGACGCTTTGGGTGAAGAACAAGAAAAGAGCGATTCCCAGCAGGCGGTGACTTGGGACGACGCAAAGATCCGGATTTTCGGAATTGAGATAGATAAACTCCGCGCCGGATTTAACAGCATCGACCCTCCTGAATCGTACCGCAAGTTAACGACGAAGCAATATGAAGCTTCGCAGGAAGCGGAAGCGGTAAAGATTAAAGGAGAGGCGGCTGGTTTGGCTACGGCTAAAAGGGTGACTATTGCTGTTATGGCCATCGCCCGGCAGTTAGCCGGCTATCAGCCCGAGCAAGAGCTTTCTCCTGACGAATGGCTGAAGGTCGGTAAGATGACTGACCAAGCTTATCAGTACTGGCTGACAAGCCAGGGCCTGGAAAGTATCAAGTCCTCTGACAAGATTATTATTACCGGAGGAGGGCAGCAGGTCGGCGCCGATGTTGCCGGTCTTACCATTCAAGAAGCGGTAAGGCAGGAGATAGGAAAGAAAGTAAAGGAGGAAAACAAAGAAAAAAAGGAGGATTAAAACAATAAAGCAAGAAGGGGCAGGTCTCTAGGCCTACCCCTTTTCTTTTGCTTAATTTTAGAAAACTCTAGTGTTCTTTACGGTAATTAAACCTTCTCTTGCGAGGTTTGGTTTTTTCTTCAGGAGTAGATTTTTCTTGTTCTGCTTGTTTTCTTCTGGCATTCTCTCCCATTCTGCGGACGCTTAGAATTTCCTCAGACAGTTTTTGCTTTTCCGCAAATTTTGTTTTTAGATCTTTCATCGTAACATCTTCTGTGAAACCTACCCCACTCCTTTGAGCAACGGTTCCTGCCCGATAGAAGGCGCCGTCAACATTTCTTACTTGGCCGGTGTTATTGTCCACTTCTAAATACCAGTCCACCTTCGGAGCGGATTGGCGGAAGCCTTGGGTAAACTTGGACCCGGCAGCTTCGGCTGCTTTTTCTATCTGGGAACCGCCCCAGAATTTATGGATGGCTTGATTAACGGCACCGCTGTGAGTCTTGTTCATTCCCAGAGAAGCGCTTAATTGTTTAATAGCATTTTGGCCCTTGGCTTCATCAACAATTTTGTCAACGTAGGTGGTGTACCCTTTTTCCAGACGATCTTTCTCTTTTTGTTCTGAGGTATATTTTCCTGATTCCTGAGCAATATTTCCTAATTCTTCTCCGATATCGGCCGCAAATTGCCTTTCAATTCCTTTCTGGGCTTTATCGTCCCGAAGATGAATTGCGGACTGATAAAGGCTCTCAGCCTCCCCGGCTTGGATATCCGCTTTTTTAATCAGCTCATCAAATTCTTCTTCCTTCATGGCTTGAGAGGCAATAGCCAGTTTTCCTATTTGGTCGGCGCTCTGGTAGCGAGAAGCATTGGTCTGAAGATCAAACTGTTCGGCTTTCTTCCGCTTTGCTTCGTAAGCTCCTTGTTCACTTTTCACTCCCGCTTTCAAAACGGTGCGGCCAATAGCCCGCTGAGCGTAGCCAAAAGGCGTTTTCCCTTTCCTAGTAGCCCACTCCTCAGCTTGTTCGGTCCCTTTTTCAATGGCTCCTTCTTTGAAAGCGCCGGGGATTCCTCCTCTTATAGGAGCGGTAAATTTTTGCCATCTGGTAGTGGCTTGCTGTCGTGCTTCCTTGGTTCCAGCAGCTGCTCCGGCTACTCCTCTGGCAGCAGTCTGTGAAGTTCTTCGGCCAAGAGCCTTCCCTCCTTTGAGGGCTGCTTTCCCACCTTTTTTACCGATTTTTTTAGCTGAAGAGATAACAAGAGAGCTTCCCTGAGCGCTTGTGCTTAAAGTGAACAGAAAGCCCACGATGAGGAAAATCATTGGTATTCCATAAGTAGTGATAGCGGCAGCAAAACCTTCAGACATCTCTTCCAGATCGGTACTCTTGCCGACTAATTGGTTTCCCTGGGCAAAAGACATGAGATGGTCGGCTAGATAAATAACAAAACCAGCGGGAACAGCAATAAAAGACCAGCTCAGGAAATTATGCAGCCATTGCTCGAATAATTTTTTCGCGCCAGAAACAGCTTCTCCCAAAGCCCAAGCGAGGAAAGCAAGAGGAGAGAGGATAACTAGAAGCCAGAGGACGGCATAGCGAAAAGCAAAAAGAGCAGCGAAAATAAGAAAAACAAAGGTGGAGACGAGGTTAAAAATAAGCAGCATGAGGGCCTTGGCAAGAACGATCCCTGGGTTAGCCAGAAGATTTCCAGCTAGATCTGAAAATTGTTGGCTAAAGGTTGTCCCCCATCCCTGCCTAATAGTAGGAGAGGAAGAGAGAAAATAGTTTGAGAGAATATTACTTCCATCAATAATGGCTCCGCAGAAAATAGGGGTAAAGTTAATTAGCAAAGCCGCCACCAATAATCTTAGCAATATCTTTTTAGTATTATAGCCAGCGACGTTGAAGGCGGTAGCTAAACCGACGTAAACTAATCCCAGCAGGAGACCAGAATTGGCCAAATTACGCAGCATCATCCACCCTTCTTGGACGATGAAATTATCCGGACCGGTATAACTTACGCCGATGAAACCAGGACTAGTAACCCATTGAAAAATAATCTGGGAGAGTTCTAAAAAAGTGACGGCGACGGCATTAAGCAGGCCAAAAATAACTACTAAGAGGCCGTTAGTAACTGCCTTCGCGGCGGAAGAAAGGCCGGTCGTTATCCAACTCAGAGGGTTCCACCACTGTGCGAGAGCAAAGTGGGTAGGGATAAGAATCCCTCCTAACAGAACCAAGACTAAGCCTAAGATAATTATTTTTTTTCTTTTAGGAAGCCAAAATCTTAAAAAGTGGCTAAGTGTCATTTGAAATAAGAAAGAAATTACTAAAATTCTCTTCTAGTATAGCTAATTATTCTTCTTTTGGAAATAGCCAGCCAGCTCTTAACTTGTTTATTGGTAATGATTATTGACGTCGATAATTTCAATCGTGTCTTTTTTTCTAAAAACAAAAATTGCCCGATATTTTCGGTCAATTCTAAAACTCCAAATTCGCATTTTTCTTGGTTCGAGAAGTTCTGTATCTAAACTTGGGTGAAAAAGATTTCCCTCTAAAAGCTTTTTCTGTTTCTTAAATTTCTTATCTAGACTCTTATTCTGAAGGTATTTTTTAATTTCTGGATGGAGGGAAAGAATTATCATCCTTGGAAAAAAGAAGAATGCTTCAATCCTTCTTCTAGACTGTCGAGAAATTTCTGATTATATTTTTTTGTTTTCCTAAAGGACTCTACTATCTCTTTAGTGTTTCGAGTGGGCGGAGAAGCGAAAAGATCTTCAGAGATTATCTGACGAAGATACTCATACCGCTGAGCTTTTTCGGTCAACTTCTTATATTCGGTTCTCGGGATAGTAACTTTAACCATACCGTTTTAATAATATATCAAGCAACATTAATGTCAATACATACCAAAGTCAGTTGAGGTTTAACCTCAACCGGCTAATTATTTCTCTTTTGGAAATAGGGGAAAAGTCTTCTCCACTCTTCCAGAGAAAGACTGCCCGGCCGGCGGAGGGGGTCAATTCCCTCTTGCTGAAGGCGAGCGGCGAAAACCGTTCTCTCCCCTGACTTTCGGGGAGAGAGATTATTGAGAAGAGTCTTTCGGGGGAAAGAAAAGGCCTGATTAATAAAAGTTAAGTTTTGGGGACCGAGAGAAGAAGAGGCCCGAGGTTGAATCTCTAAAAGGACAGAGTCCACTTGAGGAGAGGGCCAGAACGCTTCCCGCCTCACTAGGCGAATAATTCTTACTTTACTCATCAGCTGGACAAAGACGGAAAGGCGATTTGCCTTAGGCGGCAGAGTGACAATCTTTTCTCCTAATTCTTTTTGGAGGAGGAGAACAATTGTTTTTGGCCGGGGCCGAAGAGTTAATAACTGATGGATAAGGGGAGAGGAAAGATAGTAGGGAGGATTGCCGATAAACTTTCCTGGGGCCAGAGGCAAGGTTAAAAACTCTCGGATGTCCGCCGAGACAATTTCCAAATTCGGTGCTTGGGAAAAGATCTCTTTCAAGATCTCTGCTAAGCGCTTGTCTTTTTCTATGGCTACTACCCGCTGCGCTTGCCGGACTAAGAAATAGGTAAGGATGCCAAAGCCGGGGCCGATTTCATAAACTGTTTCCTCCGAAGTCAATTTTAAAGCCGCTACTATCTCTTGAGCCAGATTTTGGTCGATCAAAAAGCTCTGACCGAGCCTTTTTAGGGGGTGAAAATGGTGCTTTTTCTCGAGGGAAATTAATTGTTCCCGGTTAAAAGGAGGGAAACCCCCTTTTTCCTTGACAAATTTTTTCGCCTTGTTAGAATCAAACATATATGAGTAAACGCCAAGCTAGTTGGTGGCTTTCGTTTCTTCTAGTGGCCACCTTCAGTATTGTTTTTTGTTCCTCTCATTATTTGGCCAAAGGGAAATTTTATTCCTCGTTAGGAAACAGGAAGGGTTTTGAAGAAGCAAAGACTTCTCTCTCTCCGTTAGACACAACGGAGAATGTTTTTGTTTCTGCGGCTAACTTCCTTCTGGGGAATAGCTTGAAAGGAATATCCTTCCCTGGGGAGTCTTCTTCCTCTTTAGCCAGCTTGACCGATTATGACTACCAGCAGCAGCTCCGTTCTTACCAGGTTCAAGAAGGGGATACCTTAGCTGGTTTAGCAGAAAAATTCGGGGTCAGCCTGGAAACTCTTGGCTGGGCAAACGATCTAAGCTTATCCGCCGTTCTCCAGCCCGGGCAACACCTAGATATTCTTCCTGTCTCCGGTGTTCTCTATTTAGTGCGGCCGGGAGATACCCTAAGCCAGATTGCCTCTACCCACCGAGCGGAAGTCAAGGAAATTTTTGCTTTTAATGGACTGAACGATTCCGAACCTCTCATGATCGGAGACTTGCTGATTATTCCTGGCGGAGAAAAGCTAGTGGAGGCGCCGGTTCTAACTCCGATTGCTTCTTCTTACTTTATTTTCCCGACCAGCGGTTATATCAGCCAAGGATTACATCCCTATAACGCTATTGATGTTGCTAATGAATGCGGAACTCCGATCTACGCGGCCGCCAGCGGGACGGTTCAGAAAGCAGGCTGGATTTCCGTCGGCGGGAACCGGGTGCGGATCCTCCACGCTAACGGCGTTGTCACTTACTACGGCCACCTTTCTAAAATTCTGGTTGCTTTTGGACAGCAAGTGGTTCAGGGTCAACAAATCGGCCTCATGGGAGCAACGGGTAATGCTACGGGCTGCCATCTTCATTTTGACGTCCGGGGAGCAACCAACCCCTTGGCCAAATATTCCCTGGGAGCAGTTCTCCACTATTGAATTTTTCTTTCTAGATAAGATAACCGCGGAAAACAAGATAGAGAAGAAAACCGAGACTGGCAATAAGAAGAACAATCAGTAGCCGGACAAGGATTTTTTCCATTCGGCTTGGCCCTTGAGGAACGGGTTGGAAGACTACTTTTTCTTCTTCTGCCGAGGGGAGAGAAGATCCTTCTTCTGGTCCTGACTTTCCTTGGATTCGAGCAATAAATTGTTGTTGCTCGAGTTTTTCTTTTTGAGGATCAGAAACAATTTTTTGATATAACTGCTCCCGGATAGAATGAGGTGAGGACTTCTCAGGTTTTCCGGTGGCTGGCTTACCCAAGGAAGGCGCCGATCTTGGCGGTTGAGACCACTTCGAAGGCAAAACTGTTTCTGGAGAAGGGACTTCTGATAGAGGAGAGGTTGGTTTTTCAATCTCTGCTTTCCCAGGTACCACTTTTGGCTTTACGGGAGTGGGAGGAGGAGAAATCGGAGAAGGTTTCCTCTCCTTTTTCTCTTTCTCAATAGAAATTTTGTTTTTAAGTCGGCCAATACCAGGCATTGAAAAAGATAAATTATTTAATTTCTTGCCAATAGACTTCTATCGACTGAGGATTAAGCTCGGGATAGGATTCTACTAACTCCCCTTTTGTTTTTTTAAGGTAATTTTGCCTTTTGGCTGAATCTCCTAATTTCTGACTTTCTTTCTTGATAATCCTAATATTTTCCTTTACTTCTTGGATAAGTTTCCCCCTTTTTATTTCCTCTGCTGTTTTCGGTTTTTTTGCTGGTGGTTCTTCTTTCTCTTCTTTTTTCTCTACTGGAGGTTTCTCCTTTTCTTCTTTTAGTTTCTTTTCTCCTTCTTCCAGACCATATTTGAGAAAGACGTTTACTTCATGATCCCTTTCCAAAAGCTGCTTTTCCTCTTCGATTAAGCTTTTGTAAACCGGAAGAATGCGGCTAATAGTGGCTCGGGCAGCTTCAATCGCTTCTTCTGTTTCCCAACGCTTCTCTTCAATCGCCTTTCTTTCTTTTTCTGCCTGCCACCTCTGCTCAACCAGAGCTTTCTTCTCCGCCGGAACGGCTTCGAATTTCCTTTCTTTTTCCTCGATTAGCTCTTCCTGGGCGATGATCTCGGAGAGTTTTTTCTCTAATTGTTCCTTGCCTACTCTTGAGCGCCGAAGCTGATGAGAGGGATCTTCCTTTGATTGCCCGATCTCTTCTAATCTTTTCTGAATGCCTATCTTTTCCTGCCGCCATTCAATCATCTTTTTCTCGGAAAGAAGAACGGCTTTTTCTTCTTCTAATCGACTCTTCTCTTCTTCTAGATCTTCTTCTTGCTGCTTTTCCTTGTTTAAGATAAGAAGGTTTTTAGAAATCTCCTCTTCATTTTGCCAAAGCTCTCTCTCAATCTCTCTTTGCCGGGCGGTTAATTGCCAGCGCTGTTTTTCAAATTTTCTTTTCTCCTTAGGAGTTTGAGCCGCCGCTTCCTGCGCTTCTATTTGTTTTCTCTTTTCTTGAGTTTTCTCCAGCCGCTCTCTGATTTTTTCGTTTACTCGAACAAGCTGAGCCTTGATTTCCTCCAGCTTTTGTTTTTGGTTGAGAATAGGCCTTTTCTGAATGGGGATTTGAGCAATTTTTTCTGTTAAACTCCTGATTTTTTTCTCCAGAGCTAATTTTCCCTTGACCAATTTTTCTTCTACCGCTTTTTCTTCTAGGTCGAGAATCTCTTTGGCCCTTTTCTGAGCAGTTTCCAAGCTCCTTTTCCATTGCCGGTGCTGCAATTCTTCTTTTTTCTTTTGCCGGGCAATCTCTTCGGCAATAATTCTCTCAGCTTTAATTTGAACTTGAGCCAAAAGAGCCTTTCGTTGAGCAATTTCTTTTTTTCTTTCCAGAGCTCGTTCGAGTGTTTCTTTTTTCTTTTTTTCTTCCGCTAGTTGAGCTTGGGCTTTCGCAAGAGCTCGCTTAGCTTGCTTTTCCCGAGCTTCTTTTTCCGCTTTCTCTTGGGCTTTTCTCGCCGCTTCTTTTTGAGCGGTTATTTCTACCGCTTTTTGTTGAGCGGCCAAGAGAGTTTCCTTTCGGGTCTCTTCTTGAGTTTTTCTCACTGCTTCTTCCCGGTCCTTCCTTTCCGCTTCTGTCCCTTCCTTTTCCCCCCTTCTTCTTTCTTCAGCTACCTTCCTTTTTTCTTGCAGAGCTTCTTGAATCAAGCGCTGAACGTCTTTTTCTGGCGTTCTTGTTTCGGTAATAACAGTGGGGGTAATTTTCTCTTCTCCTTCTCCCCTTTGAAGATGGAGAAGATCCTCCTTCATGGTGTGAATAATGACTTCGAATTCTTCTTTAGCCATTTTTCTTAGTTGGCGGCTTAAAGCCAGCCGCTTGGGCAGACAAATTATACCTCCCTTCTTGATCAATTTCCATAAGCTTGACCGGGATAATATCTCCTAACTGGACAACGTCTTCCACTCGGTTCAAGCGCCCGGGGACAAATTGGGAAATATGAACTAATCCATCTTGTCCGGGACGAAACTCGACAAAAGCGCCAAAGTTCATAATTTTTACGACTTTACCTTGGAAAATTTCCCCAATTTTTGCTTCACAACCTAAAGCTAAAATTTCTTCAGAAGCTTTCTGCGCCTGGTCTAGGTCGGGGGCGGTAACATAGAATTGGCCGGAATCTTCGAGGTCAATTTCCACCTGGTATTTTTCTGATAATTTCTTGATATTCTTTCCGCCTGGTCCAATAATCAAACCAATTCGTTCCGGCTCAATTTGGCCAGTGAGAATTTTAGGAGCATAAGGAGAGAGATGGTCACGAGGTTGAGCAATGGTTTTTTCTAAGAGGTCAAGAATTTTTTCTCGGCCTTTTTTGGCTTCGGCAAGAACTTCTTTTACTATTTGCTCGTCTAAGCCATCAATTTTTACATCTAGCTGAATAGCGGTAATTCCCTTTCGTGTCCCGGCTATTTTAAAATCCATATCTCCTTCTTTATCTTCCCACCCCTGGATATCGGTTAAGAGATGATGGTTGTCTCCATCTTTCATCAGGCCGAGAGAAAGGCCGGCAACCGGTGAGGAGATAGGGACTCCTCCGTCCATTAAAGCCAAACTGGAAGCGCAGACGGAAGCTTGAGAAGTTGACCCGTTAGAGGAGAGAACTTCGGAAACGAGACGGATAGTGTAAGGGAAATCTTCAAAGCTAGGCAAAACTGGCAGGAGAGCCTTTTCGGCTAGATGGCCATGGCCAATTTCCCTTCTTTTCGGCCCCCGGAGAGGAACTACTTCCCCGGTGGAAAAAGGAGGAAAGTTGTATTGGTGCATAAAGCGCTTTTCTTCTACCACTTCCATCCCCTCAATTTTCTTTCGGTCCCGGGGGGAACCCAGGGTCAAAATAGTTAAAACTTTGGTTAATCCTCGGGAAAACAAGCCGGAACCATGAACCCGGGGGCTGATACTGATTTCCGCGGCTAAAGGACGAATCTCATTTTCCAGACGGCCGTCTAATCTTTTTCCCTCCCCGGCTTTTTGATGGACAACCTCCCTCATTTTTTCTGCTAAGAAAGCTAAAGCCATTCCTTTTTCCTCCGGATAATTTTCTTCCAGCCATTGATTAAATTTTTCATAAAAAGAGTTTTGTTTTTTCTTGGCTTCTAATCCTTGGTAGCCAAAAAGATACTCTTCTAAATTCCCTTGAAGAAAATCAATAACCCCTTTTTCTAAAGCGGCGGAAGGGGCGGGAATCTCCGCTTCTTTTTTCTCTGGTGAATATTCTTGAATAATGGACTTTTGAAAGTCAAAAGTCGCTTGAAAGGCCACTTCGGCCTGGCTCAATCCTTCAAGAATTGTTTCTTCCTTTGTTTCCTGGGCGCCGGCTTCCATCATATTCAGCAACCAGCGGCCTTCTTTTTGGATAGCGGTGGCGGTAAATTCTACCTCGGCTTTCTTTTGGTCTTCATAGGAAGGGAAAAGACGCCATTCCTCTTCGACTCGGGCTGAAAAGGCCATTCCTAGGGGTTGAGTCCAGGGAAGCGGCGAGAGAGCAAGAACCAGGGAAGCGCCCAACAAGGCAGGAAAAACGGGATCGTTTTCTCCGTCGAAAGAAAGAACAGTGATGATAATCTGAACTTCCCGGCGGAATCCTTCCGGGAAGAGAGGGCGAATAGCTCGATCAATCAGCCGGGCGTTAAGAATAGCTTCGTCGGAAGGTCTTCCTTCTCGACGCATATAGCGGGAGCCGAGAATTTCTCCAGCGGCATAATATTTTTCTTCGTAATCAACGGTTAAGGGAAAAAAGTCTTTTCCCTCTCTTCCAGGGGTGGAGCAGACGGTGGCTAGAACCATCGTTTCTCCGTATTGGACGAGGGCGCTAGCCTCAGCCTGAAGAGACAGCCCTCCGACCGTAATTTTTAATTCCTGCCCGCTAATTTTGGTCTGAAATGTTTTTCTCATTAGGATGAAGATAACTGTTTACTTTTCCGGTTAGGGGCTTACTAAGATGCTCGTAGAATTTTCCTTTGAGCAAATAACGCTTAGCGTTGGTTTCCAGGTTGATAAACTCGTCGGCGATTTCTATCAATTCCCGAGCGGCTGTTTTTTCAAAGGCGATCACTTCTACTCGCTTTCCCCGGTTTTTTAAATATTCTACCAGGGGAACGAAATCTCCGTCTCCGGAAACAAGAACGGTGACGTCCAAATTGGGAGAGGAGCGGATAGCATCAACGGCCAAACCCACATCCCAATCAGCTTTTTTTGCTCCGCCAAAGAATTCTTTTAAATCCTTTACCCGGGTTTCAATTCCTAAACCGGTTAGGGCGTCAAAAAAAGACCGTTCTTCTCCGGTCTTCGTTCGGATAACATAGGCAAAAGCGCGGATGAGTTTTCGATCTCCAGCGGCGGTTCTTAAAACCTGGCCAAAATCAACTCTTGTTTGATAAAGGTTGCGGGCGGAATGGTAGAGATTTTGCACATCCATGAAGACTCCTACCCGCTGATCTTTGAATTTTTTTATCATTTTGAAGAAGAATGAAGATACTTTTCCTGCTTTTTCTTTTGGTTAATCATAGTCATTAAACCCCGGCGGGAATGCTTATCTTGGGGATGGATTTTAAGATGCTCGGTCAGGGAGGCAATTTTTTCTGTTAGCTGGGCAATTTGAACTTCGGCGGAGCCGGTATCTTTTTTATGTCTTTGAGCGGCCGCAATAATTTTCTTTTTTTCCATAATTTTTTTAGATTAGTGCCCCTACCAGGATTTGAACCTGGAACTCGCTGCTTAAGAGGCAGCTACTCTGCCGATTGAGTTATAGGGGCCTTTAAGAAGGAAGCTGAATGGGGCAGTGAATTTTATACCAACCGCTTCTTAGGCCAGTCCATTCGGCCACGCCCAAAAGAGAAAGGGCAACACTCACCATCAGCCAAGCGCCATAGATAATGGCTAAGCCAATGACTATTCCTTTGAAAAGCTTCTTGGCTCGGGTAACCCGTTCGCTGCTTCCTCCGGCAGTATAAAGCATAATGCCGGCAACGGCAAACATGGCAACGGCAATCAGAGGGACGATGCTGATCATGACGAATTTCACCAGGTTATCAACCAAGGAGAAAACATGGCATAACTGGCAGGGAAAATTTTCTTCACTTCCTCCTAAGGGATGACCGTCAGCATCAACAAGAGGCTGGCCGTCAGCATCCAATTGGACACCAACGACTACTTCCTTGCCGCAAGGAACAAGTCCCTCGTAGTAAATTGCCTTCTCTGTGCCCGGCAGGCATTCATTAGTTTCCGGGTCAATATCGCAGGCCTGATAAACCCCGGCTGAAGCCAGAACCGGCATCAAAAAAAGCAGCAGAGCAAAACTGATCCCGATAAATTTATTATTCATCATCCAATGCGCCCAGCAGGACTCGAACCTGCAATCTTATGCTTCGAAGGCATCTACTCTCTCCAATTGAGCTATGGGCGCTTCAGGTTTCTTGTTTCAATTTAATCACGGATTATCTCCAGCGTCAATTGGAAAGGGCCCAAGTTATGGTAGAATGAGGGCGATGAAAATTCCGACCGTTATTCAAAGAGTGGTCAGCCAGCTTCAGGAGCATCATTTCGAAGCTTATCTGGTGGGAGGCTGTGTCCGGGATCTGCTTTTGGGAGAAGAACCTCATGACTGGGATATCGCTACCAATGCTCGGCCGGAAGAAATAATGGCTGTCTTTCAGAAGCGAGCTTTTTTAGACAATCAGTATGGGACGGTAACCGTTCTAACAAAAAGCAGACAGCCGTCTCTTCGGGAGATAGAGATTACTCCCTATCGCTTAGAAGGACCCTATCGGGATCAAAGGCACCCCGAATCGGTTACTTTTACTAATGATCTGGAGAAAGATCTTGGCCGCCGGGACTTTACCATTAATGCCTTGGCCTTAGCTCTCCAAAAGCCAAAACCAATTTTTATTGACCCTTTCCAGGGACAGGCAGACCTGAAGAAAAAAACCATTCGGGCGGTAGGCAACCCCGGCCAAAGATTAGCGGAAGACGGCTTGCGTTTAATGAGAGCGGTTAGACTAGCAACTACTCTTGATTTTCAGATTGAAGAGAAAACCCAAAAAGCTATCCAGGAAAAAGCGTCTCGCTTAACTCATATTTCTCCGGAGAGAATTAGAGATGAATTGGTGAAAATCATTCTTTCTCCCCGGGCGGCCCAAGGAATAGAAATGCTTCGCCAATTATCTCTCTTACATTATATCATTCCTGAATTAGAAGAGGGTTACCAAATAGGTCAGAACAAACATCATATTTATGACGTTTATGAACACTTACTTCGTTCTCTAGATTATGCCGTCCAGCAGAATTTCAATCTTTCTGTCCGTTTAGCTGCTCTTTTCCACGATATTGGCAAACCCCGAACGAAAGAAGGAGAAGGGGTGAATTCTACTTTTTACAACCATGAAATCGTGGGAGCGGAAATAACTCAAAAGATTATGACCCGCTTGAAATTTTCCCGTCAGGAAACGAAGAAAGTTGTTACCTTGGTCCGCTACCATCTCTTCTATTATAATGTCGGCGAGGTAGGAGAATCTTCTGTCCGAAGATTAGTGAGAAGGGCGGGCCAAGAAAATATGAAGGAGTTAATCCAATTAAGGATGGCGGACCGGATTGGCTCCGGGGTGCCTAAGGCCAAGCCTTACAAACTCAGGCATCTGGAATATATGGTGGAGAAAGTTTCCCGGGATCCCGTTTCCGTTGACAAACTGGAGATCTCCGGCCATGATGTGATGGAGATTCTTCAAATTGCTCCCGGGCCAAAAGTCGGCCAGGTATTGACTATTCTTCTTAATAGGATTCTAGATAATCCGGAGAAAAACCAACCGGAAGTTTTGAAGAAAATGGTGCAGGACTTAAAAAAGCTTTCCGAAGAAGGATTAAAGGAAGAAAGCCGAAAAGCAAAAGAGAAGATTGGTCAGATTAATGAGACCGAAGACATTCTTATCAAGGAAAAACATTGGGTAAAGTAAAAAACGGGGCGTGGTGTAGGGGGAGCACGGGTCCTTCGGGTGGATCTGGCCCGAGTTCAAATCTCGGCGCCCCGACTGTGAAGTATCCTAAGACTGGCCAGACCAAGTTTGTAATTTTCTTTGTCAAAACAAATGGGGAACCAAAAATTTTCTAAGAGTCAGGCCTTTCATTTTGGTTGGGAAACAACCTGGAGCCACTTCGGTTTCTTTTTTGTTCTCTTACTTTTATGGATTTCTATTGGTGGTAGTCTTTGGCTGATTTTAGATATTCTGACTGACGAATCATTTGGAATAAATATTTTCCTTTTCTTGATCTTAGAAATGGGAATAAGCATTCCTCTATTGGTGATGGATATAGGGCTTGTTAAAATTAGCCTGAATTTTTGCGACCAGAAGAAGGGAAGGTGGAGGGACCTTTTCTCGGGCTATCCTTTGCTTTTTAAGTATCTTAGAGGGGCAATTCTCTACCAATTAATTGTTCTGGGGGGAACGATTCTCTTTATTATTCCCGGGATTATTTGGGGGATAAAGTTTCAGTTCTTTAGCTACTTTATTGTTGATCAAAAAATTGGGCCCTGGGAGGCTCTGAAAAAAAGCGCCAAAATCACCAAGGGGCAAAAATGGAACCTGTTCCTTTTCAATCTACTTTCAGTCTTGATTAATATAGCAGGGGTCCTTTTGATTCTAGTCGGTTTCTGGGTAACTTTTCCCACTATTCTCGTTGCTCAAGCCTTTGTCTATCGCCGGCTGTTGTCTTTCCAGGAGACGGGCTTGGAAAAAGAAATCTCCTCGGTAAAAATTGGGACGGAGGCAGAAAAACCGCTCCGCTAAAAGAGGGTTCTGAAAAAGTAATCCCGGGGAAAATAACTTTTGGGGATTTTTCTTTCTTTCAAAAACAGCCAGCTGTTTTTTTCGCTTCTTTCTTCTAATTTTGCTATAATATTTTTAATGATTGTAACGAAAGCTCGGCCCTACGGAGAAATTAAAGCCGAGCTGGATAAAAAGAAAACCATTGGCCTCGTTTCCTGTAATACCTGCGCTCGCCTTTGCCAGACCGGAGGACGAAAAGTGATGGAGGAGCTGGCAGAAAGACTAAAGAAAGATGGCTACCGGGTGGCGGACACCGATCTTATTGGGACTCCCTGTTTTTTCCAGACTCTGGCTGCCACCCAACTGCGGGCGGAGATAACTATTGTCCTCGCCTGTGAAGCGGGCCTCTTTATCCTTCAGAAAGCTTTTCCCAAGAAGAAATTGGTTCCGGGATTAGTGACAGTTGGTTTGGGAGCGGTAGACGAAAAAGAAAGAGTAACCCTAGTCAGGAAATTTTAAAGGGGTTATAGCTTAGTTGGCAGAGCGTCGCCGTCGCATGGCGAAGACGAGAGTTCGAATCTCTCTAACTCCACCGGATCTTTAAAGGAGGTGAGTAAGGATGGGAGCGATCGTGGGCATTAGCGGAGCAAGTTTCCTCGCTATCGCTCTGGCGGTGGCGGTGGCAAAACGCTTTACCAACCCGAGAGGTTTAAAGACGGGATTTTGGCTGGGCTTGTCCTGGGTTGTTTTCAGTCTGGTGATGGGAACGGAAGGAAGGGATTTGCCTCAACGGCCGGCCCTACCGAGGGAAATATTTTCCTCTGGGCCGCTTCCGTTATCGGAAATCTATATGATTGCTCTCAGCGGGTTTGCTTTCTTGTTATTGTTGGGAGCACTCTGGAGGATAGACGCGAATTGAGAAAAAAAAGGACAAGCGGCATAGCTTGTCCTTGCTTTTAATTTTGGAGAAGAGGAAAGGTCCTTGACAAAATTTTACCCCTTGCTAAACTGATGACTGCCTCTTCTGGAGCTGTTACCTTCGGGTAATAAGCCGGAAGGGGCTTTAAGATAAACAATGACAGAAATTGATTTGAAATCTTTAGCTTCCGCCGTAGCCCACATTGCCGAGAAACATCATTTAGAACCAGAGCAGGTTTTCCAAATTGTGGAAGAAGCCCTGGCGGCTGCTTATAAGAAAGAGTATGGGCAGGTGGGAATGGAAGTGAAGGCCGAATTGGATCCGGAAACGGGAGAGTCCCGTTTTTGGCAGATAAAGGAAGTGGTTGCTTCTCCGGAGGAAGACGACCATTACTCCCCTCGGCAAGTCATTGCTTTAGAAGAAGCCAAAAAGATTGATCCCCAGGTGGAAATAGGAAAAACCATTCTTTTACCCCTGCCGGAGAAAACGGCCTTCGGACGGATTGCTTCTCAGACGGCAAAACAAGTTCTCCTCCAGCGAGTGAAGGAAGCCCAACGGGAGATGATTTATGAGAAATATGAAAAGAAGGAAGGGGAGGTGATTAGCGGGATAGTCCAGCGAGCGGAAAGCAATACCATCTTTTTTGATTTGGGAGACGCGGTTGGTATTTTACCAGCGGAAGAAAAAATGGAAGGAGAAAATTATCTTCCCGGCCGGCGTTTTCAGCTTTATCTCCTAAGCGTGGATAAAACTTCCCGGGGACCGGCTATCTTTCTTTCCCGTGCTTACCCGAAGCTGGTTTCCCGGCTTTTTGAAACAGAAGTACCGGAATTACTTGAGGAACAGCTGACGATTAAATCTATTGCCCGGGAAGCCGGTTCTCATTGCAAAGTAGCGGTTGTTTCCAATGATCCGGAAGTCGATCCCATTGGAGCGATGGTCGGACAAAGAGGAACAAGGATTTTAACGGTGACCAATGAATTAAATGGCGAAAAGATTGACATTATTAAATGGGCCGAGGAAGCGGAGGAATATATTATTAATGCCTTAGCTCCGGCGAGAGTGGCGGAAGCGAAAATTAGCGACCAGAATAAAGCTATTGCCCTCGTTGAACCTGATCAGCTTTCCTTAGCTATCGGGCGGAAAGGGCAGAATGTCCGCCTGGCGGCTAAGCTGACTGGCTGGAAAATCGATATCCAGAGTACAGAACCAGAGGAGGAAGCAGAAAAAGCTCCCTCTCCTCAGCCGGAAAAGAAAGAGAAAACGGTGGCCAAGCCAGTGAAGAAGAAAAAAGCCGCCAAAGGAAAAAAGAAGGCCTCCAAGAAGAAAACTTCAAAGAAATCTTCTGCTCCGTAACAATGTCCTTTCTTGATTTTTTTATTCTTTTTTCCGCCTTATTCTCTTTGTTTTGGGCTTTTTTCAAGGCCCGGCAGATTCTTCAATCTTCTTCGGGAACGGCGCCGATGAAAGAGATTTCTCGAGCCATTCATCGGGGGGCAAGAGTTTTTCTGCGGGAAGAATTTAAAGTCATCGCCTTGGTTTTCTTCCTTATTACTCTCTTTCTTTATTTTCTTAATCAGTCTTGGGTTCCGCCCCTTCTTTTTCTTGTGGGCGGACTTTCTTCCGCTTTGGCTGGTTTTCTGGGCATGGAGGTTGCTACTCGGAGCAATGTCCGGGTGACAGAAGCGGCTAGAAAAGATTTTCCTAAAAGTTTCAATCTTGCTTTTAGCGGGGGAGAGGTGATGGGTTTCTTGGTAGTCGGGATTGGCTTGTTTGGCTTGGCTCTCCTCTGGCTTTTTACCCAGCAGCCAATCTTGTTGCTGAATTATGCTTTAGGAGCTTCTTTAGTGGCTTTATTTATGAGGGTCGGGGGAGGAATTTATACCAAAAGCGCCGATGTCGGCGCCGATTTAGTGGGGAAAGTTCAAGAGGGACTGCCGGAAGATGATCCCCGCAATCCGGCGGTTATCGCTGACCAGGTGGGAGATAATGTTGGGGATATCGCCGGCATGGGCGCCGACCTTTTTGAATCTTACGTCTCCTCCATTATTGCCGTTATGGTCTTAGGGGCTTTAAGCTTGGGTTGGACCGGAATGATTCTTCCTCTCGCTTTCGCCGCTTTGGGTCTCTTCACTTCCTGGTTGGGAAGTTTCTTGGTGAAACTTCCGGCCCGTTTCCAAGAGGCAGATTTTAATCAGCAGATTAAAAAGATTACCCAAGCGATGCAGAGGGGAAATCTCGCGGCTAATCTTTTGGCTTTAATCGGGGCCTTCTTTTTGGTTAAAGCTCTTTTTCCCAATCTGAATTATTTCTATGTTCTTCTTTTAGGATTAGTGGCTGGTTATCTTATCGGTTGGTTTTCTCAATATTATACTTCAACTCAATATCGGCCGGTCAAGGAAGTGGCCGGGGCGAGCCAGTCCGGTCCTTCAACGGTTATCAGTGCCGGACTAGTAACCGGAATGAAAAGCGCTTTTGGCCCGACCTTAGTTGTGGCTGGGGCGATGGTTTTGGCTTATTTCTTGGGCGGATTTTACGGAGTGGCTTTAGCTTCTGTAGGGATGCTCGGGACCCTGGCTTTGAACCTTTCCACTGATTGTTATGGCCCGATTGCTGATAATGCGGCTGGGATTGCCGAAGCGGCTCATTTGGAGCCGGTGGTTCGGGAAAGGACTGAAGCTTTGGACGCGGTGGGGAATACAACCGCCGCCATCGGAAAAGGTTTTGCTATTGGAGCGGCCGCCTTAGCCGCCTTGGCTTGGCTAGCTAATTATTTTCTGGCTATCGGGGCGACCAATGTTAATTTCCTTAATCCCCAATTAATTGCCGGTCTCTTTATTGGTTCGGCTTTGGTTTTTATTTTTTCTGGTTTCCTTTTGCGGGCGGTGAGCCGGGGAGCGGAAAAGATTGCGATCGAAGTCAGGTGCCAATTTAAAGAGATTAAGGGCTTATTGGCTGGAAAGGCCAAGGCAGATTACAAAAGCTGTATTCGGGTAGCCACCCGGGCCGCTTTAAACGGTTTGCTCTGGCCTGCTCTGCTGGTCTTGGCTACTCCTCTTTTAGTGGGCTGGATTCTGGGGGTAGAAGCTTTAGGCGGCGTCTTGGCTGGAGCACTAGTGACCGCTTTCCCGATGGCTTTATTCTTAGCCAATAGCGGAGCCGCTTGGGATAATGCCAAGAAATATATTGAGGCCGGTAATTTAGGCGGAAAAGGTTCAGCGGCTCATAAAGCAGCCGTGGTTGGTGATACCATTGGGGATGGCTTTAAGGATTGCGCCGGACCATCTCTAAATATTTTAGTGAAGCTCTTGGGCGTTCTCTCCCTAATTTTAGTTAGCCTTTTTCTTTAATATTAATAATGGAATATCAAATCAAAAAAACTTCCCCTTCTCAAGTAGAAGTGGAATTCCGGGTGCCGACTGAAGAATGGGCTCCTTATATCCAAAAGTCCCAGACCTTAGCCGAAGCTGCCCAATCTTTAATGAAAGATAAATATCTAGAATTTTTGGGGAAAGGCGAAATTGAACCCCTGGCTCCGGCCCAATCCCAGATAGTAAAGATAGTCCCTGGCTCTCCGGCCAAATTCAAGGTCTTAATTTCTGTTCTGCCGGAGATAGAATTAGCGGCTGATTACCATCAAGGTCTCCGAACAGTGGAAAGAAAACCGATTCGGGTGGAGGAAAAGGAAGTGGAGGAAGAACTGGAGTCTTTTCGGAAAAGGCAAGCGGAATTGACTCCTCTAACTCGGCCGGCGGCCGAAGGAGATTTAATTACTTTCCGTTTTTCTTCAGCCCAATTACCCTCTTCCTCTCCCCGGAAGGATAGTTTTATCCTTGGCCAGGGACGGTTAATCTCCGGTTTTGAAGAAAACTTGGTGGGGCTGAAAGCGGGAGAGAAGAAAGAATTCACTCTTCCTTATCCAGAGACGGGAGTTTTAAAGAATTTGCGCCAAAAACCGATTACCTTTCAAGTAGAAGTGGACAAACTGGAAGGAGTTAAGTTACCTGCTTTGGATGACCGTCTAGCCCAAAAAGTCGGAGCGGAAAACCTTACCACTTTTCGGGAAACTTTAACTAAACATTTGCAATCCCAAAAGGAAAGGCAAGCGGATGAGCTCTTCCGCCATCGATTACTGGAGAATATCGGCCAGCAGGCCAAAGTGGAAATTCCCGCTGTTTTGATAGAAGCCGAGCAGAATCGTCTTTTGAGTAATTTAAAACTAGGGGTTCGTCAGGAATTGAAAATTCCTTTTGAACAATATTTGAAGGAAACAGGGAAAGAAGAAAAAGAAATCCTGGCTGATTTTTCTTCGGTTGCCGAAGACAATGTTCGTCAGTTTCTTCTTTTACGGGCCGTCAGCCGGAAAGAGAAAATTGAAGTTTCTCCGGAAGAAATAGAAAAAGAATTTACCAAATTTTCTCAATCTCTTCCTCCGGAGAACAAGGAAAAGCTTGACCAAGAAGGATTAAAGGGCTATATTAGAAGCAGTCTTTTAGCGGAAAAGGTTTTCCATAAATTAGAAGAGTATTGGCGACTAAAATGAATCCTTTTGTTCCTATGGTGGTGGAAAAATCCCAGAGTGGGGAAAGAGCTTATGATATCTTTTCCCGTCTTCTCAAGGAAAGAATTATCTTTCTGGGAGGAGTAATTGACGATGTCAATGCTAATTTGATTATTGCCCAGATGCTCTTTTTAGCTTCTCAAGACAGTAAAAAAGATATTAAGCTCTATCTCAATTCTCCCGGGGGTTCAGTGACCGCCGGTTTAGCTGTTTACGATACTATGCAGTATGTCCAGCCGAAGGTTTCCACCATTTGCGTCGGTTTAGCTGCTTCAATGGCCGCCACCCTTTTAGCGGCCGGGGCCAAGGGGCAGAGAATTGCTCTTCCTAACAGCGAGATTCTTCTTCACCAGGTGGCTGGCGGAGCCCAGGGAGTGGCGGCCGATATTGCTATTACCGCCCGCCAGATTTTGAAAATTAAGGAGCGGGTGAATAAAATTCTGGCTTTTCACACCGGCCAGCCGGAGAAAAAGATTGCCCAGGATACTGACCGAGATTTTTATTTAACCCCGGACGAGGCGAAGAAATACGGCTTGGTGGACCAAGTTTTGCCCGACCCTTCCCTCCAGAAGAAAAAATCCTCTTGACGGGCAAGGAGACTAGCTTTAGAATAATTAAAAGCTTTGTTTTTAAATTATTAAGATATCAAAGGTTTTACCTTTATGAAGAAAAAAACTATTTATCTCTTTCTTGTTTTAGGAATATTGATTTTAATCGCCGTTCTTTTGTTTTACTTCTGGGATTCTTCCGAGAGAAGAGAAGCAGAGTTAAGCCCTCAAGGATTGTCTTCTACTGAAGCCGAGCAAGAGGCGGCCGGAGAGGTGGGAGAGGTTCTTGTTTCCAATCCGGAAACGGGAGAAGAGGAGCCCTTGAAAACCGCTCTTATGCCCCCGG
>Ga0315541_1001036_pt1 | contig 27126 bp, 28 predicted proteins | sample SalMarSW160190MG_FD_203095 | JGI IMG/M metagenome (GOLD analysis project Ga0315541, IMG submission 203095) | Salt marsh sediment microbial communities from the Plum Island Ecosystem LTER, Massachusetts, United States - Salt Marsh Sediment SW1601-190 ...
GAAGAGGTAGGCCCGTCCCGTCATGGAGAGCTCGAGGCTGACATCGCCGGGGAGGGGCAGATTCATGCCCATGACCAGGTCCAGGAGCCAGACCGACACCCCCATGCCCAGCACGCCCCCGAGCAGGGCGAGCACCGCGGTCTCCGTGAGGAGCTGCCGGACCAGGGCGCCGCGGGACGCGCCCAGGGCCAGGCGCATGGCGATCTCCTTCTTGCGGTCGGCCCCCCGGGCGAGGAGAAAGGAGGCGAGGTTGGAGCAGGCGATGAGGAGCACCACGCCCACCAGGACCAGCGCGAGCGCCGCGGCCGGCACGAGGACCCGGTCCAGGGCCGGGTTCATGACGACCTCGGTGGTGGGGAACGCGATGAGACGGCGCGACGCCTCCCAGTTCTCCGGATAGGTCTCCTTGAGATGGGCGGCGATCCCCGCCAGGGTGGTCTCGGCCTGCGCCCGCGACACTCCAGGGCGGAGGCGCGCCTTCGCGAAGTAGGACTGGCTGCCGCGCTGGACGAGGGGATCGCCGCTGGTCTGCATGAGCTGCTTGGCCATGGCCACGGGCGCGATGAAGTCCGCCGGCACGCCCTGGACGATGCCGGGATAGTCCTCGGGAGCCACGCCCACGATCGTGTAGCCATGGCCGTTCAGGACCAGGGTCCCGCCGAGGACGCCCGGGTCTGCGCCGTACTCCCGTTGCCAGAAGCCGTGGCCGAGCATCACCACCCAGTGGGCTCCCGGGGACACGTCGTCCTCGGGGAGGAGGGTACGCCCCAGCGCGGCGTCCATGCCCAGCGTCGGGAAGAAGCCGCCGCTGACCATCTCCCCCATGAGGCTCTCCACCCGGTCGCCCTTGTCCACCTGCCCGAAGGCGAAGCCGCCCATGCCGATGTCGGAGAAGACCTCCCGCGTGCCGTCCCTGACGTCCACGTAGTCGGGGTAGGAGAGGGGGGCGAAGGGGAATTCCTCCTGCTCGACGTAGACGTCCACGAGCTCTTCGGGCGCGCGGTACGGGAAGCTGGGGAAGAGAATGTCCTCCACCAACGCGAAGGTGGCCGTGTTGGCGCCGATGCCCACGGCCAGGGAGACGAGGGCCACGGCGGTGAAGCCTGGGCTCCGGGCCATGCGACGGAAGGCGATGCGCGCGTCGGTGAGAAGCGTCTCAAGCCCTCGCCCCCGCCCTCCCCCACCCCATCCCGCCGGCGACCCCAGGTGCGCCGCGGCCGCGCCGCGCTTCCGGCACCGGACCCGCTGACGCTCCGGTCCGATGCGCCGGACGACGTCCAGGGTGAGGCGGACGTAGAATCCCACCATGGCTGCCAGGAGCCCTCTCGCGACGTGCTCCTTCCGCATCTCGTCGAACACGTCCAGTATGTCCGCGCCGCAGGCTTCCCGGAACTCCCGGGGCAGGAGCCGCAGGAGCAGGCGGTAGTAGCGCGCACCCAGGCTCACGACGACGCCTCCCTCGCCAGGAGGGACCGGGCGATCCGGACCACCTGCTCGTAGTCCGCCGTGGAGGCCGCGAGGGTCTCCCTGCCGGACGGCGTCAGGGCCAGGTACCGGGCGCGTTCGCTGGCATCGGCCGGGCGGGCGGTCTCCTCCGCCACCTCCTCGATCCACCCCCGTTCCAGGAGATCCTCGAGAGAGCCGTAGAGCATGGCGGGGTACAGCTCGAGGGCCCCGTTGGTATGACGGGTAGCCCTCCGGCGGATCTCGGCCCCGTGGGTCGGGCCCTCGGCCAGGGCCAGGAGGATGTGGTACCAGTGTTTCTTCAGGGCCACGGCGCGCTCCGGGGAAGCCTATGGATAGATACTATGGTAGCATAGTATCCTCCCCCCACACTCCCCGGCAAGGCTCTTGGAGACTCCGTCCCCGCTCAGGCCGATTGGGCCAGTGCCGCCGGGAGGGGGAGCCGGATCTCGATCCGGGTGCCCTCCCCCTCCACGCCCGTGGAGTGGATGAACATCCGGCCGCCGAACTTGCGCGTAACGTAGTACGCCTTCGTGAGGCCGATCCCGGCGCCCCGCGTGGGCCGGTCCTGCGTGTTGCTGCCCCGCCTGCCGAACTCGACCACGCTCTGGATCTCGTCCGGCGGGATCCCCCGGCCCGTGTCCGCCACCACGAGCCGGAGCTCGGTGCCGGAGTCGTGGAGGCCCGCCGTGATGGTGCCCCCCGGTGGGGTGTACTTGCGTGCGTTGGCCAGCAGGTCGCGGATCACGTCCTGGAACACGGCGGGCATGTGGACCACGTCACCGAACCGGCTCGTCATGTCCAGGTGGACCAGGTAGTCACCCTCCTCGTGCTCGGCCAGGTTGGCGACGATCCGGTAGCCTCCCCGGCTGTTCTGCTCGATGGCCCGGAACACGGTCCACAGGCTCTCCTTGAGCTGGGCGATGGGGTAGCTCACCCACGCGTCCGGGTCGGCGTGACGCGCCATGAGCTCCGCGGCGCGCACCTCGAGGACCGTGAAGATGGACTCCAGGTTGGCCATCCGGTCCCGGTACCAGGGCGACCCCTCGACACCGCGCTCGTGGAAGATCCTGGCCAGTTCCCGGCGGAGACGGGTGACGTACCCGTCTACGTTCGCCACCTGGCGGTAGGCTTCGTTGGGATCGCGCAGCGTGCGGGCGATGCCGAGGGTGGCGTCGGTGAGAGCCTCGATCTCCGGACAGTCTTCGAGGGCGCCGCCCAGGTTCATCAGCTCGTACACGATCACGTTCATCACGTTGAGCACGCTGTGCATGTCGAGGAGCGTGGTCTCGTCCACCGACAGCTCGCTGTCCAGCCGGATCTCCATGGTCATGCCCCCGTCGTCACTTCCTCCACGGCGCAGGTGAGCGGCTCGCGGGGCCCGGCCTGGCCGAAGGGGCCGAAGTCCTCGAATCCCTCGAGGGGTGCGCGCATGGCCAGGACCTCCTCCTTCGTCCGCCCGGCCGCGAGCCTCGACTCGACGAAGGAGAAGAGCGTGCCGATGTAGTCCCGGAACCGGAGCATGTCGGCCCGGCCTCCCCAGACGGGGTTGCCGCCGCCGGAATGCCCGAAGATGTAGAGCGTGTCGGCGGCGTGGTCGGCGACGACCTTCTCCAGCACCGTCATCCAGCTCCGGAGCGACGCCCCGGCGGCCCGGTCCACCACGGGGTGGCGGCGGTGGAAGACGAGGTCGCCCATGTGCACGACGTTGGCCTTCTCGAACGTCACGACGGCGTCACCGCTGGTGTGGGCCCGGCCGTACCAGCGCGCCGAAATCCGCTCGTCGCCGGCGTCCGCGGTCCAGGACTCGGTGAACGTGATGTCGGGGAACAGAGCGTCGGCGGGAGGCCGGCCTCCGGGGGGCTGGCGCATGTGCTCATCCGCTTTCACGTGGGCCACGACGTGAGCCGCGACCCCCCGGAAGGCGACGTTCCCGGCGGTGTGGTCGCCGTGGTGGTGCGTATTGATGAGACACTGAACGGGACGATTCCCCGACCGCTCGTTCAGTCCGGCGAGACAAGCCTGCGCCTCGGCGGGATACTGGGCGTCCACCACCACCACGGCGCCGGGGTTCACGAGCCACCCGATGGTTCCTCCCCGCATGGTGAAGAGCCCCACGTTGCCGCGGAGGGGGATGAAGAGGGGCTGGGGCGGTGGGGCCTGCTGTGCCTGCTGGGTGAACGCGAGGGTCGGCCGTCCGAGGGAGCCCGCGACGGCGGCGAGGGCGGAGGTGGCGAGGAAGTCACGGCGGGTGGGCGTCATGGTCCTGCTCCGGGGAGGGTGCGGATGGACATGCCAAAACACACGGCAACGCTACGGCGCTGCCGGTGCCCGGGCAACAGAAAAGAGCGCACCCTACGGCGTGGGTAACTCCAGCGCCGACCGCGCGATGCGCACGCGGATGAGCCCGCGGAAATCGCCGGGGGCGTATCCCGTGGCCTGGTCCTGGGGATAGCGCTCGGCCAGGGCCGCCACCACCTCGGGCATGAGGGACTCCGCAGGCCCGTGGCAGCGCACGCACATCTCGTTGGCCACCAACGGCCGGTAGTAGCGCATCGCCTCCTGGCCCTCGGTCTGGACCCACTCCTTGGGCAGGGCGCCGGTGGCGGCGAGCTGGGACTCGAACCAGGCCAGCGCCTCCGCGTCCAGGGAGTCGGGAGCGTTGGCCGGGTTGCGCAGCCGCGTGGTGGTGCGCCGGATGTCGACGCCTTCCATGGACGCGACGGCCTGGGCGGTGAGCGCCAGCGCCTGCGTGGAGCAGAAGTCGATGGCGCCGGCGGGCCCCGACGAGTCCACGGCGGCGGTGAGGTGGCCGATGAGCGTGCTGCTCAGCTGCCCCGCAGCGGCGCCGCCAACCTCGAGGGCCTTGGCGCGGTCCAGCTCGTCCGGCCAGGGCGGTGGGGGCGCTTCGCCGCACGCGGCGGTGAGAAGGAGAGCGACGGCAGCGAGGCCGAGGCCGGGAAGGGCGACGAGAGTCGTGCGTGGATGGCGCATGGTGGGCACTCCAGGGATGTGCCGGGCCCGCCCCCCGCCGGGGCCGCCCCCGGCTCAACATGATGACGTACTATGCAATGAAGAGTAAGCACTGAGCTACGCCACCCGAAGGGACCCCCATGCTCGGCTCCGATCCCTCCGCTCGCTATCCCATCACGGGGGCCCCCCGCACCGGCTTCCTGAGGAACTTCATCACCCGCCCCAACATCCTGGTCGGCGACTACACGTACTACGACGACCCCGCCGGCCCGGAGGCTTCGAGCAGAATGTCCTCTACCACTTCGACTTCATCGGGGACCGGCTCGTCATCAAGAAGTTCTGCTCCCTGGCCGCCGAGGGCCGGTTCATCATGAACCGGGGGAACCACCCGACGGATTGGCTGACCACTTACCCCTTTCCGGTGTTCGGCCACGGGTGGGAGGCGGCCATGCCCGAGCGCTGGCCGCACCGCGGGGACACGGTGGTGACCAGGGACGTGCCCCCGTACGCCCTATTCGGCAGATGCCCGGCTGGAAGAAATCGCAGGGCGACCCGACACAGCCGTTATCCCTTGCTCGACGGTACTTCCCTTGCTGTGCAGCGGGACGTGTAGATATGTTACATTCCGTCACGGAACGTGTACACAGGAGGCTCATGGCGAACCGAGCCACTCGATTCAACGTCCAACTCGATGAGCGCCATGCAATGAAGCTGCATGACCTCGCCGAGAGGACCCACGTGAACCCCGGAACCCTCGCTCGCTCACTGTTGAGCACGGCTCTCGAGGAGGCTGCGCCGAATCCGTCGTCGATTGTGGAGCTCCTCGACGCAATCCCCGGCGCCTATGAACGAGCGCAGCAGGGACTCCGCGAAGTGCGGGCCGGGCAAGGAATTCCTCTGGACGAGTTCTGAATCCGTGGCCAAGGTGGTCATTGCCCCCGCGGTCGCTGGTGACCTCGACCTGCTCATTCGCGAGCTCGAGCTCCCCCGCAACACGCGCTCGCGCGTCCGGACACGACTTGGTCAACTGGCTGAATTCCCCGAAAGCGGCGAGGAGCTGACCGACCGTTGGCACGGTTTTCGGTACATCCTCGGACCGTGGCGCTGGATGTTGATCGTCTTCCTCTATGACAAGGATGCCGACCAGGTCAACGTCGTGACGGTCCAGGATTCGCGCACCGCACGGTCTGCGACCTCACTACGCTGAAGCTCCTCGTTCGCGGGAGAAGGGCGTTTCTTCCGCCGGTTCGTCGACCCGCAAGCCCACACCCCCTCTCAAACGGCGTGGCCACATTTCCCTCTCGAATCACCACTGCGGGCCTTCTTATCACGTCGGTTCTGCGCCGTGACGACCACCCCGCCGAACTCGACCTACGCCTTCGCCTTGGAAACGCGGCGCCGACGCTCGAGGGCAACCCGCTCTGAGAGGTAGACCTTCATCAGGCTCTGGTACGGGACATCTTGCTCGTTGGCGAGCCACTTGAGCTCAGTAAGGAGCGTCTCGGGGAGCCGCAGCGAGATCGGCGTCGTCGTCGGTCTGAGCTTCGGGAACACGACACGGCGCGCCTGGGACCAGTCGAAATACTCAGTGGTATCCGCCGTGGCCCAGAACTCCTGCTCCTCTGCCTCCGAGGCAAACTCAGGAATCCGCTTCAGCTTCGACTTGCGCATAGAGCCTGCGCTCCTTCCGGTTCATGTCCCTCGCCGAGAGGGGACGGATCAGCTCCCCCCGGAGAGTGAATCCGACGGCCAATCCCCGACCCTCTGCTGTTCGGCCCAAGGCGGCCCATCGCCGCTCCATCTCTGAGTGCCGCACGTCCGGCGCGATCAGCAGCGGCTCTGCGAAGAACACCTGCTCACATTCGCCGGGCGTGACCTCGAGGCGTTCCCAGAGCTTCGGAGCATTGCCCGAGTGCCAGTTGAAGCCCGTGCATTGGGCCAACCGCTCGAAGACGTCGTCGTTCACGATAGATGTATATACACCAGCAATACATGTCGCAGGGGGCGCGACGAGAGGCATCCCCCTACCTCCGGTACCACGCCTCTCGCCTGAAGCGCTGGTGCACCAGCCGGGCGATCTTGGCCCGCCCGGCGTCGGAGGGGTGCACGCCGTCGTCCACGTAGTCGGCTCGCTCATAGCAGACGCCCGACGCATTGGTGAGGCCCGTGCCGCACGCCGGCGCCCACAGATAGGCGCCCCACCCGTACCATACCCCGTCCACCGAGGCGTGGTCGGCGAGCCAGGCGTTGAGGGCGTGACCCTCCTCGTAGCTCAGGGGCTCGCCGCGGCCGAAGTTGGCCGCGAAGCCGCCGTAGGAGCGCGACGACGCGTACACGGCCTGCACCGATGGGAACTCGCCCTTCACCCTGGCGGCGAACGCCGAGAGGTTCTTCTGGAAGGCGGCGTAGTCCGATGCCGGGTCGGGGTAGAGGGGGAGGCGAGCGCCGCCGGGAGCTTCCGGGCCACGCAGTCGTCCCAGAGCACCGCGTCGTAGGCCGGGTCCATCCAGCGCTCCACGGCGTGGCTTCCCACCGCGCAGTTGGCCACCCGCACCTGGGCGTTCACCTCGTTGGCCCAGGCTCCCCGCGCCGCCGCTCCACCTCGGCCCGTGCGCGCTCCGCCCACCCGCCGTATCCTCCACGGACACCGGATCGGCATCCGGCGTACGTGACCCTCGAAGGGAGAAGGACCATGACGATCACCAAGCGCGTCCGCCGGGTCCCGTCCATTGCGGCGGCGTGGGCCTGCGCTGCGGGGCTCGCCGCTGCGGGGCTCGCCGCCGCGCCGCTCGCGGGCCAGGGTGCGGCCCAGAGCCAGACCCGACTGGACGTTTCCGGTCTGGAGCGCCCCGTGGAGATCCGCGTGGACCACTGGGGGATCTCCCACATCTACGCCGAGACCGAGCACGACCTGTTCTTCGCCCAGGGGTGGAACGCCGCCCGGGATCGGCTCTTCCAACTGGAGCTGTGGCGGCGCCAGGCCACCGGGACGGTGGCTGAGATCCTGGGTCCCCGGGAAGTGGAGCGGGACATCGGCACGCGCCTCTTCAAGTTCCGGCGCGACCTGGAGCAGGAGCTGCGCCACTACCATCCCCGGGGGGTGGAGATCGTGGGGGCGTACGTGGAAGGCATCAACGCCTACGTTGCGGAGGCGAACCGGACGCCGGCCACCCTCCCCTTGGAGTTCCGCCTTCTGGGGATCCGGCCCGCGCCGTGGACGCCCGAGGTGGTGATCTCCCGCCACCAGGGCCTGCTGGGCAACATCGGCGCCGAGCTGTCCACGGGACGGCTGGTGGCTGCCCTTGGGCCCGACATGGTGCACCGCCTGCAGAGCTTCGGCCCGGGGAAGCCGATCCTGGACCTGGATCCGGCCGTGGACGGCAAGGCGCTCTCCCAGGATATCTTGGCGCGTTACAACGCGTTCCGGGGCTCGGTGCGCTTCCTACCCGAAGATGTGGTGCCGGAGCACAGGAGCGACGCCGACGCGTTCACCGCCCTGGGCCGCGCCGCCACCGCCGCAGCGTATGCGCCGTCATGGGACCCCGACGAGGGGATCGGCTCCAACAACTGGACCGTGAGTGGGCGCCTCACCGAGAGCGGCTACCCGATGCTGGCCAACGATCCGCACCGGGTGCAGGGGGCGCCGTCGCTCCGGTACTGGGTCCACCTGGTGGGCCCGGGGTGGAACGTCATCGGTGGCGGCGAGCCGAGCCTACCCGGGGTGTCCATCGGGCACAACGAGCACGGCGCGTGGGGGCTCACGATCCACTCCACCGACGGCGAGGACCTCTACGTCTACGAGACCAACCCCTCGAACCCGAACCAGTACAAGTACCGGGGCGCCTGGGAGTCCATGACCGTGATCCGGGAGGAGATCCCGGTGAAGGGCGAGCGAGCCCGCTCCGTCGAGCTCAAGTACACGCGCCACGGCCCCGTGGTCTTCGAGGACAGAGGGGCCCACAGGGCCTACGCGGTGCGGGCGGCCTGGATGGAGGTGGGAGGGGCTCCCTACCTGGCATCCCTGCGCATGGACCAGGCGAAGAGCTGGGAGGAGTTCCGGGATGCGTGCGCACGCGCCCACATTCCCGCCCTGAACATGGTCTGGGCCGGGCGGGACGGGACCATCGGGTGGCAGGTGGCGGGGATCGCGCCCATCCGCCGCAACTTCAGCGGCCTGGTGCCGGTACCCGGCGACGGGCGCTACGAGTGGGACGGGTATCTTCCCATCAAGGCCAGGCCCCACGTCGAGAACCCCGCCGAGGGCTACTTCGCCACCGCGAACAACGACCTCATTCCCCGCGACTTCCCCCACATGGACGCCGTGGGGTTCTCCTGGTCGGACCCGTACCGGTGGCTCCGCATCGTGGAGGTGCTGGGGAGCGGCCGTCGCCACACCATCGCGGACCTGATGCGGCTCCAGACCGACGAGCTGTCGATCGCAGCGCGCCAGGTGGTGCCGCTCCTGGCCGGGGTGCGGGTCACCGACGAGCGCATCTCCGCCGCCATCGAGATGCTCCTGGCGTGGGATTGCCGCATGGCGCGCACGTCGCCTGCGGCGGGTCTCTACGCCGCGTGGGAGGGGGAGTTGCGAACCCGGGTGAGCCAGGCGCTGGTCTCCCCGGGCGTGCGCTTCAACGTGTCGCTGCGTAAGGCCGTCGAGACGCTCGTGGTGCCGCCGGGGGACCTGGGCTCCGAGCCGCTGGTGGCCCGTGACGGGATCCTCCGGGACGCGCTCGTCGCGGCCGTGGCCGAACTCACCGAGAAGCTCGGTCCCGACATGGAGAAATGGGCGTGGGGGCAGGCCGCCTACCATCACGCCACCATCTCCCACCCCCTGGGGAACGCCGTGGACGCGGCGACCCGCTCACGCCTGGAAATGGGGCCCATGCCGCGTGGTGGATACGGCACCACGGTGCAGGCCACGGGGAACTCGGACAACCAGACCTCGGGTGCCTCGTTCCGCATCATCGTGGACACGTGGGACTGGGACCGGGCCGTGGGGATGAACAACCCCGGGCAGAGCGGGAACCCGGACTCCCCGTTCTACCGGAACCTCTTCGAGGACTGGTCGCTGGACCGCTTCTTCCCCGTGGCGTACACGCGGCCCCGGGTGGAAGGGGTGACGGCGCAGGTACTCCGGCTCGAGCCGGGACGCTGACCGCGGCGGAGCGGTCGGGGGTGGTCACGGTCCCCCGGGGCGGGGCGTATCTACGAGCGCCTGCGCCCGGGGGACCGTCCTCCCGGGACTGGCCCACAGGAGCCACGATCCCATGCGCGTCGCACGCCCGCTCGCCGCTGTCCTCCCTGCCGCCATCCTTCTCGCCGCCGGCTGCGCCGACGCGCCGGCCCCGCCCTCCGCTCCTCCGGACCCGTCCGTCCTCCTGGAGGCGGACCGGGCCTTCGCCGCCGCCGTGGCCGAGGGGGGCACGGAGGCGTGGGTGTCGTGGTTCGCCGAGGACGGAGCCCAGATCCAGCCGGGCATGGGGGAGATCCGCGGGCGCGACGCCATCCGGGAGCTCATGGCCGGCCTGGACGATCCCAACTTCTCCCTCGCATGGGAGCCGCGGAGGGGGGACATCGCCGCCTCCGGGGAGCTCGGGTGGACGACGGGAAGCTACGTGTCCAAGGGGATCGGCTCCGACGGTGAGCGCCGCCAGGCCCAGGGGCGCTACGTGACCATCTGGCGCAAGCAGGCCGACGGCTCGTGGAAGGTGGTGATGGACCTGGGGAACCCGGTGAGCAGCTGAGGCTACATCCCCTTGCTCAGCGCCTTCCACGCCACCTCGGCGATGGCCGCGTCCTGGGCTCCCACGCCCGTGAGGTCGCAGATGATGGTCTCGTCGCCCAACCGACCGGGGAGGTCGCCCTCCACGATGTGCCCCAGCTCGGCGTACACGCCCTCGACGGGGAGCTTCCCCGTCTTCACGGCGTGGTGGAGCTCCCCGAGGCGGATGCTCTGGGCGGTGACGTCGCAGATCAGCTTGTCCGCCGCCAGGAGCACCTCTACGGCGATCTCCCGCTTGTCGGGGCCGTCCGAGCCCACGGCGATGACCGTGGCGCCCGGCTTGAGCATCCCGGGGTGGATGAGCGGTGCCCGGGAGGGCGTGGCGGTGACGACCAGGTCGGCGCCCGCCACCGCGGCGGACACGTCGGGGAACTCGTACACGGGGACGCCGATGGAGTGGCTCATGTCCATGACGTAGCGCTTCCGCGACGACTCCTTGCGGGACCACACCCTGAGCTCCTTCAGGTCCCGCACCCGGTGGATCAGCTCCACTTGGAGGCGCCCCTGCACGCCGGCGCCGAGGACGGCCATGACCAGGGGGCGCCCGGGCGTCAGAAACCGCGCGGCGAGGGCGCCCGCCGCGGCGGTGCGCAGATCGGTGAGGTACCCGTTGTCCGCCAGGACGCCCAGGGGGAATCCGGTATCCGCGGAGAACACGAGGACCAGCCCCGAGCCCGTGGGGATCCCCATCTCCACGTTGCCGTAGAATCCCGTGGCCACTTTGAACGCGAAGATGGAAGCGCCCCGCAGGTACGCTCCCTTCACGTGCACCTCGCCGTGGACCTCGGGGATCTGCACCCCCATGGGCATGGGCGACACGGCCTCGTCCCGGGCGAGAGCCCGGAACGCCCGCTCCGCGCTGTCCAGCGCTGCTCTATGTCCAACCGCGGCCCGGATGGCCTCCTCGCCGAAGACGGCGGGGCCGGCCCGGTACGCGCTGACTTCACTCATGAAGCCTTCTCCCTCTGCGGTCCCTTGTCCTGCAGCCATCGCTGGGGGCTCAGGGTACGGCGTCGTTCCTTCGGATGCAGCCTGAACCACTGCGCCACCAGGAGGATCTCGGCGGCGTCCTCCGGCGCCATCCCTCTCGGCCCCCGGTCGGGGGCGCCGTACAGGTCCTGGACGGAGACGGCCGCCCGCTCACGGGCGTGCCGGCCCCTTGGGTTGGGCATCTCCGCCAGGACCCGCCCCTTCCGCAGCAGGTAGATCCTGTCGTCGCCCCGGAACCCGCCAACCCGGTAGATGAAGCTCAGGTCTTCCACGCGGCCGCGAAAGGCCACCAGCTCGTCGCGGAACCGGCGCAGCCGGTCCAGGCGATCCCGGAGGAGCCCGGCGTACTCGAACTCCATGTGCGCGGCGGCCTGGCGCATGCGCTGCTCCAGCTCCCTGAGGGGGCCCTGGGCGCGCCCCTCCAGGAACCTGCGGGCCGTATCCACGGCGGCGGCGTACTCGGCGGCGGTGGGGCGGGCGCAGCACGGGGCCAGGCAGGTGCGCAACTCCGCACGGAGGCACCGGGGCGGGTGACCGCCCTGGAAGATCTCCACCTGATCGCCGAAGGACACGGGCGTGTTGGCGGGGCAGTCCCGCAAGCCGAGCACGTGACCCAGCTCACGCACCGTATGCGCCAGGGCGCAAACCCGGGGAAAGGGCCCGTAGTAGACGGCTCCGTCCTCGACCACGCGGGTGACAGGGATGATCCGGGGCGCGGGCTCGCAGGTGATCTTCACGAACGCGTAGATGCGCCGGCGCTTGTGCTGCACGTTGAAGCGCGGCTGCTCGCCCTGGATGGCCTTCATCTCGTGGAGGAGGGCGGCGAACTCGTTGGGGATGTACTCCCACTCCACTCGCGCCGCCTCCCTGATCAGCTCCCAGGCCTTGTCGCCCTTCTCGGCGCGGAAGTACGAGAGGAGCCGCGTGCGCACGTGCACCGACTTGCCGACGTAGAGCAACTCCCCGCCCGAGCCGTACATCCGGTAGACCCCGGGGCGGTTCTCCGCCAGGGCGCACACGTGGGCGTGGAGAGCGGACTTCTGGTGCATGGGCCTGGGACGGAGGGCCTTCGCGTTTCGTTCGGGAAGATAGGCGGGACGCCCGGGGTGGCCAAGCGCGCCGTGAGCGGCCCGTTCCGTCATTGCTCCACCCCGGGCGCCGCGCTACTCTGCGGCATGGCCGAGCCGACGCACGAAAAGGTCATCCGCGATCCCCTCTGGAACACCATCCGCCTGGACCCCACGGCCGAGCGCATCGTAGACACGGCCGAGTTCCAACGCCTCCGCTACATCCGCCAGCTCGGGCTGGCCCACCTGGTCTATCCCGGCGCGACGCACACGCGCTTCGATCATGCCCTGGGGGTATACCACCTCACGCTGACCGCCCTGCGCCAGTTGAGGGAGAGGGGAGGCGTGCCTCCGGAGGTCTGGGAGGGCGAGGAGCTGGTCCCCTACGCTGCCCTCCTCCACGACATCGGACACTACGCCTTCTCCCACGCCCTGGAGGAGTTGGAGGGCGACCTCCCGGCGGACCACGAGGAGGTGAGCCGGCGCTTCTTCTCGTCGCCGTCGCTCCGCGACGCCCTGGCTCCTCTCGGCCTCGGCGCGCCGGATCGTCTCTACGACCTCATCCGGGGGGAGAGCGCCATCCCCCTTCGGGGACTGGTGAGCGGGAGCCTGGACCTGGACAAGATGGAGTACCTGCGCAGGGATGCCCGCTTCTGCGGCGTCCCCTACGGCGAGGTGGACGTGGACCGGCTCCTCCAGGGTCTCGTCCTTCTCCCCGATCCCCAGACCGGGACGTACGAGGTCGGGGTGCACGAGAAGGCGGTGGCGGCGCTGGAGTCCCTCCTGTTCGCGAAGTACCAGATGTTCCGGAACGTATACTGGCACCACGCCGTCCGGGCAGCTACGGCTCTGTACAAGAGGATCGTCGAGGACGCGGTGGACGCAGGCCTCCTGGACCCGGAGGAGCTGGTGGGTCCCACCGACGAGGAGCTCCTGTACGAGATTTCCAGGCGGGCCCAGGAGGACGACTCGGAGGTGGCTGAGCGCCTGGCCACGCGCTGGCTTCCGGCGCTCAAACAGCGGCGTCTGCCCAAGCGTGCCCTGGAGCTCACGGCGGTGGATCTGGAGGGGCGGGCGGCGGAGGAGTGGACGGAAGGGGACTCGCCGTGGAAGCGTACGGTGGAGGACGAGCTGGCCGACGAGGTGGGGCTCGAGCCGGGTGAGGTGATCATCGACTTCCCCACCAAGCGCGCCATGTTCGACTTGGACGCGCTGGTGGAGCTGCGGGATGGAGAGGTCCGGCGCCTGGGCACGGAAGGGCTCCCCGGGCTCCTCGACCTCCCCCGGGTCGCCCGGGAGCTCTATTCCACGGCGCGCGTGCTCAGGGTGTTCACCTTCGAGCGCAGGGAGCTGGACGCGGAGGCGGTGCTGGAGCGCATCACGAGACCTCGAGCAACGCCACCGTGACATTGTCATGGGTGCCCGGCACCGACGGGGACATGGCGCCGCCCGGGGCCCGGGTGATACCATGGGAGGGACGCGAGGAGAGGATGGTTTGGAGGCACTCCGCGACGTAGCCGCTAGCGGTCCGGCTGGCCCCGTCTCCCCCCGAGGGAGGCGGAACTCCCCCCTGGTCCGAGGTTACAAGGACCCGGCGCAGCACGGATCACCCGTTGCCCCGGTGTCATCGGGGCGCCTCCCTCCCCCTCCTCCGGCGCCGCCAGGGAACCCGATCCCAGGATCGGGCGTAAGAAACGGGCGGGATTCCTTGACAGTCCGGATCCGACCGTACAGCATAAAAAGCTGCGGTCCCTACGGGATTTGTTCGGACCGTGACGTAGCGTAGAACCAGCCGATCCTCTGCCGGGATCGCGCGATAAGGAGCATAGATCTTCATGGCCACTGCCTCAGCCAAGAAGGCTCCGGCCACCAAGCGCCGGAAGAGGAAGGGCAAGAACCTTCTGTCGGGCTTCGACGCTTCCGTCGAAGAGCAGAGCGCGCTGGACCAGTACCTGCGTGACGTGAGCCGGCACGAGCTCATCACCCCGGAGCGGGAGAAGGAGCTCGGCGCGCGGGCCCAGAAGGGCGACGAGGAGGCCATCCAGGAACTGGCCCGGGCCAACCTACGGTTCGTCATCAGCGTCGCGAAAAAGTACCAGAACCGGGGCGTCTCCCTGACCGATTTGATCCAGGAGGGGAACGTCGGCCTGGTCACCGCCGCCCGGAAGTTCGATCCCGAGCAGGGCGTGAAGTTCATCTCCTACGCGGTGTGGTGGATCCGCCAGGCCATCCTTGCCTCTCTGGCCAACCACGGCCGTGCGGTGCGCGTGCCCCTGAACCGGGCCAGCGACCTGGCGCGCATCTTCCGGGAGAAGGAGCGCCTCAAGCAGGAGAAGGGACGGGAGCCCAGCACCGAGGAGTTGGCGGAGGCCACCGACCTCACGCCCGAGCTGGTGGAGTCGCTGCAGACCCTGAACGCCGCCGAGATCCGTCTCGACGCGCCCATCGGGGACTCGGAAGACTCGCAGCTGGTGGAGCGGTTCATCACCGAGGAGGCCGCCGAGCCCGAGCTCGAGGTCGAGAGCCGGCTGCTCATCGAGGCCATCACCGAGGCTCTTTCCACCCTGGAAGCGCGGGACGCCAAGGTGCTCCGCCTCTACTTCGGCCTCGAGGGCGAGCGCGAGCACACCCTGGAGGAGATCGGGAACATGCTCGGGGTTACCCGGGAGCGTATCCGCCAGCTGCGCGACCGCGCGCTGCGCCGGCTGCGCGAGGGTGAGCGGGGAAGCGCCCTGGAGTCCTTCGCGGCGTGACGCCTGCCCCGACCGTCGGAGGTCGGACGCATCCGAGCCCCCCGCCGGACCGCCATGCGGTCCGGCGGGGGGCTTTTCGCTTGGAGCGCAGGTGAGCTCGGTGCGGGTGGGCGGCGTCGTGTTCGGGACCGGGGGCGGCGTCTACCTGGTGCGGCTGGACGGCGGCGACATGGTGGAGGCCTCGCTCCGCGGTCGGCTCAAGCAGGAGCGGAGGACCGGGGACAAGGTGGTCATCGGCGACCACGTGGAGGCGGGGCCCACCGAGGACGGCTGGGCGGTGGAGCGAGTCCTCGAGCGCCGGAGCCAGCTGGTCCGGCACAGCCTCGGAGGCCGCCTCACGAAGGTGGTGGCGGCCAACGTGGACCGGGTCCTGGCCGTGATCGCCACCCGGGATCCGCCCCCCTCGCTGACCATGGTGGACCGCCTCCTCGTGGTGGCCGAGGCGAGCGGCGTGCCGCCGGTTCTGGTGGTGAACAAGGTGGACCTGGAGGGCGGGCGGGACGTCGCCGACTCCCTGGCCCGGCTCTACCGGCCCATCGGCTACCGCGTGCTCGTGGTGTCCGCGGCCACCGGCGAGGGCATGGACGCGGTCGCCGCCGAGGTGTGCCGGGGCGTGTCCGCGCTCATGGGGCCCTCCGGGGCGGGGAAGTCCAGCCTGCTCAACTCCCTCCACCCCGAGCTGGAGCTCCGCACCGGCGAGCTTTCCCGCAAGACCGGTCGCGGTCGGCACACCACGGTGAGCGCCCGCCTCGTTCCGCTGGCGTGCGGCGGGGTGGCGGCGGACACGCCGGGGTTCGGGGAGGTGGGCGTGTGGGGCGTGGAGAGCGGCGAGGTGGCCCACCACTTCCCGGAGATCGCGCCGCTGGAGGTGGAGTGCCGCTTCCGGGGGTGTGCCCACCTGAAGGAACCGGACTGCGCGGTGAGGGCGGCGGTGGCGGCGGGCTCCGTCGCCGAGAGCCGTTACCGGTCCTACGTCACGCTCCGGGAGGAAGCGACCGCCGCAGAGGAGTGACCCGGGGCGTCCCCGTGGCCGGGTCCGGGGCTACGGCCAGCGGCCACCGGTAGACCGCCTCCAGCACTGCCGACTCCATGACGGTGGCGGGCGGGCCCTCGGCGGTCACGCGGCCGTCCGCCAGGAGGAGCATGCGGTCGGCGAAGCGCGCGGCCAGGTCGAGGCTGTGAGTCACCACCAGCACCGTCATCCCCTCGTCCGCCGACGAGCGGAGGAGCTCCAGGATCGCCATCTCGTGGCGGATGTCCAGACTCGCGGTGGGCTCGTCCAGGACGAGGGCGCGTGGCTCCTGGGCCAGCGCCCGCGCGATGCGCACGCGCTGCAGCTCGCCACCGGAGAGCGTCATCACATCCCGCCCGGCCAGGTCGGACACGTCGCAGTGCTCCAGCGCCCGGGCGATGGCTGCGCGGTCCTTCTCGCCCTCGGCGCCCACCGGGCCCAGCCACGGGTAGCGCCCCATGGCCACCATCTCCCGCACCGTCAGCGGGAACGCGATGGTCTCGGCCTGGGGCACCACGCCCACAGCCCTGGCGAGCTCCCGGCGGGGCCACGCGGAGGCGTCGCGTCCGTCCACTCTGGCCGCGCCCGCCGACACCGGGAGGACGCCCAGGAGCGCCTTCAGCAGCGTGGACTTCCCCGAGCCGTTGGGGCCGAGAACGGCGTACAGGGAGCCGTCCGGGACCTCCATGGACACCCCTTCGAGGGCCGCGTGCCCGCGACCGGAATACCGTACCACCAGATCCTGGGCCGTGAACCTCATGGGATGAGGCTCCGCCGGAGGAGCACGAGGAAGAGGGGGACGCCGACGAACGCGGTGATCACGCCCACAGGGATCTGCGTGGGCGCCAGAACCACCTGGGCGACGATGTCCGACAGCACCAGGAACGTGGCTCCGCCCAGGAACGACAGGGGGAGGAGGGCCCGGTGGTCCGAGCCCACGAGGAGGCGGATGGCGTGCGGGACGACCAGCCCCACGAACCCGATGACGCCGGCCACGGCCACCCCGGCGGCGGTGAGGAGGGCCGCCAGCGCCAGTGCCGTGCGCTTCACCTTCTCCACGTCGGCGCCGAGGTAGTGCGCCGTCTCCTCGCCGATGGCCATGAGGTTCAAGGGACGCGCCAGGGTCAGGAGGAGGCCGGCGGCCGGAAGGGTGTAGGCTGCCGTCACGCCGACGCCGGACCAGCTGGCCCCGGCCAGGCTCCCCATGATCCAGAGGACGGCGCCCTGCACGGTGCGGGCCTCCGACACGGAGAGGATGAACGCGACGCACGCGCTGAAGAAAGCGGCTACGACCACGCCCGCCAGGAGGAGCACGCGCACGTCCAGGGTGCGCCCCGAGGCGGTGGCGACGCGGAAGACGAGGGCGATGGCGAGAATAGCCCCGGCCAGGGCGGCGAGGGGGAGGGCCCACGACGTGGCGCCGGCCAGGCCGAGGGCCAGGACGAGAACGGCGCCCACCGAGGCGCCCCCGGAGATGCCCAGGATGTAGGGCTCCGCCAGCGGGTTCCTCAGGAGCGCCTGGAAGGTGGCGCCGGCCAGGGCGAGCCCGCCGCCCACGAGGGCGCCCAGGAGCAGGCGTGGGAGCCTGAGATCCACCACGATCTGGCGCTGCCACTCGGGCCCGCCTCCGGCCAGGGCGGCCAGCACCTCGCCGGTGGTGAGATCCACCGCGCCGAAGCGGACCCCGAGCACCACGGCGGCCGCGAGCGCTGCGAGGAGCGCGGCGCCCAGCCCCAGGCGACTCATCGGCGGCCGCCTCACGGGCGGCCGCCAGGGCGGAGGAGGCCGGACACCGTCCGCGCCGCCTCGGCCACGCCGGGCCCGGGGAACTCGAGGGCGTCTCCCACCTCGACCACGCGGAGGCCCGCGGCCACCCTGGCCCCCAGCCGCCCGGCGTCGGGCGTGAGGATCAGTCCGATGTCGCGGGCCAGGAACTCCTCCACGCTCACCGCGGCGTACAGGGAGCCCAGGTCGGCGAACGCGTTCTCTCCTCCGGCCAGCTCCAGGAGCTCGTGGATGTAGGTGCCTGGCCCCGCCACCCAGGGAGGGTCTCCTCCCAGGACGTAGGCGACCCGCACGGGCTCTCGGCCCGCGGCCTCGGCGCGCACGCTGTCCAGTCCCGCCTGCAGGTGCCGGACCAGGGAATCGGCGGCGGCGGCACGGCCGGTGGCAGCACCCAGCAGAAGGATGGCGTCCAGCGCGTCGGCGATGCGGTCCGGACGGATGCCGACGTGCGGGATCCCGAGCTCGTCCAGCGCCGCGGGCGTGCGGGTATCCTGCGGACCCGCGAAGCGCACCACCAGGTCGGGCTTGGCCGCCACGATGGCTTCGAGGCTGGGCTGGAGTCCTCCCCCCACGGAGGGGAGAGTCTGCGCCCAGGAGACCGTGTCGTGGTCCGTGCGCGCCACCACCAGGCTCGCGGCGCCCAGCGCCGCCAGGGTCTGGGTGGCGGAGGGGACGAGGGAGAGGACCCGCGCTGCGGGACCTGGAAGCTGCACCCATCGTCCGTCGGCGTCGCTGAGGGAGATGGCGCCGGCGGAGCGGTCCGGCGGGCCGCCGTCGGTCCGGCTGCCGTCGGGACGGGCATCGTCCGCGGGGCCACATGCCTGGACGGTCCAGGGAAGGAGCAGGGCGGTGAGCGCGACCCGGAGCCGGCTCCCGAGCATCACCTCTCTGGCGTGCCGCACGGGTCCTGGAAGGTCTGGAACCAGGCCTCCCCACGCTGTCCCAGGGATGCGAACCACCGGGTCCGGGCGCCGAACACGTCGAGGAGGATCTCCGTGTCCCCGTCCCCGTCCCAGTCCAGGTGGGCGAAGTACCGGGGTGCGCCCTTCCCCTGGGCGGTGGGCCGGTAGCCCAGGTACGAGGACTGGTAGGCGCCTCCCTGGAAGGTGCCCACGACGAAGAGGGCATAGGCGCCGGCGCCGGGCTCGGCCACGGCGAGGCGGTCAGCGAGGAGGAAGGTGGCGGCCACCGACGGCCCGGGGGCGTCGGCCATGCGGAACGAATGGACGTCCCCCCGGGCCTCGACGAGGGAAGGGGGCCACGCGAGGCCGAGTTGGCGGATGGCCTGGGTGGCCAGGGCGATGGAACCCGCCCGCTGGTCGTACGCCGTCTCCTGGATCTGGAAGGAGCCCCACTCGCGGCGGCGCGCCGCCGAGTCGGTGAGGGCCAGAAGGCGGCTGGCCCGGGAGGCGCCGGGGACCAGCTCCACCACGCCGGTGACCTGGGCCCGGGGTTGGCACGACCCCGAGTCGACGGCGGTTTCGGTCACGGTGAGGCGCCCCACCCGCACTCCCTCCGCGAACAGGACCAGCTCTGTCCCGGGAGCCAGGAGCGTGCGGGTGAAGTGCTCGAGGAACCCGGGCGCCTGCGCCTCCGTGGGGAGGGCGCCCAGCCCGTCGCCCCGGACCTCGCCCACCACCGTCAGGGTGGCCCTGTCGCCGTTTCGCTCCCCTGCCAGCAGGATGGGTCCCGTGGGGAGCGGGGGGAGTACCGTCTCCGGTACGGCTTCCGCCGCCGAGTCGGGGACCCCCCGGGCCGCCGTCGAGGGCGCCTGCAGGCGCACGTCCACGCCGCCCCACTTCACGTTGTCGCAGCCCGGGGGCGCGCTTAAGATCACGGCCAGGAGGAGCCAGCGCCTTCGCATGAAGCCCTTCTAGGGATAAGCGGATCGCTCCCGGATCCGTTCAGGACCCGGGCCTGGTAAGCTAGCGCGGCCCACGGGGGTAGCAACACCGACGGGGGGAGGGCTGCGGCGTCGTCGTCATGGAGAGGGAGCGGTGGACGGGCGCTCATTCCGACAGGTCATGGGGAAGTTCCCCACCGGGGTCACCGTGGTGACCACCCGGGACGGGGAAGGTGTTCCCGTGGGCCTGACGGTGAACGCATTCACCTCCGTTTCCCTCGACCCGCCCCTCGTGCTCGTGTGCATCGATCATGCCTCCCACTCCCACGACTGCCTTCTATCAGCGGAGTCGTTCGTGGTGAACGTCCTCTCCACCGCTCAGGGCACCCTGGCGCGCCGCTTCGCCTCCGATCCCTCCGAGGGGCGCTTCGACGGGGTCGCCTGGCACCCCGGACCGGGAGGAGCCCTGGTCCTGGAGGGGGTCTCGGCGTGGGTCGGGTGTACGCTGGAAGCCGCCCACGAGGCCGGAGACCACACCATCCTGGTGGGCCGCGTGGTGGAGGCGGGGGTGGGCACGGAGGACGCGCTGGCGTACTACCGTGGGGCCTTCACGACGGTGGCGGTGCCATGATCATCGCCCACCTCTCGGACCTGCACCTGGGCTTCCGCGCCTACGGGCACATGGAGCGCGGCGTGGATGTGCGGGAGCGGGACGTGGCGGTGGCCTGGGAGCGTGCCCTGCAGGAGCTGGTGCGCCTGGCGCCCAACGTGGTGGTGGTGGCCGGCGATGTCTTCGACCGGCCCGACCCCCCTGCCGGCGCGCTGGTGACGCTGGCGCGGGGGCTGGAGCTTCTCCGCACCTCCCTTCCGCAGACGCCCGTGCTCATGGTGGCGGGCCCCAGGGACACCCCGCGCCGTCCCGGGGATCCGGGTGCGCTGGCGGTCCTGGACACCTTTCCGAACGTGCAGGCGGCGGCCGGGCTCCCCCGCTCGATCCTGCTGGAGCGCCTGGACCTCCACGCCGCTCTGGTGCCGTACCGGGCGGCGGTGCGGGACCCCGTGTTCACTCCCGAGCCCCACCCCCGGACGCGCTGGAACCTCCTCGTGCTGCACGCGCTGGAGGGGGTGCCGGGGAGTGGAGGCGTCTTCGTGGATCCGGCGGAGTGGGACTACGTGGCGCTGGGGGGAGAGCACCGCCGGAAGAGGGTGTCGATGCGGGTCCAATACCCCGGCTCCCTGGAGCGCGTCGCCCTCGATCCCTGGGAGGAGGCCGCCGACGAGAAGGGCTTCCTCACCGTGGACCTGGAGCGAGGGAGCACCACCTTCCATGCCGTCCCGGGGAGGCCGGTGGTGGCGCTGGCACCCATCCGGGTGGCCCCGGGTGACCCGGAGCGCCTGCGCCGGCGGGTGGACGAGGTCACACGGGAGGTCCCGGGAGGGATCGCGGGCAAGATCGTGCGTCTACGCCTGGAGGGGGTGGGCCCGGAGGACCTCCTCTGTCTCCAAGGGGAGCAGCTCCTCTCGCTGCGCCAGGGGGCGCTGCACCTGGCGGTGGAGGCAGGCCGCGAGCCCCGGGTGCCCACGGAAGCGTGGCTCCCGTCGGACGCGCCCCGGCTCCTGAGGGATGCCCTGGTCGCAGAGTTGGAGCGCGACGGCCTGGCGGACGGAGCGGCGCGGGAGCTCATCGAGACGCTGGTGCCGGATCTTCCGGCTCCGGCGGGAGCTCCTGCCCGCATCGGCGTGCTGGAGGCGGTGGACGGGGAGATCCCGGGGCTGGGAAGGGTCAGCACCTCCATCTCGCCGGGGCTCACTGCCGTCATTGGCGGGGCGGGCCGCTCGCGGAGGGCTCTCACCGGACTCCTGATCGGGAGCGCCGGGGTGGGGGAGGGGCCGCTGGAGCGGCTCTGGGCCGGGAGCGCGGGAGAGACCCTGGACGGCGCCCTCCACCAGGCGGTGGAAGCCGTCGCTCACGCCCGGGGCATGTACGTGGTCTCCGCGGCCCTGGAGAAGGCTCGGGAGCTGGGGGCGCCGGGAGCCAAGGTGGCAGCCGGGACGGATCGCACAGGGCCTGCGGGGGCGGTGCGGGTGGACCCGGAGCTGGTGGACGCCGAGCTCCGTGCGGCGGAGCGGGAGCTGCGCTCGCTCCGGGCCGACGCCGCCGAGGTGGACGGCGACCTGGAGGTGGCCACCATGGATTGGCACAGGGAGCGCCAGGACGCCGAGACCACGCTGCAGGTGTTCCGGGACCGGGCCCGGGAGGTGAAGCTCCGGATCCGCAGGATGGAGGAGGCAGGGCCCACCACTCCGTGCCCCACGTGCGGGCGCGTCCTGGAGCACCACTACGACGAGGTGCTGGCCGAGCTCAGGAGCGACTGGGAAGCCATCGTGCAGGACGGGAGCTGGTGGAGGCGGCGGTGGGAGCAGCTCGAGCCCAAGCCGGCCCATCTCCAGGAGCGCGAAGGGCGGGCGCTGAGGCTCCACGCCGCCCTGGAGGCGACGTCGGAGCGGGTGGAGCTCCTCCGCTCCCGCCTGGGCGAGCTGGCGGGGAGCCCGGGATACCGCGTCCAGGGCACCACGGAAGGCCCTCTGGGGCCCATCGCTTCGGCGCTCCTCAGGGTCCGGGACGCGCGCCTCGCCCGGGCGCGGGAGCTCCTGCTGTCCAGGGCCTCGCGCTACGTGGGCCGCATCTCGGGAGGGCGCATCCTGGCGGTGACCTGGACCGACGGGGCGGCACAACTCCAGGCCGACGCGGGCCCTCTAGCCCCCCTTTCGGAGGAGGACCTGGCCACCGGGCGCCTCGCCCTGCGCCTGGCGGCGGCCTCCCTGGTGGCGGCGGGAGGACACATCCTCGCGTCGCTGGTGGTGGAGGAACCCTTCGACCGCCTGGACGCCGAGGCCGGCGTGCGCACCCTCGTCCTGCTCCGGGAGCTGCTCCGGGAGGTCCCGCGCATCGTCGTCGTCACCCGCGGCGACATCGTGGACGCCCAGCCGGAGCTCTTCGACGCCGTGCTCGAGGTGCGAGACAACGCCCAGACCGGCTCCGCCGCCCTGCGCCCCGCTCCCGCCGGCGCGGGGCGGGTCGTCCTGGGGGTGCCGGAGCCGCCGGCCCGCACCCATCTCCCGCAGTAGGCGCAGTGCTGCAACCTTTCAGGGACCGAGCTCGTCGTACACGGTAGCGGGGGGCGCGACAGGCACTCCCCGGCTCGGATCCGTCACCTGGGAAGCTGAAACATGAGCAGCTGGGTCATCCCCTTCCTCTTCGGCATCGCTCTGGGCGTGGCGCTGAGGATGTGGCACCCTGCGTGGCGGCGCCGGCGCACACCAGCGCGGCGCGTGGAGCTGCCGAACTCGGCCTACTCGGCTCCTGGAGTGCGCCATCAGGAGGACCGGGACCGCTGGGGGCGCATCGAGGTGCATCGGCTGCACCCCCTGAACCGGCACGAGGTGCAGCGACTCCTGGACGTCGTGGACCGGGAGGGGATCCACGCCCTCTCGTCGAAGGAGAGAACCTTCCTGGACAACATGACGCTCCCCCGGATGGGATAGCGCGCGCCGCTCAGCCTGCTTCCGGCAACGGCCAGAGCCAAGCGGCGCCGCGTACGCCGCTGGAGTCGCCGTGGACATTGTGCACCACGCGTGTGCGCACCTGATCGGTGAACACCCACGGGGCCAGCGAGCCCTGGACGTCCTCGGGAAGGGAGGGGAGGTTCGACATCCCGCCGCCCAGGACGATGACGTCCGGATCCAGCACGTTCACGACCGTCGCCAGGCCCCGGGCGAGACGATCCACGTAGCGACGGTGCGCGGCCAGGGCGGCGCCGTCGCCCTGGCTCATGGCCTTCACGATGCGCCGGGTGCTCCACGCTCGCCCCGTGGCCGCTTCATGGTCGCGCTCCATCCCGGGTCCGGACACGAACGTCTCGATGCACCCGTGTTTGCCGCAGTAGCACGGCGGGCCAGGACGCTCCTCGTCGGTGGGCCACGGAAGGGGGTTGTGACCCCACTCGCCGGCGATGAGCTGCGCTCCCTGGAGGGGACGCCCACCCACGACCACGCCTCCCCCGACGCCGGTGCCCAGGATCACGCCGAAGACTACCTCGGCCCCAGCCCCCGCGCCGTCGGAGGCCTCGGAGAGGGCGAAGCAGTTGGCGTCGTTCATGATCCGCACCGGTCGCCCGAGGCGTTGGGCGAGGTCGCGGTCCAGGGGGTGCCCGATGAGCCAGGTGGAGTTGGCGTTCTTCACGAGCCCGGTGACCGGCGAGACCGTGCCCGGGATGCCCACGCCCACGGGGCCCGTGCCCCGGGCCTCCCGCTCCACCCGGGCCACCAGCTCTGCGAGCGCCGCCAGCGTCCCGTCGTAGCTGCGGGGCGTGGCGATGCGGATCTTGCACCGCTCGGTCCCGTCAGGTGCGAGGGCGACGGCTTCGATCTTGGTGCCGCCCAGGTCGATCCCGATCCGGATCCCGCTCACTTGGGCGGCGCGCTTCCTTTGGTTTGCTCCCCGCGGTGGTACGCCTCCCACAGCTCGTCGGGACGGTTGGCCCAGAGCTCGACGAAGCCGCACGAGCCGCACACGCTGGCGTGGACCCCTGTGCTCATCATCCTGGTGAGGCGCCCCCTGTCCGGGTGGTGCTCGACACCCACGACGATCCGGGGGCCCTGCGCATCCGCAACGAATGCGCCGTCGATCATGCGGTCCGAGTTGCACCGGGAGCAGCGATGGTACGACGTCATGCTCAGCCCTCGCGCAGCGCGCCGATGGCCTGGATCTCCACCAGATAGCCGTAGTGCAGATCGCGGGTGGGCACCACGGCGCGCGCAGGCCGATGCTCGCCCATGACCTCCGCGTACACCCGGTTCACCTCACTCCAGTGGGAGATGTCCGAGACGTAGACGGTCATCTGGAGCGCGTGGTCGAGGCCGCTGCCCGCGGCTTCGAGGATGTGTCGCACGTTCTGGAGTGCCTGGCGGGTTTGCGCCTCGGCGTCGCCGGGGGGTGCCTTCGGATTCGCGGGGTCGATGGGGAGCTGTCCCGCGACGTACACGGTGCCGTTGTGGACCACGGCTTGGCTGTAGTGGCCGCCGGCGCGGGGGGCGAGGTCGGTTTGGACGGTGCGCATGGGTGGATGCCTCGGTGTGCGGTCAGGTGCCCAGGTCGGTCCAGGCTTCCGCGCGCTTCTGGTAGCGGGTCACGGCGTCGTTGTCGGCGCTCTGCATGGAGGCCTGGGTCAGCGCGAGATACACCCAAGCATAATAGTTGGGGATCCCGATGGTGGATGCATCCGGCCAGTGCTTCCATTCGTCGGGGATCCCGGTGTGGTGCATGTACACCTCGTCCGCCAGCGTCCGCGTGCGTAGCACGTCCACCCAGTCGCCCACCACGGTGAGGTACGGCGACTCGGCCATGCGCATCACGCCCGGGGGGATCTCCTGCTGCAGCGGGACCGGGTTCATCTTGAAGGCCAGCCCCTGGCGCATCAGGTAGGCGTCCAGGCCCAGGGCGGACGCGGCGTTCCCGCTGGAGGCGAAATACACCGGCCGGTCCCCGGCGACCGCGTTGATCAGCACCAGCGCGTACTGCATCCACGGATAGACGAGCTGCCCCGAGCGGAGGACCGCGGTGAGGTCCCCCAGGCGGACAGGCTGGTCCTGGTCCAGGCGGCTGTAGCTCTGGGCGACGCGGTCGATGGTGGCGTCGTCCAGCGGGAGGATGGAGCGGGTGGGGAGGCGGACGGGGCCGGAGAGGAGGAGCGGGACCTTGTCGCCGGCGTCGGCGGCGGAGGTCACGTAGGCGGCGCCGGTGTTCTCGGCGGTGTACGGCCGCTGGCAGAGGATGACCGAGAAGTCGTCGTCGGCGGAGACCCCCTCGGGACAGGGCTGGGTGAGGTCACGCAGTTGCTTGGTGTACCACGGGGTGTTGAGGTAGGAGGTCACGATCACCGTGACATCCTTGCGGATGCCCTCGGTCTCCTGGAGGTACCAGAGCGGGAAGGTATCGTTGTCCCCGTTGGTGAAGAGCACCCCGTAGGGCTCCACGCTCATGAGCAGATTGTACGCCCAGTCCCGCGCGGCGTAGTCGTGGGCCCGGCTCGCCCAGCTCCAGTTCGCCACCAGCGGGATGAACGCCAGCCCGAGGATGGGCGCGGTCCTCAGCAGGGTGGTCTTGAGCTCGGCGGCCGCCTCCTTCCAGAGGGTGGCGATGCCCATCCCGGCCCACAGCCCCCACACCGAGAAGCTGACGATGAAGAAGTAATCCCGCTCCCTCACCTCGTGGAGCTCGCGGTTCTGCACCGGAGCCTCCAGCGAGTACCCGTACTTGAAGTTGAGATAGTAGACCAGCGCAACCGAGAGGGTGCCGAACAGGGCCAGCACGTACACGAAGCTCGCCTTGTCCCGGCGGAAGTGCTCGATGGCACCCCACACGCCCAGCCCGGTGAAGAGCATGGTGAACGGAAGGCGCAGGTTGGCGAAGACGGTGTTGGTCCCGTTCATGCCCCGAGCCCACTGCCAGTCGAAGTACTGGAGATAGTTGGCGAACTGGGACGCGAGGGGCGCCTGCCGGGGGATGAGGGGAGGCTTGTCGTATTGTGTCCGGTTGAGCGCCTCCGAGAGCGCCACGCACCCCGCCTTGCCGTACGTCACGATGGCGGTGAGCGACGACGCCAGGTCCGGGCAGGTGGGGGCCGCCTCGTTGATGACGGGGTTCAGGCCGGCGCGCAGCGGGAGGAAGAGATGGATGCTGATACCCAGGAGCGCGGCGCCCCCGGCGGCCAGGTACAGCCTCCAGTTCAGGAGCGTCCTGGGGTGGACCATGAGGATGAACAGCCCTATGGCCGGCGCGGCCAGGAACGCCATGAGGTGGTTCCCCACGCTGAGCGCGAGGATGAACACCATGAGCACGAGGAGGTTGTCGTCCTTTCCCTTCCCCAGATTTTCCTGCCAGCGGAACGCCAGCCAGCTCAGGAGGGCGATTGCCAGGAGGGAGACGGTGTAGACCTTCTCGTTCACGTTCGACTGGTTCCACACCGTGAACGCGGTGGCACTCACCAGCACCGCTGCTCCCGCTCCGGCCAGGCGGAAGAGCCGGTCCTCGGAGACGTACCGGAGGATGTGGTGCACGATGAGAAACCATAGCGCGTGCGAAGCCGCGCTCATGAACGCGCTGAACAGGTTGATGCGCACCGCCACGGAGAGCCCGAGGGGGGCGAGCAGGACGGACCACGCCCGGGCGAGGACCACGAAGAGCGGATTCCCCGGGGGATGGGGCACGCCCAGGATGTGGCCCGTGGCGATGTACTCGCTGGTGTCCCAGAAAGCCGTGGTGCGGGACAGGGTCAGCGCATAGAGCGCGAAGACCGCCAGGCCGGCCAGAGCGGCTGCGCCGTACGGCGGGCGGACATCGTCACTGTTGGCCATGGTGCTCGTGGGTCGGGTGGTCCCGCGCCGGCCCGGGT
>Ga0315541_1001037_pt1 | contig 27110 bp, 25 predicted proteins | sample SalMarSW160190MG_FD_203095 | JGI IMG/M metagenome (GOLD analysis project Ga0315541, IMG submission 203095) | Salt marsh sediment microbial communities from the Plum Island Ecosystem LTER, Massachusetts, United States - Salt Marsh Sediment SW1601-190 ...
TATGGCTAAGGGCTATCTCAACAAGCAGATTGCCCTGGCTCTGGACATCAGCGAGCAGACGGTCAAGAACCACGTCACCTCTATCCTGCGCAAGCTCAACGCCAACGCTCGCACCCAAGCAGTAGTAGAAGCGATAAAGCACGGTCTGGTCTCTATCAGCTAGAAATCGATAGATTATGGTCAGTTTACTCACCCGCAACTTCAGGAAGGCGACTTCGTGATTAAAGCGGTATTTTTCGACCTTTACAACACGCTGGTCGGCTACGACCCGCCCAAGGAAGAGACCGAGGCCAAGATACTCAAGGAGCTGGGCGTAGAGGCAACCCCCCAGTCTTTGCTTCGCCCCATCATGGCCGCCGACGATTTTATTTATCAGGAGCACGCCCGGTACTCCATAGGCAAACGGACTAAACAGGAGACGGTAGAGCTCTACACCGAATATCACGGCATAATCCTCAAGGAAGCGGGGATAGAGGCGTCCTGGGAGCTCATCACCGGTATCTTAAAGAAGTGGCTTAAGGCCGACTATAAAATGATGCTCTTCGACGATGTCGTCCCCACCCTCACCCAGCTTAAGGAACGGGAGCTGATTATAGGGCTTATTTCCAATGTTGACCGTGATATAACATCCCTCTGCCAGCAGGTGGGCCTTGCCGATTGGCTTGAGGTGGCAGTTACCTCCCAGGAGGTGGGCTTCAACAAGCCAGCCCCCCAGATATTCCGGGCGGCGCTGAGAAAGGCCAAGCTCAGGCCCATAGAGGCAATCTATGTCGGCGACCAGCATAAGATTGATGTGGTGGGAGCAAATAGTGCCGGTATGCTGGGGCTTCTCATTGACCGCAACGGCTTTTTTGAGGATATTACCGATACCCCCCGCATCTCCAGCCTCACCCAGATTACGGAATACCTCTAGACATTAAAAAGGAATGTAATCACGTCCCCGTCCTGGACCGGGTAGCTCTTGCCTTCCAGCCGCAGCCGTCCCTTCTTGTGCGCCTCGGCCGTGCCGCCGCATTTCATCAGCTCGTCGTAGCTGATAGCCTCCGCCCGGATAAAGCCCCGTTCCATATCGGAGTGGATTTTCCCCGCCGCCTTGATGGCGGCGGTATCTCTGGGTATAGACCAGGCTTTGACCTCGTCGGAAACGGTAGTGAAGAAGGTGATTAAATCCAGTAGCTGGTAGCTCAGCCGGATAACGCGGTCTAACCCCGGCTCGCTAATGCCAAACTCGGCGCGGCATTCCTCCTCGGCCTCTTCATCCAGCTGGGTCAGCTCCATTTCCAGCTTGCCGCAGAGGGTGATAACGCCCCGCCCCGCCCCCCGGTGGCGGGAGTTCATCTCTTCTTCCAGGGAGGCCGCGTCACATATTTGCCCCTCCCCGATGTTGACCGCGATTAGCAGCGGTTTGGCGGTGAGAAACTGAAAGTTGGATATGGCTCTGGTCTCGTCGGCGGTCAGTCCCAGCTGGCGGATGGGTACCTCTTTCTCCAGCTCGGCTTTGAGCTTGGCCAGCAGTTGCTGCTCCCTTAATAGCTGCTGGCGCTCGGGTTGTACGGCCCCCTTCAGCGTTGTATCTATCCTCTCCAGACGGCGGCCGATGATGCCGGCATCATGGAGGGTAAGCTCGAGGTCGATGGCGGCGATGTCCCTTTCCGGGTCCAGGCTGCCCTCGACATGGGGTATGCTGTCGTCAGCGAAGGCGCGGACGACGTTAATCAGGGCGTCGGTGTTGTTCAGCTCGCCCAGTAGCTGGCTGCCCATCCCTCTGTCCCCACCCTTAACCGTCGCCCCGATGTCGATATAGCTTACCTCGGTGGGGACCACCCGCTTGGGCTGGAGCATGTCGGCCAGTGCTTTTAGGCGCGGTTCGGGTACTTTAGCCTTGCCGATATGGGGGGTGAAGCTTTTGGTGTCGGCCTGGCCTTTGGTTAGGGCGTTGAAGATGGTGGTCTTACCACTCTGGGCCAGCCCGACTATGCCGATATTAATAGTCATTGGCTTTAAGCCTTATTGGAGCGATGGGCTACTGGTGAGTTGACTTGACTATTTTTTTAGCTCGGTCAAGGGCGAGTTCGCGTTCCTTGGTGGTCAGCCGGTCGTTGGCGACGATTTCCAGCAGGACTAGAAGGGCGTCATGGGAGCCGATGGTGCCTAGCTGTTCAATGGCTTGAGTTCTCAGGTCGGAGGTAAACTCCAGGTCGCTGGTAATTGACGCCAGCTTTTTCAGTTCGTCGTCCCGTTCCTCCATTTCACCCTCCTGTGGTGTTCTTTGGGTTTATTTTACTACTGGTGGGGTTATTGTTCAATAGAGACTTATTTATCTCCGCTGTGCTAAAATGGGGTGACTTTAAAGCCGGGGTGGAATTTGCTCTACATACTAAACGGTGAGGACGATTTTTCCCTTACCCGGGCGCTGGACGAGATAAAAAAAGGCCTGGGCGACCCCTCTCTTTTATCGACCAACACCACCCTCCTTAACGGCCAGAGCGTGACCCCCGACCAGCTGCGGATGGTGGTGGAGACGGTGCCCTTTTTAGCCGAAAATCGCCTGGTCGTTGTCCAGGGTCTGCTGGGGCGCTTTGAGTCCGCCAAGCCCCGCCGGGGGAAGAAATCGCTGTCTTCAAACGGGCGGCAAGGTGACGCCAAATCCTTTGCCGCTGCCATGGCTGACCTCCCCGAAAGCACCGTTTTAGTCCTCACCGACGGCAGGATAAAGAGCGCTAACCCCCTGCTTAAAACACTTTCCGGGGCAAAGGTAATGTCTTTCCCACTGCTCAAGGGCGACGTGCTGCGCCAGTGGATTAAGCAGGAAGCCGCCGCGCAGGGCGCCGATATGTCCCCCCAGGCGGTGGATTTACTGGCCAGGCTGGTGGGGGGCAATCTCTGGATTATGCACAATGAGATAAACAAGCTGGCTCTTTTTGCCTCCGGCCGCCGCGTTGAGGTTGATGACATTAGGGCGGTGGTCAGCTCGGCACAGGAGGCTAATGTTTTTGCTATGGTCGATGCTATCCTGGATTTTAAGGCGGGGGTCGCCGAAAGACTGCTGGAACAGCTTTTGCAGCAGGGGGCATCGCCGGCCTATCTGCTGGTGATGCTGTCGCGGCAGGTTAGGCTGGTGGTGCGGGCTAAGGAGCTCAGGCGCCAGCGGAAACCGGATGCCGAGATTCAGAGCCGGCTCGGCTTGAAGTCTGAGTTTCCCTTCCGCAAGACAGTGGAGCAGGCCCAGCGCTACCCCCTGGAGCGGCTCAAGCAGGTGTATGTACGACTTCTGCAGGCCGACCTGTCCATCAAGACGGGCCGGTACGACGGCGGTCTGGCGCTCAATCTGCTCATCGCTGACCTCTGCCCCCAGCCCGCCTGAATTTCCCCCTGCGTTGACAGTCGGCGTCTCTTAAACTAAAATCGTAGGTAATGATGACCAGCGACCAAATCCGAAAAGCCTTTCTGGATTTCTTTAAGGAAAAAGGCCATAAAATCATACCCGGCTCCCCGCTGATACCCAGGGGCGACCCGACGCTGCTGCTGACCAACGCCGGCATGGTGCAGGTCAAGCCCTACTTTCTGGGTGAGGAAGTCCCCCCCAGCCCCCGCCTGGCTTCCTGCCAGAAGTGCTTCCGCACCAGCGACCTGAACGCGGTGGGCGATGCCGGCCACCTTACTTTTTTTGAGATGCTGGGCAACTTCAGCGTCGGCGACTACTTCAAGCGGGAGGCGATTGGCTGGTCCTGGGAGTTCGTCACCGAAAGATTAAAGCTTGACCCGGAGCGTCTCTGGGCGACCGTATTTCTGGATGACGACGAGTCCTTCGGCTACTGGCGGGAGGTGGGTGTTCCCGAAGAAAGGATACTGCGCTTCGGCGAAGAGGACAACTACTGGGGACCTGCCGGCGATTCCGGCCCCTGCGGCCCCTGTAGCGAGCTTCACTATGACTTCGGCGAGGAGTTCGGCTGCGGCAAGTCTTCCTGCCGCCCCAACTGCGACTGTGGCCGCTTCTCTGAAATATGGAACCTGGTCTTCACCCAGTATAATCAAGATAGGGAAGGCAACCGCACCTTACTGGCCAAACCCAATATTGACACCGGTATGGGGTTGGAGAGGACGGCGGCGGTGATGCAGGGCAAGAGCAATGTTTATGATACCGACCTCTTCGCCTCCCTGATAGATAAAATAGCCGGGCTTTCGGGCCGCAAATATGGCGCTGATGAGGCTACTGATAAAGCTATGAGAATTGCCGTTGAGCACGGCCGGGGGATTGCCTTTCTCATCGCTGACGGTGTTCTCCCCAGCAACGAGGGGCGGGGCTATGTCCTGCGGAGGGTGCTGCGCCGAACCTCTCTTTTCGGCCGCCGGCTGGGGCTGGGGAAACCCTTTATTGATAATATCGCCGAGGTGGCTATCGGGCTGATGGGGCACATCTACTCCGAGCTCGAAAAACGGCGGGACTTTATCCTGCAGGTAGTTGAGGACGAGGAAGTCAGGTTCGGTGCCACCCTGAGCACCGGCCTGGAATTGCTGGATGACATTGTGGCTGAAGCCGCCAGGGCGGGCAAAAAAGAAATCTCCGGCGAGCGGGCTTTCAAGCTCTACGATACCTACGGCTTTCCCGTTGAATTAACCCAGGAGATTGCCGCCGACCGCGGCTTCTCGGTGGATTTGGACGGCTTTGAGATTGAGATGGGCAGGCAGAAGGAGAAAGCCAGGGAGACCCATAAATTTAAGGTAAAGGCAGGTGGCGGGGAGGTTGAAATACCTGAAGATATTGAGGCCACCTCCTTCGTCGGCCACGACAACCTCAGCTTTAAGTCTAATATCGTCAGCTTCTCTGTTAATAATAAACCCGCAGATAAAATAGAAAAGGGCCAGGAAGCCAATTTGCTTCTGGAATGCACCCCCTTCTACGGGGAGATTGGCGGGCAGGTCGGTGATACCGGCCAGATAAGGGGGCATGGCGGGCTTTTTGAGGTGAGTAATACTGTGAGAACCCAACGTAATATCATTATCCATCAGGGGCGTGTTACTGAGGGCAGCTTGGTATTGGGTGATGAAGTCGAGGCGGTGGTGGAAACGGAGCGCCGCCTTGATATCGCCCGCAATCATACTGCTACCCACCTCCTCCAGATGGCGCTGCGCCAGGTGCTGGGAGAGCATGTCCAGCAGCGAGGCTCGCTGGTGGCTCCCCACCACCTACGCTTTGACTTCTCCCACCTCAAGGCGCTCTCGGCAAAGCAGCTGGCTGAGGTCAACCGCGTCGTAAACGATAAAATACGCCGGAACCTCCCGGTCTATGACGAAGTGGTTCCTTATAAAGAGGCCATAGAGGCGGGAGCCATCGCCCTCTTCGATGAAAAGTACGGGGACACCGTCAGGGTGTTGAAAATCGGCGAGCCCTTTATCAGCGTCGAGCTCTGCGGCGGCACCCATGTCTCGGCCACCGGCGAGATTGGCATATTTCATATTATCTCGGAGAGCAGCATCGGCGCCGGACTGCGCCGCATTGAGGCCGTTACTGGCAGAGAAGCCGAGCAGTATTTCGCCGAGCGCCTGACGGATTTGGAGCGTATTGCCAAGTCGCTGGGGTCTTCAACGGAAGAAGCTCGGGACAAGGTCTCCGGCCTGGCTGGTGAGCTGGAGCAGGAGCGAAAACAGCGGCTGGCTCTGGAGCGGGAGCTGGCTAAAAAAACCGCCGAATCTTTATTATCTCAGGTTGAGGTTGTCAGGGGGGTAAAGGTGCTGGTAACCAAGGTTTCCTCATCACGGATGGAGATGCTGCGGGAGATGAGCGACCTGCTCCGGGACAGGCTCAAGAGCGCCATAGTCGTTCTGGGCACCGTCTATGAAGGTAAACCGGCTTTTCTGGCGGTGGTAACCCCAGATTTGGTAGCCAAGGGCTATGATGCCGGTAAGATAGTTAAACAGGTGGCGGCGGTAACCGGCGGCGGCGGTGGCGGCAAGCCGAATTTAGCCCAGGCTGGCGGCAAAGATAAGAAAAAGCTGGACCAAGCTCTCAAACTGGTAAAGGGCCTTATATAATGCGCTGTCTGGGACTGGACATCGGGGACAGGTGGATTGGGGTGGCCTTAAGCGACCCCGGGGGTATTTTAGCCAGCCCCTTTACCGTTATAGAACGCAAAAATGACGGTCAGGCTCTAGCGGCGATTGCCGATATTATCGATAAAGAGCAGGTAGGGAAAATCGTCGTCGGTCTGCCCCTCTCGCTGGACGGAACCTTAAGCGGGCAGGCGGAAAAGGTCAAGGATTTCGCCCAAAAGCTAATTGAGCAGGTTGAAATACCGGGGGAATATCGCGATGAGCGCCTGACCACGGTAATGGCGCAGCGCCTCAAGCGGGCGTCCGGCGGCAAGAAGGGCAGGGGAAAGACCCGCTACGATGCTGAGGCCGCCGCCATCATCCTGCAGAGCTATCTAGACGAAGGGCGTGAGCCAGGGCTATCCTAAACTGCCCCATCTGGTTAGCTATTTTGCTGAATGGTACATGCTGGATGGGCTTTTAATGTGGGCAACTGTATCAGAGTCACATTAGACTATGTTGGTATGTGAGAGAGGTATTTATGGAGTTAATTGATAAAGGTTTTCGTAGAGCGCCTAAAAGCTATGTTGTACAGAGCCTGCTGGCTGTGGTAGTAGTAGCCATAATTTTATATTTTGTCGAGGTGCTAACCCATGCTGCTATTGTGGCTGCCTTGGGCGCCAGTTCGTTCATTGTTTTTGCCACGCCACATTCAACTATGGCTAGACCAAGAAGGTTAATCGGTGGGCACGTTGTTGGAATAATTTGTGGCTCTCTAGGCTATTACGCTTTTCTCTTCGGTCCTTTAGCGAAACTGGCGGCAAACTGGGAATTCATCTTTTGGTTTGCCTGTGCTTTAACGGTTGGGTTATCCATTTTTCTAATGTCAATTACCAACACTGAGCATCCACCAGCATCAGCTACTGCCCTGGGCCTTGTTGCCCATGAGTGGTCAGTTCAAGTAGTTATTTTTGTCTTATTATGCGCCATAAGCCTGGCTATTATCAGAAGATTATTTTGGAGGCGCCTAAGAGACTTGGTTTGAGACAAATAGTACCTGCCGGTGACTCTGGGGAAAAATGGACTTTAATCTTAACGAACAACAGAAGATGCTACAGCGGCTGGCCAAAGAGTTTGCCGCCGATGTTATCAAGCCCCGCGCCGCCGAAATTGACTCTAAGAACCAGTTCCCCTTTGATTTAGCCAAGGAACTGGGCAGACGGGGCTACCAGGGGCTGCCTTTTCCCGCCGAGTACGGCGGCAGCGGGGCCGGCTACCTGAGCTATGTGCTGGTGCTGGAGCAGCTCTGCCAGGCGTCGATGACGGTGGGCGCTATAATGGCCATAGACACCGTACCCGAAGAGGCGATGTTCCGCTTCGGCAGCGAGGAGCAGAAGAAGAGGCTCTTATCGCCGGTGGCCAGTGGGGATAAGCTGGCCGGCATCGCCTTTACCGAGGCCGAAACCGGCTCCGACCCCCGGGCCATAACTACAACATCAAAAAAGAGCGGCGGTGGTTATATCATCACCGGCCAGAAGCACTTCGTCGCCCTGGCGCCGGCGGTCAATCTGTCGCTGGTGTTTGCCAAAAGCGAGGGCAAGGGGCTTAACGCCTTTATTGTTGATACCGCCTCCGACGGCTATAACCTGCGCGAGCCCTGTGAGACCATGGGCTTAAAGGGGCTGGGGACTTCGGTGGTTTACCTTGACGATGTTAAAGTGCCCCAGGAGAACCTTCTCGGTGAGGAGGGGCAGGGCTTTGACATACTCCGTGAGGCGATTTCGCTGGGGCGGTTGGGGGTAATCGTGGAGGCGGTGGCGGTGGCCCAGGCGGCGCTGGATGTAGCTGTAGACTACGCCAAACAAAGGAAGACTGGGAGCAAGCCCATCGCCAAGCTGCCGGCTGTCCAGTGGCACCTGGCCGAGATGGCCAGCCGCATAGAGGCCGGCCGGATGCTGGCCTATAAGACGGCCTTCCTGCGTGACCAGGGGGCTGATATAAAATACGAATCGTCACTGGCCAAGCTCTTCGCCTCGCAAATGGCGGTAGAGGTCACCCGCCGGGCGATGCAGGTCTGCGGCTCTTACGGTACCATGACCTCAATGCCGGTGGAGCGGCTCTACCGTGACGCCAAGATGACCGAAATATATGTCGGCATCTCGGAGATACAGCGCAATATCATCGCCGAGCACTTAATTTGAATAGTTCCAGTAGCTTTCGTCTAATAAAGACTTGCCCCAAAACTAAAGCCCGCGCCGGGCAGCTATTAACCCCCCACGGCGCAGTGCCCACGCCGGTGTTTATGCCGGTGGGTAGTCAGGGTACGGTCAAAACGCTGACCCCCGAAGAGGTAAAAGCCCTCGGCTTCAATATGGTGCTGGCTAACACCTATCACCTTTACTTAAGGCCGGGCGTGGATATCATTGAGAAGCTGGGTGGTTTACATAACTTTATGGGTTGGGACGGGGCTATTCTCACCGACAGCGGCGGCTACCAGGTATTCAGCCTGGCCCCGCTGCGCAAGGTGAGCGATGAGGGGGTCACCTTCCGCTCCCATATTGACGGCAGCCAGCATCACCTTACCCCGGAGCTGGCTATAAAGTATCAGGAGGCTTTGGGCGCCGATATCATCATGGCTCTGGACGAGTGCCCACCCCACGACGACAGCCTTGATAAGGTGAAAAGGGCCACGGAGAGAACCCACCGGTGGGCGGAAAGGTGCCTTAAAGCCCATAAAAACTCTGGGCAGGCTCTCTACGCTATCGTGCAGGGGGGCGTTTCCCCGGAGCTACGCCGCCAGTCGGCGGAATATTTAACCTCTCTGGACTTCCCCGGCTACGCCATCGGCGGCCTGAGCCTCGGCGAGCCCAAGAAAGTTACTATGGAAATGGTTGAGGAAACAACCGCCTCTCTGCCGGAGGGTAAGCCCCGCTACCTGATGGGGGTCGGCTCGCCGGAGGATATTGTTGAGGCCGTAGCCCGGGGCTGTGATATCTTTGACAGCGCCCTGCCCACCCGCGTCGCCCGCAACGGCGCCCTCTTTACCTGGCAGGGGAGGGTAAATATAACTAATGCCGCCTACGCTGATATGGAGCAGCCTGTTGTTGCCGGTTGTGATTGCTATACCTGCCGCCACTTCTCGGCGGCCTATCTCCACCACCTCTTCAACGCCGGCGAACTCTTGGCCTACCGGCTGGCGACAATCCACAACCTGAGCTTTATCGCCGAATTGATGGCCAAAATAAGAGGCGCCATAGCTGATGGCGCCTTCCCCGCTTTCAAAAACGATTTTCTGTCAAACTACCAGCCAACGGATGAGCCGACACGGCTTAGCCAGAAGCGGAAGTGGCTGGAGAAACGCAATCGGGATAAGGCTGACTAGAGCCGATTTACGAACTCGCCGCCACCGGGTCGACCCTCACCCCTTTGGAGATAAGCCAGGCGATGCCGGACTCAATATCCTTCTCCTCGCCCAGAAGCTCCAGCTCAATCCAGCCCCTCTCCTCGGTGGCGTCGGCACGGTGTATGTTGGTCACCAGGCCGAACTGCTGGCCGACGTTGTGGATGATTGGCTCGGAGCTTACTTCGGGCCCGTAGGTGAGCATTACTCGCCGTTTTGGCATTTGTGTCCCCCTTTTAAGACAGGCGCTTTCTAATGGCTCTGGCTTCCTTGATTATAACATCAATAATCTCTTTTATGGTAGGTAGGTCGTTAATCAGCCCCACCACCTGCCCGCAGGGAATAATGGCTTCGTCGGCGGCGCCTTTATCCAGGGCCTGCTTCTGGCGCCGCCCGTCTATCATCGGCAGCAGCTCTTCCAGCGTGGTGCCTCTCTCTTCCATATCCAGTATGCGGCGGGCAAAATCGGTGGCTACCACCCTCTCCGGGTTTTTAATGGAGCGCATTATCATCAAAGTATCTTTTTCTCCGGCCTCCAGCAGCCGCTGCTTGATGTTGGGGTGCAGCGGGCATTCCCGGCTGAGCATAAACCGGGTGCCCATGAGGGCGCCTTCGGCGCCCAGGGCTAAGGCGGCTACCAGGCCCCTCCCGTCCCCGATGCCCCCGCCGGCAATAACCGGGATTTCCAGCGCGTCCACGGTGCGGGGGACAAGGACCATGGTGGTTACATCGTCCATACCCGGGTTGCCGCCCTCCTCAAAACCGACGATGGTCACCGCGTCCACCCCTATCCGTTCGGCGGTCCTGGCCGCCTTGACGCTGGCGACTTTATGCATTACCTTAACGCCGCCGTCCCTGAGCTGCTTCATGTATTGCCGAGGATTTCGGCCGGCGGTCTCGATAATAGTTACCCCTTCGTCAATGGCGGTGGCGATGTACTCCTCGAGGCTTCTCGGCTGTATGGTGGGCAGCAGGGTAATATTGATGGCAAAGGGCTTATCGGTAAGGCTTTTGGTCTCCCTGATTTCCTCCCGGAGTTCCTTGGCGGTAGGGAAGGTCAGTGAGGCCATAATGCCCAGGCCGCCGGCGTTGGATACGGCGGCCACCATCTCCGCCCGCGATAGCCACATCATTGCCCCCTGGATTATGGGGTATTTAATGCCTAAAAGTTCGGTGATTCTGGTCTGGAACATGAATTTCAAGCCTCCACCGCCATCTCGCTGAGCTTTACCTCCCCCCACACCCCCACCTGCTCACCCTGTATGATAACTACCCCTTTCAGCCCCCCGATGCTTTGGGCGAACTCGATGCCGCCGGGTATATCTTTAGGCTGGCGTATGCGGTTGCCGATAGCAGTGGCGGCGGCGTCGGCCAGGGCCGTTGACGGGGAAAGCGCAATCACGGCGTCGGCTTTACCGAGGCTAAGGGAATGCCCGACTGTACCCGAAGATGTGCAGACGCCCATTGGTGTGTCCTTGGCCTCTATTTCCAGCCCCACCCGTCCGGTCAGGGGCGAGTTACCGGCGTAAATACCGATTAGCCTTTTAGTCAGGCTCTTGAGATAGATGTCGCCGCCGTTCTCGACGATGACCTCCGGGGAGAAGGCGGCTAGCTCGCTGCCCACGGCCTCGGCAATAGCCCCGGCCACAGCTGCCATTGGTCCCACCCCGGCTTTTTGGGCGGCCTCGGCCATCTCAGTCACCAGTTGCGGGGCGTTGTCATCCACCGCCACCGGCTCCAGAGAGGTGAGAAAAGACGGGTGGCTCTTGATGTATTTCTCAAGCATCTGGCGGTATTTCAATACCAGCCTGCGGGCCTGCCGCTTCGGGTCGCTGCGGGCGCGGATGTATAAGTCGGTCTCTTCAACCGTCACGTTAAAGGCGACCAGCTCTTTATCTTTAACCCAGTGGCGGTAGATTCTGGGCTGGTACATAGACTAGAAATGCACCTCCATGGCCCGTGGTGGGCAGGCTTTGATACACAGCCCGCAGGCGACGCATTTTTCGTCGTAGAAGTTGACCCGCCGGGTTACCGGGTCAAGCTCAAAGGCGCCCGATGGGCAGATGGTGATGCAGGCGCCGCAGTGGGTGCACCGCTCCTCGTTGCGGAGCACGTCCTGGCTCAGCGATTGTATCTTAACCCCGGTCTTGGTCAGGTAGCGGATGCCCTTGTCGTACTCCTGCTGTTCTCCGCTCAACTCCAGAACAAGAAGCCCCTCCTCCTCGGGGGTAACCAGGGCTTTCAGGATATTGAAATCAAGGTCGTAGTCCTTAACCAGCCGGGAGACTATGGGACGGTCAAGCATCCGCTTGGGAAAGTGCAGTACTATTCTCTTGGATACATTCATCTTCTTCTCCTCGTGCTGGTTACTCTAACGGTCGTTCTTTAAGCGGTTTAAATTTTATCCCCGCCTCCACCCCCGGCAGCGGCGCCACCGGCTCGGTGAGCAGGAACTTACCGCTTAAGATCCATTCTTTCAGCGTGCTGGCAATCTCCACCGCCCTGGGGTAGCTGGACAGGGAAGCGGTGGGTATTTTCCTGCCCTTGAGCTTTACCTGGCCGCTCTTCAGCTCGGCGTAGTTGACCTCGCCCAGGATGCCCTCTTTCAGGTTGGGGTAGTCGCCGGAATAGTCGAGAACGGCGCCGTAAATCTCGGCGTCGGTAACTGTAGTGTAGCTCAGGATTTCCTCGTTAAGTATGGGTATTGGCACGCCGATGCCCACGGTCAGGGTGCAGCCGTAACCGAGCATGCTGGTGCCGATAAGCCAGCGGGGGCTCATCTGCTTTAAGTCCCCGATGAGGCAAAGCGCCGCCGCCCCCCTGGTGGGTACCCCTTTTTCGGTACGGGGTACGTCGGGGTTGTGCTGGGTGCCCGGCCAGGCAACGAGGCCGGTGCCGCCCCCCAGGAATACCCTGGTGCCGATGCCGATGGTCTTGTAGTGGGGGTCGTTAAGCAGCGGCGATAGCTGCCCGGCGGTGGCGTAGTTGATGTTGCCCAGGTTGGCCCGCAGCACCCCCATGTAGGTGTAGATGGTCCTGTCCGAGGTGTTGGCGGCAATATTATAGTTCTGGTAGGCGTTCCTGATATTAAAGAGCACGGCGTCGTTGAGGTCTTTGATGTTTATCAAAGTCTCCAGCTTCTTGCGGGGGTAGCAGTCGGTGCCGTAGGCGGTGGCTTCCAGCCTTATATCTTTGCCGGCAACCAGTTCCTCGATGACGTGCCCGCCCCCGTAGTTGAATTCGCCGGGGGGCACTTTGTTTCTGGGGTCGTCGTCGGGAAGCGCCGTGGCGCCGATAAACAGGTCGGTCGCCGCCAGGCCGGTATAAGCCGGCACATCGTTGAGCAGGACCTTGCCTCCACCGAACTTTAGTCGGGGCCTGGTGTGCCCGGTGTTGAAGTAGGCGCCGGAGGAACACATCGGGCCGAAGGTGCCGGTGGTTACCACGTCCACCTCCTCGGCGGCCTTTTTGGTGCCTTTCTCCCGGGCAATACCGATTATCTCCTCGGCGGTGACCACCACCGCTTTGCCCTGTTTTATCTTTTGGTTTATCTCTTCGATTGTTTTGGCCATGGCTAAATCTCCTTGATATTAATGGTTACTCTTCAGGCTGTCAATCGGTGGCCTGGCGCTTAAAATAAAAAACCCAAGAAATCTAACGTTCTTGGGCTTGGTTTACTCGGCTACAGCTTGGGGAAATCAGGTCGGCATGGTCCCCGAACTGGCGGCACGCCAAGCCCCGGGCATTATCATGCGGAGAGCCCCTGTGGTCAAGCTTTGCTGTTCCTTCCAGTTCGGCACTATTTCCGCCTCCTTTTTATGCCGTTTTCAGGAGTGGGGATATTGTATAGGATTTATAGCTGGATGTCAAATAGTGGTGAATGTTGAAGCCTTGAGCGCCATCAGCTATAATCACAGGGATAACCTATCTTAATTTCCGTTAGGAGATAAGTTTGCTCAAAAGTCATAGCTGCGGCGAGCTTAGAAAAGAATCTGTCGGCACCAAGGTTACGCTGGCGGGCTGGGTTGACCGCCGCCGCGACCACGGCGGGCTTATATTCATTGACCTCAGGGATAGGGAGGGCATAACCCAGGTTGTCTTTGACCCGGAAACCTCAGCCGACTGCCACAAGACAGCCAGCGAGATGCGCGGCGAATACGTAATCCAGGTCACCGGCGATGTCTCCCCCCGCCCCAAGGGGACAGAGAACCCCAGGCTGCCCACCGGCGATATTGAAGTCATCGCCCACAGCGCCGCTATACTCAATGCCTCCAAGACACCGCCTTTCTATATTAACGAAGAGGTAGAGGTGGACGAATCTTTGCGGCTCAAGTACCGCTATTTAGATTTACGCCGCCCCCGGATGAAGCAGAACCTGGAGCTACGCCACCGGGTTATTAAGTTCATCCGCGATTTTATGGATTCTCACGGCTTCGTTGATATCGAAACGCCTATCCTGACTAAGAGCACCCCGGAGGGAGCCCGCGACTACCTGGTGCCGAGCCGCGTTCAGGCCGGCAAGTTCTACGCCCTCCCCCAGTCCCCCCAGCAGATGAAGCAGCTGCTGATGGTGGCCGGGGTGGAAAAATATTATCAGATTGCCAGGTGCTTCCGTGACGAGGACACCCGCGCCGACCGCCAGCCCGAGTTTACCCAGCTTGACCTGGAGATGAGCTTTATTGATGTTGATGATATCCTCCAGCTGATGGAGGAGCTGTTCACCGCCACGGTTAAGGCCATTAAGCCCCAAATGGAGGTGCTCAAGCCATTCCCCCGCCTCAGCTACGCCGAGGCGATGGAGCGCTACGGCACGGATAAACCCGACCTACGCTTCGGTATGGAGCTGGCTGACCTGACCGAAATCGCCGCCAAGAGTGATTTTGCCGTCTTCAAGGATGTTATCGCTGAAGGGGGCAAGGTTAAGGGCATCTGCGCCCCCGGCTGTGCCGGCTACAGCCGCAGCCAGCTCAACGAGCTAAATAAATTCGTGCAGGAGCTTGGCGCCGCCGGTTTATTAATCATGTCGCTGGGCACCGAGGGCGGGAGTTTAAAATCTTTAACCATGGAAGAGGTCAAGTCGGTAGCCGCCCGCTTTATGACCCTGGAGCAGGTCAAAGAGATGGCGCAGCGGCTGGGGGCAAAGCGGGGAGACCTGCTGCTCATCGTTGCCGGCAAGCCGATGCTGGTTGATACCGTGCTCGGTGAGCTGCGCGTGGAGATGGCCCGCCGCCTCAAGCTGGCTGCCCCCGATTTGTTCACCTTCGCTTTTATTCTGGATTTCCCGTTACTACGCTGGGACGCTGAGGCAAAGCGCTGGGACTCGGAGCATCACCCCTTTACCTCCCCCTGGGAGGAGGATATACCTCTATTGGAAAGCGCCCCGGATAAGGTGCGGGGCAGGCACTACGATGTCGTCGGCAACGGCTACGAGCTGGGCGGCGGCAGCATCAGGATTCACACTGGGGAACTGCAGCGAAAGATTTTCAGATTACTGGGCTATAAAGATAAAGAGATAGACGCCCGCTTCGGCCACATGCTGGAGGCGTTTGAGTACGGGGCGCCCCCCCACGGCGGCATCGCCCTCGGCCTCGACCGCATTATCATGCTGCTGGCGGGGGAGGATACCATCCGCGAGGTTATAGCCTTCCCCAAGAACCAGGCCGCGGCTGACCTGACCTTCGACGCCCCCTCCCCGGTCAGCGAGCAGCAGCTGTCGGAGTTGCACCTGCGTCTGCGAGAGGAAAGATGAAAGTAACCAGAGAGAAAGAAGAAGAACGGCAGGTATTTTTGCGCATAGAGCTGGAAAAACCAGAAGTAGACCAGGCCCTTGAGCAGGCTTACCGCCGCCTGGTCAGCAAGGCTAATATCCCCGGCTTCCGCCAGGGGAAGGCGCCGCGGGAGGTTCTGGAGCGCCATGTCGGCAAGGATGGCCTCCTGGAGGAAGCCCTAAATAACCTCCTCCCCGATGTCTACGAGCAGGCGCTGAAAGAGCAGAATATTGAGGCCATCGCCAACCCGCAGGTTGAAGTCGTCCAGAACGAGCCGGTGGTCTTTACGGCGGTGGTGCCGCTAAAACCCGCCGTTGAGCTCGGCGACTACAAGAGCATCAAGCTCAAGCCGGAAAAGGCGGAGGTGGCCAAGGAAGAGGTTGATAACGTCATCGAACAGGTACGCCGCCAGCACGGCATCTGGGAGCCGGTGGAGCGCCCGCTGGCCTTTGAAGACCTGGTTGTCATGGATGTAGAAAGCACGGTGGAGGATAAGCCCTTCATCAACCAGCCGGGCGCCCAGTATCAGGTTATGCCCAATCAGCCCCTCCCCACCCCGGACTTCGCCGAAAAGCTAATCGGCATGAAGGTCGGCGAGGAGAAGGAATTTAAGCTTACGCTTCCCGAAGGTTATTCCCAGCCCGAGCTGGCGGGTAAGGAAGCCAGTTTCAAGGTAAAAATCAACGAGGTAAAGCAGCAGCAGCTGCCCAAGCTGGATAAAGAATTCGCTCAGCTGGTCAGCCCCGATTTAAAGACGATGGCCGCCCTGCGCAAGCGGTTGACCAACAACCTCAGTATACAGGCGGAGCAGAAGGCCAGGGAAGCCTTTGAGGAAAAGGTGCTAGATGCCGTGGTGGATTTGAGCAAGTTGGAGTTCCCGCCGGTGCTGGTTGACTCGGAGTTGGAACGCCTCATGGAGCAGCAGGCGCGCTGGATGCAGGAAAGCGGTTTGAATCTGGAAGAGTACTTAAGCCGGATAAACAAGACGGAAGAGGAACTGCGGGAAGAGTTGCGCCCGGTGGCCGCCAAGCGGGTGACCCGCTCCCTGGTGCTGGGCAAGGTGGCTGAGGCGGAAAAGATTGAAGTCACTGACGGCGAGATTACCGCTGAACTGGAAAAGCTGGCGCAGGGCTCCGAGAACAAGACGGAGATGAAAGAAAGAGTAAACTTGCCTCAGGTTCGCGGCTCGATGGAACAAATGCTGTCCACCCAGAAAACGGTGCAGCGGCTGGTGGAGATAGCCAGGGGTTCCAAGGATGCCCCCAAAAAATAACACCAGGGTGGTGAAAAGCGCCTGTCGTCAGTGCTCCAGCTGCTGCGGCATAGATGCCCATGTGGAGGAGGGGCGGCTGGTAAAGGTGACTCCGATGAAGGAGCACCCGGTCAACAGGCTTTGTGTCAGGTCGCAGGCGATACCGGATTTATTATATTCGCCTCAGCGCATTACTCACCCCCTGCGGAAGGTAAACGGGTCGTGGCAGCAGGTCTCCTGGGACGAAGCCCTTGATATCATCTCCGATAAGCTGGCCGGGATAAGGGAGAATTATGGGGCCAGAGCCCTGCTGGTGTATCTGGGCGAGCCCACGGTAGGCACGGAAGTGCCGAAGATGGCCGCCAGATTCTGCAGCTTGTACGGGACACCCAACTATACCTCGGGGTCTTCCCTTTGTTTTGTTGCCCGGGGGATAGGACATGGATTGTCGATAAGCAGGCGGATGTCCCCCCTTTTTCCAAGCTACGAAAGCACCCGCTGTATAGTAGTCTGGGGACATGACCCCGAGCAGTCCAACACGGGTGAGGAGGCGGATATCCTTTCGGCTCACAAGCGGGGAGCCAAGCTGATTGTGGTCGACCCCAGAGCTACCCCGCTGGCAAAGAAGGCAGACCTGCATATTCAGGTCAGCCCCGGAACTGATTGTGCCCTGGCGCTGGGCCTGCTTAATGTCATCATCGCCGAAAATTTGTATGATAGAGATTTTATCGAACGCTGGACGCTCGGATTTGATAAACTGAAAGAGCACGTTAAGGAATATAGCCCTGAGGTGGTGGAAAAGATAACCTGGGTTCCGGCTGATACAGTCAGGCAATTCGCCCGCCTGTACGCAAAAACCAGACCGGCAACTATCAGTCAGGATGTGGCACTAGACCACTGTATTAATGGCGTGCAGAACAGCCGGGCTATTTCAATCCTGGTCGCCGTTACCGGCAACCTTGATATCGTTGGGGGGAATGTCTATAACTCTCCATTGAGGCAGGCCGGCATTAGAATAAAGGGGAATGTTTCCGTTGATGAAGCTATTGGTGCCCGCTACCCTATATTTGGCAAGTTTATCGGTCAGACAACAGCCATGCCTGCAGCCGAGGCCGTAATTACGGAGAAACCCTATCCGGTTAAGGCTATAATAATTCAGGCGGCCAACCCGGCTTTAACCTGGCCCGATAGCAATAAGGTCAGGCAGGCGCTGGAAAAGCTTGACTTGCTGGTGGTCTCCGACCTGTTCATGACCGAGACGGCCAAGCTAGCTGATATTTTCCTCCCCGCCGCCAGCTTAATGGAAAGCAAAATCCTTACGGACTATGCCACCAAGGGGCTGCCGCTGATTGCCTTGAGCAACAAAGTAGTTGAGCCTCCGGGCAATTGTCTGGAGGACTGGCGGTTGTGGGCTGGGCTGGGCCGGAAAATGGGCTACGCCGACTATTTCCCCTGGCAGGATGCCGATGAGCTTTTTACCTTCCTGCTGGAGCCTTCGGGGGTTAGTTTGAAGCAGCTGGAGCAAAATCCCGGCGGCATACTGTATCACCCGCTTGACCGCCAGCGGAAATACGAACAGGAAGGGTTTGGTACTCCGTCGGGGAAGGTGGAAATATTCTCTCAGACATTGGCAGAATACGGCTATGACCCCCTGCCAACTTTTACCCCCCTTGATAACCTCTCTGAGCGCTATCCCTTCACCTTGATTACCGGCAGCAGGACAATTGCCTTTAGCCAATCCCGACATAGAAATATCCCCAGGCTGCGCAAGCTCGTGCCCGAACCGCTGGTGGAAATTAACCCGGAACCGGCCGGGAAGTTGGGCATCAGTGACGGCGAGAAGGTTATGCTGGAATCACCCAAAGGAAGTATTACCATCAAGGCGGTGGTCACGCCGGATATTCGCCCCGGGGTATTAAGCATCCAGCACGGCTGGGAGGAGGCCAACGCTAATATACTCACCGCCAGCGACCCCCACGACCCCATTTCCGGTTATCCCGCGTTTAAGGCCATTCCCTGTCGGGTGCGAAAAATCGGTGAATAAGTTATAATTAATTCAAAGTGCTATAAAAAGATAGCGGGAGAAGGAGAAATGAATATCCAACCGACCAATATTATCCCCGGCGTGGTTGAGAGCGGCCCCAGGGGTGAAAGATTCTGGGATATATACTCGCTGCTGTTAAAAGAGCGCATAGTTATGCTGTTCACGCCGATTGTTGACCAGGTGGCTAATGTTGTCATCGCCCAGCTTCTCTACCTGGAGCGGGAGGACCCGGACAAGGACATCAGCATGTATATTCAGAGTCCCGGCGGGGTTATCAGCTCCGGCCTGGCTATCTATGATACCATGCAGCTTATCCGCCCCGACGTGTCAACTATCTGTGTAGGCCTGGCAGCCAGCATGGCTACCGTGCTCCTCAGCGCCGGCGCCAAGGGCAAGCGCTATGCTCTGCCCAACGCTACTATACACCTGCACCAGGCGGTTGGCGGCGCTCAGGGGCAGGCGGCCGATATCGTGATTGCGGCCCGTGAGATTGCCCGGCAGCAGGATGTAATCAAGGATATTATCGTCAAACATACCGGGCAGCCGCTGGAGAAGGTGACCCATGATACCGACCGTGACTTCTACCTTAACGCGGAGCAGGCGGTGGAGTACGGCATTGTCGATGAAGTCCTGACAAAGCCCAAACCCAAAGATAAAGAGAAGTAGCTAAAGCTCTTTCTTATAGAGTTGGCGGTAGCGGCGGGACAGTTCCTTCAGGTTGGGCAGACCCTCTCTGGCTCCCGTCTTGGTGATGGCAAACCGGGCGGTAATATCACCCAGCTGCCCACATTCTTCTAAGTCTTTATTATTAACCATCCCGTAGATAAATCCGGCGGCAAAAGCGTCGCCGGCGCCGGTGGTATCCATTCTCGCCCCGGTGTCTTGCGGTTTGATTATATACTCGTTCTTGGTATCTCGGATATAGCTGCTGGCGGTGGCGTTCTTTATTCTGGCCTCTTTACCCAGGGTAACCGCCACCCCCCGGCACCCCTCTTTCAGGCATTTTTCCGCCCCCTGGATAACATCCTCACCGGTAAGTTGCTTTATCTCATCTTGATTGATAAACAGCAGGTGGGTCCGGCGCAGTACCGGCGCAAGGGCCTGGAGGCCTTTAACGGCGTAAAGCGCGCCGGGAGCAAAGCTGAGCTTAACCGAATCATCCAGTTTATCCACCAGCTCCAGCGACACCTTGAACTGCTTGTCATTAGCGAAAGAGGAAAGGTGTAATATCTCGGCCTCGTTTATATAGCTCAGCTCAATATCTTTAATGGTGAGCAGGTTATTGGCGCCGGGCAGTACATACAGGGAGCGTTTGCCCCGCCCGTCGCTTAAGCATATTACCGAGCCGGTTATGGCTTTGGGCTTTACCCTTATTCGGCCGGTGTCCACCCCCACCCCCTCGAAGTCGCGGAGCAGCATCGTGCCCTCGGCGTCGTCGCCAACGGCGCCGCTAAAGCCGGCGCTAACCCCCAGCTTCCCCAGCCCGTGGATGGTGTTGGCCGCCGAGCCGCCGGGAAAAGACTCCGCCCCTTCTACCACCGCCTCCCCGTCGTCGAGGATGCTGGCTACCTTATATATATGGTCTATGTTTAGCGCCCCCACCCCGACTACTTGTATATTCATGGCATTATCCCAGCTTGCCAGCTTCATCCCTTACTATACTTCTGAACTTTTTATGCACCTCGATGATATCGTCTATGTCTTTCCGCCCCGCCAGCCAGTGGAAGTAGTTTTTATCCTTCTTACTCCGCCACTTCTCCTTATACTTCACCACCCTCTCCGTCCAGCCCCGCTTTTTCTTATGCCAGGCCTCCAGCGCCGCCTGCAAATCGCTGATGTGGGTGGAGGCAAGGCTCATGGTGGCGTAGGGGAGGGCGTACTCGTTGGCGTTAAAGGCGATGGCCAGCCCCTTGGCCTCCTCCACCGCCTGGAGCATCCTGAAATCGGTGATGCTGTCGCCGATGACCACCCAGTTGGACAGGGGCTCATCGTATTTATCGGCGAATTTATTTAAGGCGGCTACCTTGCGCCGCCCCCCCACCGGCTTCACCTCCTTTATGGCTTTACCCAACTCGGTGGCGGGCAGCTTCTCCCAGAAAAATTTGTCCAGGCTGCTTTTGATTTTTTCATCATCGTCCAGCTTCATGGCCAGTATGTCCTCTTCCGCCTGCTGCATTAGCTTCTTTTCCTCCGGACTTATGGTTGACCGGAACTTATCCAGCGGAAAGGCGGTGCAGGTGACGTTATGGGTGTAGATGTCCAGTTTCCGGGTGATACGTATGGCGTACTGCTCATAGCTGGTGCTGATGCAGAATATCTTCCAGCTATTGGACTGCAGCCAGGAGATGAGCTTTTCGGCGCCGCCGGTTAAGCTGGCTTCAGTTGCCAGTTCGGCGATGTTATCCTCGGAGATATTGTGTAGTATCAGGAAGGGCACGATGAGCGCCAGCGTGTCCCCCGGCTCGTAGTCCTCCCTTTCCTCAAGCGTCAGCAGGTCGTCGTAGCGGCTGATAACCTCAAAGGTTTTGTCGCCGTTGGGGAAGAGCTTCATCAGCTCGTAGGCGTTATCCTGGGGTGATAGCGGTCCTTCCAGGTCAAAGCAGATAAAGTTAGCCATTTGTTTTTACCCTTATCCTTTTTTAAGCAGTTTATCAATCTCGCAAGTTAGATTATACCCCTTAAGCGCTCGGTTGTCAGCGCCGACCACCTTGCCCTTCTTTATCCTTACTTTACCCCGGCTGAACGCCTTCAGGGTAGATATTATCAGGGGAAACTCGCGGGCCAGTCCCTTCTTGCGGATGAGCTTGAACAGGCGGTTGCTTTCCCCCTGGCTCTGCTTGATTTCTTCGGCGGATTTCCCCTCTATTTCCCGCCAGTATTTGTCAAAGGGCTCCCCCCGGATGGAGAAGGTGCAGTAGGCTGCCGGCGGCCCCTCGTCCAGCTCCGGCATCACCAGGTGCATCATCACGCCGGTTTTCTTAGCGTTACTTTCAATCAACTGCCAGATTACCTCCTGCCAGCTGCCTTTAGGCCCTCCCGGAACCGCCGGGTGGAGGTTAATCATATCGTATTTCCGGCACATCTCCTCGCCGACGATGAGCATGTAGCCGGCCAGGATGTTCAGGTCGGCGTCGAATTCTTTCAGCTGCTTCATTACCTCGCGGTCGTAGTCAGGCCGCCACCCCTCCCCCCGCTCGGCTTTAAAATCTTTAGAGGAAAAGGTGATGAGGGGCAGCCCGTAGCTTTTAACCAGTTTTTGGAACATATCGCTCTGCTTCGATTCGCCGGGCTCGCGGTTGCAGAAGACGAAGGCAATCTCGGCCTGTATCTCGCCCAGGGCTATGCTCCGTTGCGCCACGGTGAGCAGGTCCCGGGCGGCTTTATCCCGCCCGGTGGAAAACCAGCCCAGTTTCTGTATCGGCTTTATCTTAGCCATCGCTTTTTAAGCTTGTTCCAGATACTGGCGAAGTGGATGAAGGGGTTGGTGGTGTGTCCGTAGATTTTGCCTTTTTGCAGGGCATCGAGGAAGTCGTCTTTCCCCTTGAACTCGGGCATTTCGATGTAGGCGTTGCCTATTTCCCGGAGGGTGTGGGCGTCGCTGCCGGCACCCTGGACGACGCCGTGTTTTTTGGCGAAGGCGCGGGCTTTAGCCGATTGCTGCGGGGGCAGGGAGCGGGCGTTGAATACCTCGATGATGTCAATCTGGTCGGCGATTTCCTCTATTATGTGATTGCGCAGCGCCGACTGGCGGAAGATGTCAAATGGGTGGGGGATGTTGACCAGCCCGTCCTGGGCTTTGATGCGTGATATGGTCTCGGCGACCGATAGCCCGCTGGGTATGCTCTCTTTAAGGAACATGCCCATGATTTCACCGTACTGCGTCAGTATTTCCTCGGAGACTATTATGGTAAAGGGGGCTGTTTCCTTCAGCTTAAGCGCTCCTTCGGCGGTGCCGTGGTCGGAGATGGCAACGCAATTTATCCCCTTCTCGATGCAGCGGCCTACTATCCTGTCCAGAGGCGTACCGCAGTCCAGAGAATATTCGGTATGAACATGAAGGTCAGCTTTCAACAATTTGGCTCTAGCTTACCCTCTCTAGGTACACGCCGGTGCGGGTGTCAACCTTAATAACATCCCCGTTATTGATAAACATAGGCACCTGGATGGTGATGCCGGTCTCCATCTTGGCTGGCTTGTTGCCGGCGGTAGCGGTATCCCCCTTGAAGCCGGGCCCGGTATCGGCCACCTCCAGCTCAACGGTAATGGGCAGTTCCACTCCCACCAGCTCCCCCTTGTAGCTCGATACCTCCAGGGTCGCCCCCTCCTTCAGGTAGTTAAGGGTGTCGCCTAGCTGGCTGGCGTTGATGGGCATCTGCTCAAATGTTTCCTGGTCCATAAAATAGTGGGCATCGCCATCGTTGTAGAGGTACTGCATGGCGCGGGATTCAAGGCGTGCCCGGACAAACTTCTCGCTGGCCTGGAAGGAGCGATCGATGTTATGGCCGCTGCGTATATCGCGCAGCTTGAGCCTCACCTGGGCGCTGCCGCGTCCTACCTTGATGTGCTGGTAGTCCACCACCTGGTACAGCTTGTCGTCCAGTTCTATGGTAATACCTTTTCTCATTTCTCCGCTGTCAATCATCCTTGTCTCCGTAATCCTATTTCTTGGCTTTTGAGATTTCCCTGACCTTTCCCTGCTCCATTATAACCAGGTCTTCAATCCTCACCCCGCCCCACCCCTCGATATAAATTCCCGGCTCTATGGTAAATACCATGCCGTCGGCAAGCTCCTCCGGCGAGTTTGGCCCAAGCCGGGGCGCTTCGTGGACGTCCAATCCCACCCCGTGCCCCAGCCCGTGGCCGAAGGCTTCCCCATATCCCCCATCCTCGATAATTGCCCTGGCTACCTGGTCGGCTTGGCCGCCGGTCATCCCCGGCTTTGTTATAGCCATTGCCCCTAATTGGGCACCGAGGACGGTATCATATACCTTTTTATAGGTGCCGTCGGGGTCGCCCAGGCAGAAAGTCCGGCTCAGGTCGCTGGCGTAACCACCCACCCTGGCCCCGATATCGATTACTACCGGCTCGTCCTCTTCTATAGCCCTCGCCGAGGGCTGGGCGTGGGGCAGGGCGGCGTTCGGCCCTGAAGCGACGATAATATCAAAAGGCAACGGCTGGCTGCCCTTCTCCCGCATAAATCTCTCTATCTCCCAGGCGGCTTCCCGCTCCGTCATGCCGGGGTGCAGCTCCTGCCGGATATGGGCCATGGCGGCGTCAGATATTGCGGCAGCTTGGCTGATAAGTTCGATTTCCCCGGGCTCTTTTACCGCCCGCAGCGGTTCCACCATATTTTCTACGGGGACGAGCTTTAAGACGGTTTTGCCTTTACCCAGTATATCACATAACCGCTGGTAGAAGCTAAAGGTAAGAAATTCCCCCTCGAACCCCAGCCTCTTTATATTCAGCCCCGCCGCCAGTCTGGGGAACCAGCCCCCGATGTCGCCGGTTACGGGAAAAATCTCGTATTCCGGCGCCTGGCTTTTAGCCTGAACGGTGTAGCGGGAATCGGTGGCTAAAATATTCCTGTTCTGGGTGATGATCAGAAAACCGGCCGAGCCGTCGAAGCCGGAAAGGTAGCGCCTGTTTTCCGGCTGGGAGATTAAGATACCGTCAAGTTCTTTCTCCCCCAGCCCCGCCGCCAGCTTTTCTATCCTATTCTTTATCTTCGGACTCATCCTTTTCCTCTCTGGCCAGTGGGTGGGCGGATAGATATACTTTTCTGGCCTGCCTCTTGGTGACGTGGGTGTAAATCTGGGTGGAGGTGAGCCGGGCGTGCCCCAGCAGCTCCTGGACGACCCTCAGGTCGGCACCGCCGTCGAGCAGGTGGGTGGCGAAGGTATGCCGCAGCATGTGGGGATGGACCCGCTTGCCGATACCGGCTTTTTTGGCGTACTGCTCCAGCAGTCTCTGCACGCTCCGTGCGGTCAGACGCTGCCCGTAGCGGTCGAGGAAGAGGGCGCTGTTTTTCTTTTTGCCCGTTAGCCGGGTACGCCCTTCTCCAATATAGCTTTTCAGCGCCTCGGCGGCGGGCTCCCCCATCAGCACCATCCGCTCTTTAGAGCCCTTCCCCCAGACCCGGATTTCATTGCTTTCAAGGTTTATTTGCTCCGGGGTCAGGCTTACCAGCTCGCTCACCCGCAGCCCGGAGGCGTAGAGCAGCTCCAGCAGCGCCCGGTCTCGCTGCCCCAGCGGTGTGGACAGGTCGGGGGCGTTAAGCAGCTTTTCCATCTCTTCTTTGGTCAGGAAGGAGGGCAGGCGCCTGTCCAGCTTGAGCGAGGATACCTGCTCTATGGGGTTTTTGGGGATTAGCTCCTCCCGTGTGAGGTAGCGGTAGAAGGAGCGGATGGCGGATAGCTTGCGGGCGATGCTGTTTTTGGCTATGCCCCGCCCCGCCAGGTGGGAGAGGTAGTCGCGCAGGACGTGCCTGTCCACCTTGGTTTCATCTAGCGGGTCAACTTTCTTTTTTTTGAGGAAGTAAAGGAAGTCCAGCAAATCATCCTTGTAATTGCGTATGGTGTAGGGCGAGGCGTTCTTTTCCGCCTCTAAATAATACTTGATGTATTCGTCGAAGATTTTTTGCATGGTTTTAATTTAGGGCTTTTAAATCTTCTTTTTCTTCCTGCCTGCCCGCTTGGCAGGGGTTTTGGACTTCCCAGGCTCTATTTCCGTATTCCCGGCCTCCCCAATCTTCCCCTTAAACTCGCACTGGGTGCACTTGGCAATGTTGCGGCCGTAGGCGGTGAGCAGGCCGCCGCACTGTGGGCAGGGCTGGGGGAGGGGTCTGGTATTGACGATAAAATTACATTCGGGATAGTTGCTGCACCCGTAGAAGGTGCGCTTTTTCTTGCTCTTTTTGACTACCAGCTCCCCGCCGCACCGGGGGCACTTTACCCCCACCTTGACCAGGAAGGGCTTGGTGGTTTTGCACTCTGGGTAGCCGCTGCAGGCGATGAATTTACCGAAGCGCCCGAACTTGACCACCATCGGCTTACCGCACTTGGGGCAGACCTCGTCGGTGGCTTCCTCAACCTTAACCCTTTCCATCAGCTCGGCGGCGCTCTCCAGGCTTTTCTCGAAGGGCTTATAGAAGTCCTGGACGACGGTCACCCAGTCCTTGTTTTCGCTGGCTACCTGGTCAAGCTCCTCCTCCATCTGGGCGGTGAACTCGATGTCGACGATGGTGGGGAAGTGTTTGGCCAGCAGGTCGTTGACGACAAAGCCCAGCTTGGTGGGCTGGAATTTGCCGCTGTCTTTCTCCACGTAGTCCCTGTCCTGGATGGTGGACAGAATCGGGGCGTAGGTGCTGGGGCGCCCGATGCCCCACTGCTCCAGCATCTTGATGAGGGTGGCTTCGGTAAATCGTGGGGGGGGCTGGGTGAAACGCTGCTCGGCGGACAGGTCTATCAGCTTCAGTTTGTCGTCTTTTTTCAGCGGGGGCAGCTTGCCCCCGGTTTTTTCCTCGGCTTCGTCCCTGCCCTCGATGTAAACCACCATAAAGCCGTCGAAGGTGTTAATTGAGCTTGATGTACGCAGCAAATAGACGGTTCTGGCTTTGGGGCGTCTGGCTTCAATATCGACGGTGGTGTTGTTGAAGGTGGCGGCGGCCATCTGGCTGGCGACCATCCGCTTCCAGATGAGTTGGTATATCTTGAACTGGGCGTCGCTTAAGTGGGATTTGAGCATCGACGGCTCCCGCCGGATTTTGGTGGGGCGGATGGCTTCGTGGGCTTCCTGGGCGCCTTTGACCCGGGTGGTGAAGGTGCGGGCGTGGGCGGGCAGGTATTTCGAGCCGTACTTTTCGCCGATATACTCCCTGGCTTCGGCAACGGCGGAGCGGGCAACCCTGATGGAATCGGTACGCATGTAGGTGATGAGGCCGACGCTGCCCTCCTTGCCGATGGGCAGGCCTTCGTATAGCTCCTGGGCGACCCTCATGGTCAGCTTGGCCGGGAAGTGGAGCTTGCGCCAGGCTTCCTGCTGCAGGGTGCTGGTGATGAAGGGCGGCGCCGGCTGGCGGGTGGCTTTCTTGGCGCTGACCTTGCTCACCTTGTAGCCGGCTGCTTTTAGCTCCTGCCCGATCTCGTTGGCTTCGGTTTCATTGTGGATTTCCAGCTTGGCGCCGTCGGCCAGCCCAATTAAAGTGGCTCTAAAGGTTTTGGCTTCGGCCGACTTGGCCAGTTCGGCCTCGATTGTCCAGTACTCTACCGGTATAAATTTCTCGATTTCCCGCTCGCGGTCAACTATAATCTTGAGCGCCACGGACTGCACCCGCCCCGCCGATAAGCCCCGCCTCACATTACGCCAGAGCAGGGGACTGATTTGATAGCCGACCAGTCTGTCCAGTACCCGCCTTGCCTGCTGGGCGTCCACCAGCTGCATGTTGATGGACTGGGGGTTGGCGAAGGCGTGCTTGATGGCTTCCTCGGTTATCTCGTGGAAGACGACCCGGCGGTAGGTCTTGCGGTTGGTCCTGGTCACCTGCTCCAGGTGCCAGGAGATGGCTTCCCCCTCGCGGTCGGGGTCGGTGGCGAGGTAAATGGTAGAAGCGTCCTTGGC
>Ga0315541_1001038_pt1 | contig 27062 bp, 24 predicted proteins | sample SalMarSW160190MG_FD_203095 | JGI IMG/M metagenome (GOLD analysis project Ga0315541, IMG submission 203095) | Salt marsh sediment microbial communities from the Plum Island Ecosystem LTER, Massachusetts, United States - Salt Marsh Sediment SW1601-190 ...
TGGCCGTCACGTTGTTCTGATGGCTTTGAAGTTCAGAGAGTTAGTCATCATCCCTGAGCTTGCATATGGACAGGCTCAGGCCTGAAGTCCTTGCTTTTTGTGCCAGGATTTAATTGATAAGATACTAATAGGCGTCTTTTTGACCTTGCAAGTTGGTTCTGGCGGGGTAAACCCCTTATCAAAGGCAAGTGCTGCTGGCGAACTGCTGCCTCAACAGAAGTCTGCTTTGAGAGAGGCAGTACTCGGCCGAGACGGCATGGCGCAGGCTCGCAATGGTCCGTATGGTGGAGACCCCGATTATGACAGCGGGTGGGTGGATATTGCCCAAGGCGAGGACAAGACATTCACGCATAGTCTGGGCGGCAATACCGATGACTACGTGGTGGACCTACAGGCCAATCACATGGGCGTTACAATCAACCAGACTGGTATGGGGGGAGACTGTTATTACGACGCAGGTTACACCTACGGGGGTTACTATTGGTACGGGCTGGATACGACGAATATTCAAGTCTTTCGCCATAGTAATGACCATTCTGCCGATCAAGTACGAGTGCGGATTTGGATAATTTCTGGTTCCGACTATGACAGCGGGTGGGCGGATATGAACCAAGGGCAAACCCGGACGTTTACTCACAATATGGGTGGCAACCCCGATGACTATGTGGTGTATATGCAATACTATGACACCGGATTACGCGGGCTCAATAATCGCAAGTATGGCCTGGATACCTATCATCGAGACGGCATTGAACACGTCGAGTACGGCGCTGCCTGGCAGCGCCTGACCAACAGTTCGATCGAGGTGTATCGAGGTCACGACGATGTTTATGCAAACCAGGCGCGCGTCCGCATTTGGCGGGTGCCGCAGGCCGATTATGACAGTGATTGGCAAGACATGCCCCAAGGTACTAGTGTCTTCGACCACGACCTGGGCGGACCGTGGAACGACTTTGTAGTAGACTTGCAGTTCAAGGACGCTGATTACTATGGTACGCACCAAATCTACTTTGGCATCAACTCGTTCTATGTTGGAGATACAATGTACCGCCATGGGGGAACCTTCAGCCTAAACAGCAGCCAAGTCTGGGTTACTCGAGGTTTAGACGATGCCCTGGTGGACAAGGCGCGCATCCGCATCTGGGCGATCCGAAAACCAAAGTACGACAGCGGGTGGGTGTCCATAAGCCAGAATGAGGGGAAAACCTTCACCCACAATGTGGGGGGAGATACAGACCACTACGTGGTAGACCTGCAGTTCAAAGACACCGCCGATCCTGGTTACGGGGTGAACCAGTGGGACTATGGCGGGGATGATTACATAGTGTACCCATCTTCAACGATGAAGCGGGAAGGAGCCTACTGGGGCGGTCTGACAAGCACAGGGTTGTGGGTTAGGCGGCAAGCGGATGACACAATCGCCGATCAGGTGCGCGTGCGCATCTGGATCGCGCCGCCTCCAGATTACGATAGCGGGTGGACCCCTATTATCCCTGATGAAACCAAGACCCTCAATCATGGGCTGGGCGGAAACAGCTACGACTATGTCGTGGATCTGCAATTCAAGGACTCGAGCGGCGTGGGCGCGGGCGTCAACCAGTGGCATTATGGTGCAGATCAGTATAGGGATCCTCCTACCACAGCCGTCGTCCATGGGGGCTATTGGCGGAACCTCGACAGCGATTCGATCGACGTGAAGCGGGGCAAAGATGACACCGGAGCGGATTCGGTAAGGGTGCGGATTTGGAAAAATACCCAAGCCGATTACGACAGCGGTTGGACAACTATCTCCCCAGCAAGCGTCGAGAAACTCTACCACAACCTGGGTGGAGACGCAGATGACTATGTAGTGGATTTGCAGTTTTGGGATGATAACACCGATGTTGGCATAAGCCACACAGCCTATGGCAGCATTACTGATTATTGCTCCTTCGGGAATAGGTTTGATTATGGCGCCTTTTGGTATTTCCTGACAAACTCCGGAGTTTGGGTTTGGCGGGAAGTAAATGATGAATCTGCGGACCATATCCACGTTCGCATCTGGTACACGGACGATAGATACTGGGTCTACCTGCCCGCCGTGCTCAGGAACTACTGAACTCTCCATTCGCCTGAAGTTGGGGGGGAAACCAAAAGCATGAATGTGTCAACCGAAAAGAAGACGCGCTTCACAGCGGGATGCCGCGAAATCGGATAGATTACTCCAGATAAGGCTTGAGAAGCATGTTTGTCGTGATTAGGCGGACATCAGCTGCACTGTACTCTGCATTGGAAGTTACGTAATAGAGGTGATTCAAGAACCCCTCTCTGACAACACAGGCAGATGAATGGTACACGGATAAACACAGAAAAATCAGTGAAAATCCGTCTGATCCGTGACTATCCGCGTCCTATTCTGAGTTCTTGAATCACCCCACCTTCGTCGAATATCCTGTCCATAGCCACCCGCTTGGGGCGGTTGCTCCGTCTGGCTCGGAGTTTATCCCCTTTCTGCCATTGCATTCCTGCGTTTGATGACCAGTCTCCCGCAGTAGAGCAGCGCTCTCTCCCCATCCACCTGGGGGCTGAGAGTTGATGTTTCGCACGATTTGTGCTATCATCTCACTCAGTTGGACACACGGTTGTCGAGGTTCGGGGCGGTCGCTGGTTACGGCAACCCACGACCACCCGACCCTTGCCGCCCATCCCCCGTGCCACAGGCATGGTTTCGGGCAAACGGGTCGCACCAAGCGCATGCACCCGACTTAGCTAATCTCGGCGCTTTTCAACTGCTCCACGCGCTTTGGGGTTTGTTGGCTGGCAAAGGTGGTTTCCCGCAGCCGCCAAGCGGGTGATGCGCAAGCCGTGGCGGACCTTATTGCCCCGCTCTCGGTGCATTGGGAAATCGGCAATGCTCTTTCAGCGATGTTGAAGCGGAGGCGGATAACGGTAGAGCAGGCGATACGAGCGATCCGGATATACCGGCAAATACCACTCAGGTTTGTGGATGTCGAGTTTGAAGAGACGCTGAAGATAGCGGATACACGGGGTATCTATGCGTATGATGCGTATCTGATAAGATGTGCGGTGAAGTACAAAACACCATTGATCTCCTTGGACCGAAACCTGACGGCGGCGGCTAAGGAGACGGGGGCAAGAGTGATAGAGGTGGTTATATGATCGTGTATACCTATTCAGAGGCAAGGCAGAAGCTAGCCACGCTGTTGGAACAGGCGGTGAGAGAGGGCGGAGTCAAGATAAAGCGCAAAGATGGACAGACCTTTGTCATCAGGCCAGAGCGGAGGATAGGGTCTCCATTAGATGCGGAAGGTCTGGAGCTGGGCACTACGGCAGCCGAAATTGTGCAGTTCATCCAAGAAGGAAGAAGGACGGGTTATGAATCGGCGGTCCAATCTGATTCAGCCGCCGCCTAGCAACTCGTTGGTGCGACACGAGGCTGCTCGCTGAGAGCCGCCCATCGCCAGGGCCGCGCCGCAGATCGGCTTCATCGTCATGTCGGAACACCGGAACGATCCGCCTCTGACGCCAGAGGAATGGCACGCCTGGTTCTCCGTCCAGGCTGACTGGACCCGGCCGACGCGGGTGTGGCTTTACCAGCAGGCGGGGCTGGCCCGGGCCCGTACCGTCCTCGAGGTCGGCTGCGGCACCGGGGTCCTCGCGCAGGAGATAGCCCGCCTCGGTTCTGCCCGTGTGGTGGGGTTGGACATTAACTCAGGAATGTTGACCTATGCCCGCCGTCGTCAAGAGAGCGGCCTGACCCACGTGCAAGGGGACGCCCACGCCCTCCCCTTCCCTGGCGGCTGCTTCGACGTCGTCGTGTGCCATTATCTGCTCCTGTGGCTGGCTGACCCGGCGCAGGGGGTGCGGGAGATGGCCAGGGTGGTCCGGCCGGCCGGCTGCGTCCTGGCCTGCGCCGAACCCGACTACGGCGGCCGGGTGGATCACCCTCCCGAGATGGTCGCCCTGGGCCGGCTCCAGGCCGAATCGCTGCGCCAGCAGGGGGCCGACCCCGAACTCGGCCGGCGGCTGGGGGAACTATTCGTGGCGGCGGGCTTGCAGGCGACGGTGGGGGTGATGGCTGGCCGCTGGAACCTCCCGGCCTCCCCCGATGGCGGGTTCGAGGCCGAGTGGGCCATGCGAGAACGTGATCTGGCCGGTCTCATTACGCCAGACGAACTACACCGGCTGCGTTCCGCCGACCGTCAGGCGCTGGTGGGTGGTCGGCGCGTTCTCTTCGTCCCGACCTTCTACGCTCTGGGAAGGAAGGTGGTCTGACTACGTTCTGATTCACCTGCGACGATCCGCGACAATCTGCGTATCATAGTTAGGGTCACGCGCTTCCCCCAGACGTGGGACGCGGACGACACGTCCGCTTCGAGCATACCGGCTTACCAATCTACCAACGTAAGAGTAAGGAGGGAGTAAGCAATGTCCGCTGGAAAAATCATCGGTTACATCATCTCCGGTGTCCTGGTCTTCTTTGGCGTCTTATTCATCTGGGGCGCTTTCAGCCCTGAGGGAGAGCCGGGGTGGATCATCATCGGGATCATCACCGTAGCCATCGGGCTGGGGATCATCGCCTTCATCAAGTTCCGCGAACCCAAACCAGCCCCACCACCCCAGGAGATCATCCAGAAGATTGATCTCAGCGGCGACATCGAACTGGAGAAACTGAAGTGCCAGAACTGCGGCGCCGAACTGGACCAGGATAGCATCACCCTCAGGGAGGGTGCCATCTTCGTCTCCTGCCCCTACTGCGGCACTGCATACCAGATGGTCGAGGAACCGAAGTGGTAATGTGGAGGCGTAGTGGCGACTTTAGTCGCTCTGGCCTCACTTTGAACGATTGAAGTCGTTACTACGGGCAAGACTGGCCGACCGCTCGGCCCGACGGGAGGAAACCGATGCACCGGAAGATTCTGATTTTGCTTGTATTCTGCGTTCTCCTATGTGCTCCCATCCCCGCCTACGCCCAGGACTACTCCTTCTCCCTGGACCAGGAAAGCGTGGACGTGTGGATCAACCAGGATGGATCCATCACCCTGGAGTACTGGTTCACTTTCACCTGCGACGTCGGCGACTACCACATTGCCGCTGTTGACGTGGGTCTGCCCAACGGCAACTACAACCTGTCCGACGTCCACGCCGCCGTGGACGGCCGGCCGATTGACCACGTTGGGTCGGACTACGAGGGCAAAGGCGACTACGGCGTAGCCGTGTGGCTGGGCAACGCGACGATCAGGTCCGGGCAGACTGGCACGGTGCACGTGGTCGTGGACCAGGTGGGGAGTATGGTCTACGAGGACAGTGACGATCCCGAATACGCCAGCACCGAGTTCTCCCCCACCTGGTTCGGGAGCCAGTTCGTCCACGGCACCACCGACATGACGGTACGCTTCCACCTGCCGCCGGGCGTGCAGCCGGAAGAACCACGCTGGCACCACAGCCCCTCCGGCTGGCCCGAGCAGCCGGAAACAGCGCTGGGCGAGGATGGACGGGTTCTGTACACCTGGCACAATCCGGCCGCTGCGCCGGACCGCCAGTACACCTTCGGGGCCTCCTTCCCCCGCCAGTACGTCTCCGAGGGGGCGATCCAGAAAGGCCCCTCGGCGCTGGAGCAGACTTTTGCCGCGATCACAAGCGCCCTGAGTTGCTGCTGCAACCCTATCCCCATTTTCTTCGCCATCTTCGCAGGCATCATCGGCCTCTCCGTTTGGGGTCAGCACCGGCGCAAGATGCAATACCTGCCCCCCTCAATGAAGATCGAAGGGGTAGGAATCAAGCGCGGGCTGACAGCGGTGGAGGCAGCCATCCTCCTGGAGACCCCCCTGAACAAGGTGCTGACGATGATCCTCTTCGGCCTGCTGAAGAAGGGCACGGTGACGGTGCTGGACGACGATCCCCTCAAAATCCAGGTCAACGAGCCACTGCCGGAGAAGTTGTACCCGTACGAAGAGAAGTTCCTGAAAGCGGTGAAGAAGGGCGGTACGCTCAGCGAGAAGCAACTCCGCGTGACGATAACTGACTTGATCAAAGCGGTCAACAACAAGATGAAGGGCTTCAGCCGCAAGGAGACGGTGGCCTACTACCGCGACATCGTCGGGCGAGCATGGCAGCAAGTGGAGGGCGCGGAAACGCCGGAGGTGCGCAGCAAACGCTTCGACGAGGGGTTGGAGTGGGCTATGCTGGACGACGACTTCGAGGATCGCACCGAGCGTGTTTTCCATGCCGGCCCGGTCTTCGTGCCCGTGTGGTGGGGGTACTACCGGCCCTGGGCACGCGCCACGTCTGCGTCACGACCATCGGTTTCCTCTCGTCCTGCGACTCCTTCGACCGGGCGCGTCCAATTGCCGACCCTGCCCGGGGCCGCCTTCGCCGCGACGATTGTAAATGGGGTTCAGACAACGGCCGGGCGCATTGTCGGCAGCGTGACAGACTTCACCAGCGGAGTGACGAAGGTGACGAACCCCCCGCCGAAGCCTTCTTCCGGTGGACGCAGTTATGGCGGAGGGGGCAGCGGCTGCGCCTGCGCCTGCGCTTGCGCCGGCTGCGCCTGCGCCTGCGCCGGGGGCGGACGGTAGGCCCGCATGTCCCTTCCATCTCGCCTGCGCGAAATCCTTCGGCTTCGCTCAGGGCAAGCCCTGAGAGCCCCCCGGTCCCTGCCACCCGGCCTGCACGCTTACGAGCGACGCGACGGGACCGGCGGCCGGGTGCGGCTGCACCTGCGCGTGGAGCCGGACGGTCGCGGCCTCCTGGTCATCAACGCCTCACGGGTGCTGCACCTCAACCAGACCGCCGCTGAGTATGCCCGCTTCGTCCTGGAGGAGGTCCCCGAGGACACGGCAGTGCGGCAGGTCATCCGGCGCTACCGCGTGGATGCCCGCACCGCCCGGGCCGACTTCCACCGTATGCGGGCGCAAATAGAGACGCTCATCCGCGCCGACGGGTGCACCTGTCCCATCATCGGCCTGGACCTGGAACGGGTGGACCCCTTCTCGGTCTCCCTCACGGCCCCTTACCGGATGGACCTGGCGCTGACCTACCGTTGCAACAACGATTGCCCCCACTGCTACGTGGCCCGCTCCCCCGATTATCCCGAGATGGACACGTCCACCTGGAAGGCGATTCTGGAGCGGGTGTGGGAGGTGGGTATTCCCCACGTCTGCTTCACCGGGGGGGAGGCGACGCTGCGGGAAGACCTGGTCGAACTGGTGGCCTACGCCGAGGGGCTGGGGCTGGTGACCGGGCTGCTGACGAATGGCCGTCGCCTGTCCGACGTAACTTGCGTGCAGGCCCTGGTCGCGGCCGGCCTGGATCACGTCCAGATCACGCTGGAATCGCACGACGAAACCACACACGATTCTATGGTGGCCGCCCCGGGCGCCTGGCGGGAAACAGTGCAGGGGGTGCGCAACGCGGTGGCGGCTGGCCTCTACACCACCACCAACACTACGCTGACCCGGAACAACGTGGCCGAAATTGAGAAAACGGTCGCCTTCATCGCGTCGCTGGGAGTCCCTACCTTCGCCTGCAACAGCCTCATCTACGCCGGCCGGGGGGCCACCGTCGGCACCGGCTTCCGCGAGGGGGAGTTGGCCCCCATCCTGGAGCGGGTGCGGGAAACGGCTGGCCGGCACAGCCTGCGCCTTGTATGGTACACTCCCACCCAGTACTGCGCCTTCTCCCCGCTGCAACTGGAACTGGGGGTGAAGGCCTGCACGGCGGCCCTGTACAACATGTGCATCGAGCCAGATGGGGCCGTCATCCCCTGCCAGAGTTACTACGAGCGATTAGGATACATCCTGCGCGACCCCTGGGAGGCCATCTGGAACCACGACCTGGCCCAGGCCCTGCGAGAGCGGAGATATGCTCCGGAGAAGTGCCGCGAGTGCCCGGAATTCCCCTTATGCGGCGGCGGATGTCCGCTGTACCTCAAGGCGACAAAGGGACAAGGAGACAAGGAGACAGGGTGACAAGGTGACAGGGTGACAAGGTGACGGGGGAGCAGGGGAACACAGGAGTGGAGAAGGTGTTGCTTGATCCCTACGCGCGGGCGGTCGCGGTCGGCGCGAACTACGCCCGCGAAGCGGTTGCTCGCCCCGGCGACAACTGTGCCCACGCGATGAAGGGTATGGTGGTGTACCCCAGCGCCTACGACAAAGCCCTTTTTGCTCCCGCTGGATTGCCAAATCCAGTGGCTAGGGCCTGGATCTGGCGATCCAGGCCGAGCGAATGGGATAAATGCGATTGCCCTAAGAAGATCCCCTACCTGCAGTCGCTGGAGGTCACGGCAGTGGAACTGCTGCCGGTGCAGCAGTTCGACGAGCAGGACGCGCCACCCGGGCTCACCAACTACTGGGGCTACAGCCCGGTCGCCTTTTTCGCGCCGCATCAGGGCTACTGCTCCTGCTCCGACCCGCTGGGGCCAGTGAACGAGTTCCGCGACATGGTCAAGGCCCTCCACCGGGCGGGGATCGAGGTGATTCTGGACGTGGTCTTCAACCACACCGCCGAGAGGGATCACACCGGGCCGGTGCTGTCATTCCGGGGGCTGGAGAACCGGGCCTACTACATCCTGGAGGCGAACCGGGCTTCCTACGCCAACTACAGCGGCTGCGGGAACACTGTCAATGCCAACCACTCCATCGCAGGGAGCCCCGATCTCTACCGGCAGCCGGACCGCGAGCCAAACCGCAGCACCAACTTCGTCACCTGCCACGATGGCTTCACGCTGAACGACCTGGTCTCGTACAACGAGAAGCACAACGAGGCCAATGCGAAGACAACCACGCCGGGACGGATGCCAACTTCAGTTGGAACTGCGACGTGGAGGGGCCGACCGATGATCTGGCGGTGGAGGCGCTGCGGCTGCGGCAGATCAGGAACTACCTGACGATCCTGTTGGTCTCGCAGGGGACACCGACGTTGCTGATGGGCGACGAAGTGCGGCGGACGCAACGAGGGAACAACAACACCTACTGCCAGGACAATGAGGCCAGTTGGTTTGACTGGAGCGGGCCGGAGCGGCACGCGGGCCTGCTGCGCTTCGTGCGGGGGCTGATTCACTTCACGCCGGCACGGGAGATCTTCCGGGAGGAACGGTTCTGGACCGCCACGGAAGGGAGCGAGGCATCGCACATCACCTGGCACGGGGTTGAGTTAGCGGCTTGGTAAGGAGTGATCATGGGGAAACGGTTGGTGGTCGTCGGCGGAGTGGCGGCGGGGATGAGCGCTGCCGCCAAGGCGAAACGCGTGAACCGCGAAATGGAGGTCGTGGTCTACGAGAAAAGCCCGTATATCTCTTATGCAGCCTGTGGAATGCCCTACTTTATCGCGGGGGAGGTCACTGACTATCGCAGCCTCATCGTGCGCACCCCGGGGCAGATGGCGAAACAGGGTGTGGAGGTGCACGTCCGCCACGAGGTGACGGCCATTGATCCCGACGCGCGGGCGGTGGCCGTGCGCGACCTGGAGGGAGGGCGCGAGTTCACGCAGAGATACGACAGACTGGTCATCGCCACCGGCGCGCGCCCGGTTCGGCCTCCCCTGCCTGGCCTCGACCTGGAGGGAGTTTTTGTGCTGCGCTCGCTGGAGGAGGGGCAGGCCCTCCGGCGCTTCCTCTGCGGGCACGGCGGGCACGGGGAGCACGGGCCGCGGCAGGCCCTCGTCCTCGGAGGCGGCTACGTCGGCGTGGAGATGGTAGAGACCTTCCGGCGGCTGGGGCTAGAGGTCAAGATGGTGATCCGCTCCGGCAAGGTGATGCGTACCACGCTCGACGATGACATGCGGGAGTTGGTAGAAGCAGAACTTGCGCGCCAGGGGGCGGAGGTGGTGATGGGCAAGCCCGTCGCCTTCGAGGGCCGCCGCCGGGTGGAGGCAGTGGTCGTTGAGGGCGAGAGCGAAAACGAGAACGGGCGCTATCTGTGTGACGTGGCGCTGTTGGGAGTTGGCGTGCAGCCTGAGGTGGCGCTGGCGCGGGCGGCCGGGGTGACCCTGGGTGCGACAGGGGCCATCGCCACCGACAGCCACATGCGCACCAACCTGCCCGACGTATACGCGGCCGGCGACTGCGCCGAGGTGTTCTACCTGGTTACCGGTAAGCCAGCCTACATCCCGTTGGGCAGCACGGCCAACAAACAGGGGCGCGTGGCAGGGACCAACGCTGCCGGGGGTGAGGCGACCTTTGGCGGGGTGATGGGCACGATGGTGGTGCGGGCATTCGACCTGGCGGTGGCCCGCACCGGGCTCACGGCGGCTCAGGCCCGGGCATTGGGATATACCGTGCGAGCACCGATGATCAAGGCAATGGACAGTTCGCACTATTTCCCAGGCGCAGCGCCCATCCACGTCAAACTGGTGGTGGATAAGGAGACCGGCCGGCTGCTGGGAGGGCAGATCACGGGGCGACGCGGCGTGGCCAAGCGCATAGATGTGCTGGCGACGGCGCTTCATCATCGGCTCACCGTGGCCGACTTGCAACGGCTGGATTTGAGCTACTCCCCGCCTTTTGCACCGGTGTGGGATCCTATCCTGGTGGCGGCCAACGTAGCGGCGAGATAACCAGGCGGCGGCGCCGAGGGCGGATGATGACCTCGGATTTGCAAACGCCCATCGTGCGCTGCGGCGGCTCAAGCGGGAAATCAACCTCCTGCGGTGGACCCTGACTTCCACGTGTCGCAATTACTGGGTATTGATCTCGGTACCTCCTCCGTCAAGGTCTTACTGGTGGCGGAGACAGGCCAGATTTTAGGCTGGGGCAGCGCCGGAATCCCCATCCATCGTCCGCAACCAGATCAGGCTGAACAGCATCCCGACGATTGGTGGCAGGCCGCCGTCACGGCGGTGCGCCAGGCGCTGGCCTCCGTTCAAGACACGCCACTCTCGATCTCAGCCATTGGCCTCTCCGGGCAAATGCACGGCACGGTTCTGTTGGGCGAAGCGGGCCAACTGCTGGCCCCGGCCGTCATCTGGCCCGACCAGCGCAGCCGACGCCAGGTGCAGGAGATCACCGACCTGATCGGGGCCGGGCATCTGATCGAATTGACCGGCAGCCCGGTCGCCACCGGCTTTCAAGCCGCCACCGTGCGCTGGATGCAGCAGGAGCGGCCCGACCTGTGGCGGCAGACGCATTCAATCCTGTTGCCCAAAGATTATCTGCGCTACCGTCTGACTGGAGATTATCATACCGACCCCAGTGATGGCTCTGGCGCGTTGCTCTTGGACGTGCGGCGCCGTGACTGGTCGCCGGAGATATTGGCGGCGCTGGAAATAGACGCGGCCCAACTGCCTCCCGTGCAACCTTCGGCTGCCGTGGCCGGTCAACTCAGCCGGCAAGCCGCCGAGGTCCTGGGGCTACCGGCCGGAATTCCCGTCGTGACCGGGGCCGCCGATACGGCTTGCAGCGCGGTTGGCGCTGGCATCGTCAATGCCCAAACACTTCTCCTGACCATCAGCACCGGCGGGCAGATCGTATTGCCGGCACCCGAGGTGCGAGTAGATCGGGCTGGCCGGATCCATACCTTCTGTGGCGCGTTGACGCCGGGACCAAACCAGGCCGGCTGGTACCAGATGGCCGCCATTCTCTCCGCCGGGATGGCCCTGCGCTGGTTGCGGGATCAGGTATTGTGCATGACGGGTATATCGGGCGAAGCGGCCTACGCTCAGATGACCGCCTGGGCAGAAACAGTGCCGCCCGGCGCGGACGGGTTGCTCTTCCTGCCCTATCTGGTGGGCGAGCGCACGCCGCACATGGACCCCCAGGCTCGGGGCCTCCTTTTGGGGCTTACGGCCAGCCATGGCCGGGCGGAACTGGTGCGCGCAGTTCTGGAGGGCGTTGCCCTGGCTTGCTACGATGCTTATCAGGTACTGGCGGAATTGGGAGCGCGGCCTGCGCGCGTGATCATGGCCGGTGGCGGGGCACGCAGCCCACTCTGGCGACAAATCGTGGCCGACGTGTTCGGTCTGCCTGTGCAGCGGCTAAGAGTAGGTGAACAGTCCGCATTGGGCGCGCTCTTGCTGGCTGGGGGAGGTATCGGCCTCTTCGATCCTGGCTCCACCGCCCAAACCTGGGCTGCGTATGGCCCGCCAGTTGAGCCACACGGTCAACGTCACGCCTTTTACCAGGCCCTGCTCACCCTGTTCCGCAGCGCTTACCAGAAACACCGTGAGGATTTTCGTCAGTTACAGAATTTGCGCCTGTAATGGGAGCGAGTGACGATACCAAGGCCGCCCTCAACACATCAGCGAAAGCGCGGCCAGGAAGATGGTAAGGCCAAGCACCGCGCCGGCGATAGTCTGGGCCACGGTGTGGCGGCGCAGCCGCACGCGCGACCAGGCGATGATGGGCACGCCGATCAGCAACGGCAGCATCGTCCCGGCCAGAGACCAGACCAGCATTGCGACCCCGGCCGCGGCCGCGCTGTGCATGCTAATCTTCCACCGTAGAGTGACACCGAAGATTATCGCCATTTGCAACCACAATCCACCTGTCACGACGACCATCTGCAGAGGCGCACCGCCGAGCGCCAGCACGAGCCATGCCAGCCCAGCGCAGGCAATGGTGAAGATCAATGGTCTCGTCCGTTGCTCGCGAAGCTGCACGTCCAGGTCGGTAATCCGTCCCCGGCGCACCAGCCAGACCAGGTAGAGTAGCGGGGTCAAAATGGCCAGAAACACGTAAACCCCTGCCCACGTCCAGGCGCGCGGGCTCGAGAGCGTCGAGGCGATCAGAGCCATTACGGCGGCACCAAGCACGGGTGGGCTGCCGACTTGTGAGATCGCATAAGCCAGGAGCCCATCCCAGGCCTTGGGAATCGTGGCGTCAACGACCACCGGGGTGGCAGGTTGACATTCATCTTCCCGGAGAAGGTGTGAGCAAGCCTCTGGGATGGCTACGTCTGTGCGTGTCTTTTCCTGTACTGCCATAAGATCAGAAACCTCATCCAGGTCCGTGAGTGACCCTATTTGCTTTTCTGTTCCTCGCGAATAGTATACCACGAATCTGCCAATCATCGGTTAACGGCACGTTACGATACCGTCACAGTTTGGCTAACGCCAGACGGTCAAGCCCTTCGACCCAATTTATATGGGTGTGTTTCATTTCGGTTGGACGTCCGGCTTCAGCCGGAAAATCCCCGCTGAAGCGGGGCGTCCGCCCCTTCCCTCCAACCCATTTGAAATGCTCCCGGTCCCCGTCACGGGGACGCCCCATGCAGCGAATAATCGCCTGAAGTGCAATGTTCTCGCTTACGACGCCCTCGGGGATGAGGGCCGAGAGCCTCAGGACACCCAACCGAGGACTGCCGTGCCCCCTTAACAACACTTAACAGGGGGACTATCAGGCTATCAGCAGGTAACCTTGACGGGAAGGGCTAAAGGCGGTATACTTATAGCAGACGGGGCGTAGCGCAGACGGCTAGCGCGCTGCGTTTGGGACGCAGAGGTCGCCGGTTCAAGTCCGGCCGCCCCGACTGCGGGCGTTGCAAAATGGTATTGCCGCAGCCTTCCAAGCTGCTGTTACGGGTTCGATCCCCGTCGCCCGCTTTTGACAATTGCATATCCTGGGCCCATAGCTCAGCGGTCAGAGCAACCGGCTCATAACCGGTCGGTCCCAGGTTCGAATCCTGGTGGGCCCACCTCTTCTCTCACTGGGGCGTAGCCAAGCGGTAAGGCACGGGACTTTGAATCCCGGTATCGTAGGTTCGAATCCTACCGCCCCAGCCTGAGTTGTTGGACCCTCACGTCAGATAACTGAGTGGGGTGTGACTTGGTGGCTGTGGTATGCTCCTCTTAGGATCGGTACCACGGCCATTTTTGGTATTAAGGAGGAGACAGGACGTGAAGTTAGCAGCCGTGGTTCTGGCAGCAGGCCAGGGAACCCGTATGAAGTCCAACTTGCCGAAAGTGCTGCATCCGCTGTCCGGGCGGCCGTTGGTCACCTATGCTGTGGAGGCAGCGCGGGCACTGACAGACGCCGAGCCGGTGCTGGTGGTGGGACGCGGGGCCGAGGCGGTGCGAGAAACAGTGGGCGCCAGCGTCATCTTCGTCGAACAGGCTGAGCAACGGGGCACAGGCCACGCCGTGCTCCAGGCGCGGGAGGTGCTCCAGGGCCAGACCGACCTGGTGCTGGTCACTTACGCCGATATGCCGCTCCTCACCGTGGAGACACTGAGCCGGCTGGTGGAACGGCAACAGGAAAACTCCGGCCCGATGACAATTCTGACGCTGGTGAGCGACGACCCTCGTGGGTTCGGGCGCGTGATCCGGGACAGAAGCGACGCAGTGATCCAGGTGGTCGAGGAGGCGGTAGCCACGCCGGAGCAGTTGGCGATCCGAGAACTCAATGCCGGCGTGTATTGCTTCGACGCGGATTGGCTATGGACCCACGTGGACCGTATCCCTCTCAGCCTCCCCAAACGGGAGTACTACCTGCCTGACCTGATCGGGATGGCGGTCGCCGAGAGGCTGCGGGTCGAAGCCGTGGTCGCTGAAGACGCAGCGGAGGCTATGGGCATCAACACGCGGGTACACCTGGCCGAGGCGGAGAGCGTGCTGCGTCGCCGCACCAACGAGCGCTGGATGCTGGCCGGCGTAACGCTTGTGGACCCGGCAACGACTTACATCGAACCTGACGTGACCATTGGGCAGGACACGACCGTATGGCCCAACACACACCTGTGCGGGCAAACGACGATCGGTGAGCACTGCCACATCGGTCCCAACACCATCATCGTGGACTGCCAGATCGGCAACCGCTGCCGGGTGCTGGCCTCGGTGTTGGAGCAGGCAGTGATGGAGGGTGGCTCCGACATCGGCCCGTTTGGTCACCTGCGGAAGGGAGCGCGGCTGTGTGAGGGCGCACACATGGGAAACTTTGGCGAATTGAAAAACGCGACGCTCGGCCCTGGGGCGAAAATGGGCCACTTCAGTTACCTGGGCGACGCGGAAGTCGGGGCCGAGGCGAACATCGGTGCAGGGACTATCACCTGCAACTACGATGGCGTGCGCAAGCACAAGACGGTGATCGAGGAAGGCGCGTTCATCGGCTCCGACACGATGCTGGTCGCACCGGTGCGGGTGGGCAAAGGAGCCAAAACGGGGGCCGGGGCAGTAGTGACCCACGACATACCCGATGGCGCGGTGGCCTACGGAGTGCCAGCGCGGGTGCGGGGAGACTCGGGGACAAGGGGACAGGGGAACAAGGGGACAGGGGAACGAGGGGACAAGGGGACAAGGGGACAGAGAGATAGGTAGAGGGAGGCGATGGGATGAAGGAGTGGTCGCGGGAGGGGTTGGTGGCCCAGGCAATGCAGGCACGCGAACACGCCTACGCGCCTTACTCCGGCTACGCAGTAGGGGCAGCATTGCTGGCTAAATCGGGGCGGATCTACACAGGTTGCAACGTGGAGAACGCCGTCTACCCTCTATGCACATGCGCCGAACGCGTGGCGGTGGTGAAAGCGGTCTCCGGGGGAGAGCGGGGTTTCGTGGCGCTGGCCGTTGTGACCGAGAACGGCGGCGCCCCCTGTGGCTCTTGCCGCCAGACCCTGCGGGAGTTCGGTGAGGACATCGTGGTGCTAATCGCTGACACCAGCGGAACCTACCGTGAGACGACGGTGGCCGCGTTGCTGCCCGACAGTTTCAGCGCCACAGACTTGCACTGATGGGGTCGCGTCACTGCCAGGGCTGACCTCCGATGAGGTGAATATTGTCATTGAAGGTGATGCCTTACCATCCGTGGATCGTTGCGACCGCCATTAGAAAACGTCGAGTATCTGTTCCAGGAGCGGCCCTACGGCGCGTTCTCTCGCACACTGACACTAAACGTGCCTGTCGAAGCGGAGAAGGCCGAGGCGTACCTTCTCAATAAACTGGGGAAGAGCACATAAACGTAGCAAGTTCAGCGCCGGCCGAGTAGGAGCGAAGCGACGTATCGAGGCCAAGCGGGTTGTCCGTAGAGCCGCTCGCTTGGTTTCGATACGCTGGCTTCGATACGCTGCGCTACTCAGCCCAAGTCGCTACTCAACCAGCGCTCGCTCCCCGAAATATTGAGAAGATACGCCGAGGCGACTTTCGAGAACGGCGTGCTGGTGCTCACCCTGCCCAAGGCCGAGGAAACCAAACCCAAGGTCATCAGGGTCGAGAGCAAGTAGACTGGGCAAACATAGGGACGGGGCAGGGTCGGGTGGCCCTGCCCGTTTCTTATGGACGGTGAGCGGGATGCTTGCGTACAAGTGGAGTTCATTCTGACGTCTCCTGGACATTCGTTAGTCTGACTGAATCACCACTTTTGACAAAGTTCAGACCACAATCGCCGCAGGTTGCAATTCCCTTTTGAAACCTCAATGGTTGTCCACACTGGCAGACCCAACCCCGTACACGAGCTGGGTTACCAATTACCAGGGCATACGAAGGTACATCCCTGGTGACCACGGCTCCGCCTCCGACCATGGAGAACTCACCAATCGTGATGCCTGCAAGTATGATTGCGCCAGCCCCCAATGAAGCACCTCGTCTCACGAGAGTAGGCAAAAGCCACCCACGATTGCTGTATCGCTTCTTGGCCTGAGGGAGTCGTGGGGACCTGGGATAAAGATCGTTTGTAAAAAACACATGTGGACCAACAAACACACCATCCTCCAGGGTGACCCCCTCCCAAATCATGTTCCCGTTTTTGATGGTCACGTTGTCCCCAATAATAACTCCGGATTCGATGAAGCAATAGTCTCCGATATTGCAATTCGCGCCGATGGAGACGCCTTTCATTGCATGGGCGAAGGCCCAAATGCGCGTACCCTGACCAATCTGTTGAGTTTCTACTATTGCAGTTGGGTGTGTGAATATCTCGTTCATGAGGTTATCTCTGTCAGTGGTTTATTGATGGCCTCCAACGTCCTCACAACTCCAAGGCCAAACAGACCATCAGATCGGAGTTCGTGCGCCAACATGGTGGGCGCCAATCGCGCTATCGGGGTTTCGCCAAGACGCAAGCTGGCTTTATCACTTCCCTAATTCCAAGATTTCAAAATTAGAGGTAAGTAGATTGTCAACCCGGTGTAGGGGGCGGGCGCGGGGGTAACGGTGACTGAGGTCGTCGTCGTGAGCACGCTGACCGAGTTACTGGCGGTGACGACCGCCGTATAGATGCCGATGGTCGGGTAAGTGTGGGTCACCACGGCCCCACTGCCGGTCGTCCCGCCTGTGGGGAGCAACGGCGAACCGCCTGTGGTGAGCAATGGTGAACCATCGCCAAAGGCCCAGGTGTAGGCCACGTTGCTGCCCGCCGCGACCGTGGCCGTCAGCATGGTGGCCTGACCCAACACTGTTGGACTGTCGCTAATAATGAGAGGCAAGTAGATCAGCTCTACATCAAAAGTAATGTGCTCGCCAGATCGAGTAAAAGACCAGAGTGTCCCATTCAGGGTCAGGTGCTCTGCCTGGGGCGCATAGAGTGTTACTTCGGTGAGTATGTTGCCGTAGACAGCAACAGTCTGGTCAGAGTACATGGCTTCAAACGGCTCATTCTCATCGAGATTTGTGACTAAAACTTTGCCCATAGCCTGATTTGTCAAGAATGTGCCGCCGTACACAAACAATTTCTCCAACCCCTCATCCGCCCCTCGGGAAACAACGGCAACCTGGCCATCGTAATAGTAAGGACCAACAGTGGTAGCAGAGACAGGCTGAGCGTAAGTAAGCAGTACGTCATCAGTGCGACCACTGCCGTCATTCATTTCAACTCTCACTGTGGCTGCTTCCCCGCTGTCATCAAGGATGTCCACGCTAGGCTTCGTACTCCAAGAGGCATCGTCTGTAGGGTATAGAATGTGTATGAATCGAACGTTATCCAGAGGTGACACTGGCCGGATGTGGACGTAAGGATATCCGTCGTTCCCGGTGGTGGCCGTGAATGGCTGGGGTGCGGCGACCCCGACGCCCAGGATCTGCCCGCCTCCGGCATCACCTCGCACCCAGTCCCCCTCGACCGACACGCTGTCCCCGAAGTGGCATACCCAGTCGTACTGGTGGGCGGCATCGGCGGCCAGGTTGTCCAGCATCACGAAATAGTCCGGGCGGACAAACACCACGTAGCGGGTGATATCTTCCAGACCTGCGATGTCTTTGTAGCGCCGTGTGGCATCCGCCGCGACGTAGGCAAAGCCCGGCGTGTTGGCCGTTGCTTCCAGGTAGCCATCGCTGCCGATGAAATCCTCAGGATATTTTCCATAGTGATCGTGCGGCGGTCTGTACTGGCCTTGACCGTCAATGAGGAGCGTGTTATGCAACGCGGTGGCGGTTTTGTCATAGCCCTCGCTTTCAGGGGCCAGCCACTGCCCCGCTCGATGGATATAGAAACCGTTGCTGTCGTCGTGATCGTGACCGGTGTTTAGCGAGCAACCTGTGTCGACGCACGGTGGTTCCCACGGGTAGACCTCCTGGGTGAACGTATCAAAAGCGAACCGCCCCCCATAAGCGCCCGTCTTCAAGCCAAAGATCAGATCGTCCTCGCCCCAGCCGGTGCACCAGATGACGCCCTCCAGATCGGGGAACACGCGCGCTTGCTCAAGATTAGTGGGCGATTGAGGGTTGACGGTGGGATCGTAGTAGAGAAACTCAAAAACGTACCAGGGGGTTGTCCACACACCTGCAGATCTACCCTCGGCGGCAATCAGTTGTTGAGCCATCCATTCGGCATACCCATTGTCATTCTCACTGGCGATGAAGCGCAGCACGTTCTGTGGGCTTTTGCTGTTACCCCACGACCACTCGAAATCCCCATAGGCCAGGATGAACTGCGTGCTGTCCGGAATGTGATTGTAGAGGCGCCAATAAGGGTAATTGCGCAGATAGGCGTACGGGAGGATTTCAGCCCCCTGGATTCTTCTCAGGTTGACCAAAAAGGGCAGCGACAGCGTCAGCCCGTAGGACTGATAGGGGATGCCTTCGTGCCAACTGCCGTCACCGATCCCGTTCAGCACGTACTGCCCCCGGGACAGCCGGCTGCTGGCCTGGTCAATCCACGTCTGGGCGCGATCATCTTCGCCCAAAAGGGCCAGGCCCGCCATACCCAGGGCGCTGTGGGTAGTCCAGTAGTGGTTTTGCAGGTATGATTTGCGCCACCAATTCTGCCACGAATTGTCTTTCGGCCCCACACTCGCCTCATACATCTTGTGCGCCCAACCAGCCAGGCTCTCGCGCACGGTCTGCCGCTCGGCCGGGGTGAGGGTGTTGTACAGCCAGTCATAAGCAATGGCGTTGCCCAGCAACATGTGGGCATGGCCCAGACTGCGCCAGTTGTTCTCGCCCCACTGCTCCCAGGAGGCATAGGTGAGGAGATAGGTCTTGGCCAGATCGCAGTGACCGGCATCCCCGGTGATGACACAGGCAAAAGCGAAGGGGATCAGTTGATTGCCGTAGTTCCGATAAGTGTCCAGGTCTCCATCGGGTGGGGCCGATGGAGGTGGTGAGGTTCCTAGTTGGGAATCCACATAGTCCCTGATCGGGATCCAGATCTCCTGGTGGGTGGTCGCCGCCTGGGCCTGCAGAGTCGGGATGTCGCTCACGTCGAAAAACAGTCGGGGATGACCCTCCCCGGTCGTAGCAAGAGGTTTAGGAGTAGTATTGGGCTGGGGCGTTGACGAAATGTATTCAAATAACTCTTCAGCCACTATGGCGTGCCCTGTCACGCCCCAATCGTGGCCTTCTGGTGAAGCGTATTCGGAGCGATCCATACCAGCAAACCATCCTCGACTGTCCAGGAATTCCAGGCCTCCACTTCCTTTCAAATCTAGCACGCACTGCTTTATAGCAGGGCTCTGTTCCAGATCGCCATCAACGGAGAAAAAGACGAGACGACAACCCTGACTGTGCAGGTCTCTCGCGAATGCCGTTAAGAGCTCACAATAATATGTTTCCGCTCCAACATCTGCTTCAGTTGCTGGTGTACCTGCTGCTGCTTCAGTTCCTGCCTCGGTTGCTGGTGTGGTCTCTGTTATCTGCTTACCTTCTGATGAGCGCTTCAAGTCAATCTGTCGGAACGCTCCCTGTAGGTTGTGGCTTAGGAACCTGTAAGCCATACTCCGTGTATTGAAGAAATCGTGGAATCCACCGACACTCCGGATAAACTTGCGTATTCTATTGGTATGGGAGCCAAGTTCAGCATCCTTGAAAGCAAATTGCTTTTGTTCGGCATCCCAACGTGCAATGGGCAGCGCCAGGCCGTCTGAAGGGCCATTGCTACAGTATTGTAGTAAGACAACAACAGGACCAAACTGCGCCCCAAAATCATAATACCTGCGAATGTGTTGAGGTAAACCCCAAGCCGCATTTCCCAGGTTAACAACTTTATACGCGCCGTTGAATAGCTGCTCTAGTCGGTAGGCGTACGTCTCATCATCCTGCACACCTACGCCAAAAGCGTACGAGTCTCCAAGAGATACGATCTTGGGTGTTGGCGAGTTCGGATCCACCACACGACCACGATAACGAAACTCATTCACAGCATACCAATATTCCCATTCGCCCGGGAGATAATGGTGCATGCGAACATTTGAGTAGTTGATCTGCCCGTATTCTTTATCAGATTCCCAACGGGGGTTCATCAAAGGCATAGGAAAAAACATACGGACCAAGCCCTCTGCTAGTAGGCTACCCAGCACCAAGCCGAAAACAAGCAGCCCAATAGAAGGCAAAACGCCAAGAAGCTTTGCCCCAACGCCCCTCCGGTTGGATGCCATGCTGCGCATGAAAGCCTTCACTGCATACCTCCAGATTTGCTACTTTACGGTACCTGTATTGAGTAATTGCTCGCAAATCCTCTGAGCAATCATTTGCCCGGCAAGGCGATGGCCCTCGGCATTCCAATGCCCTTCACCCACAGTGGTATTCTCAAATCCGTGCAAAAAAACCTGATGTTCCTCCACGTAGGCCTGGAGGGGCCGGGCTAGATTCAGCACCGACAAATCCTCACGCTCGCCTAATGCCTTGATGCGCAAGTCCGGATAAAACAAGTCATGGATGCCCAAGGATTCCATGTACTCTTTACGAACTGAGGGGTCTGGATGCACTTGAATTGAATTGCTCAAAGTAACAACCAAAAAGTCCGCTCCCTTTTCCGCCACCTCATCCCGCATCAACACAATCAATCCCTCCGTCACCCGCCACGCCTCTGCCCAAACAGGATTCCCCGGTTCAAGGTAGATCGCGTCATCCAGGCCGAATTCTTTAATCGCACCTTCGTACGCAGGGTCAAGTCCTTGCTTAGTTATTCTGTATTCCTTGAGGGCATTTTTCGCTTCATTGGCAAGTTGCAAAACTCGCGAGGAGTTAACTACCCGATATCCCAACTGGGCGTACCACGTTTGCCTGGCTTGATAAGCGGCTGATTTAAGGCACGACGCATCAAGGACCAGCTCACCGCCGCGATAGAAGAAATAGGGCATCAAAGGGTCCTGCTCGAGGGCTCGGGAATTGTTGCGGATGTCATTACCCGTGGTGAAGGCGAGCACCACAATATCAGGATCGTAGTCCCAGGCGCGATGGCGCAGGGTCATGAGCTCCTGTGCCGTCCCGTAGCCGGCAACCCCAAAATTAATAGCCTCAACCTTCTGCCCAGCCAGAGCCTCACATCCCCCAAGCTCCCGTTCCATAACCGCCCAGAAGGCGTTTCCCATGGGCACCTCCAAAGCCGAGGCATAGGAATCTCCGAGCACAACGATGCGCAACGTGTTTGCAGGTTTTACCTTGGTGTGTTCCCTATCCCGTAATCCATCGCTATTAATGCGTACGTAGGCCTCACCCTCCTTACGATACCAGCCTTCTGCGCCAGGTCTAAGCGCCGTGCATGCGTGTTCGTCCAAGGTATAGAAACTCGGATACGAGATGCCAGCGATGCGCAATCCGATTTCGAGCATTAACACCCCAATCACCAAGCCAGTCAGGATCAATAGGAGATTTCCTACCCAGCGCCTTGGTCTTGACATTGCCATCTCCCCTGGTTCGTCCGTCCACTCCGAAAGTTGGATATTGTTAGATGCCTTGCAGAATATCACGATGTCTAGATCGAATTGTCTCTCCTACCTCTGGCCCGAAAGATGCAGCCCACTAATCCAACGCCACGGGGCCGGGCTTGACGGGTGTGGTCATGTGGTCCGGCTTGTTGACCAGGAACGGACCCATGACCAGTTGATCAAGGCCACTATTGGCGAAGGTGTTGAGCGCATCCCGCGGCGAATTGACGATGGGCTCACCACGCAGGTTGTAGCTGGTATTGAGCAACACCGGGATGCCGGTCGCTTGGCCAAACTTTTCGATGATGCGGTAATAGGCTGGGTTCCACTCCTGGCGAACGGTTTGCATGCGACCCGTACCGCCGACGTGGCAGACAGCCCGTACTTTATCGCGTTTATCCTCCCTGAAGGGCGAAACCATTAACATAAAGCGGGGTGGGTACTGCCTGTCCAACCCATCGGTGGTAAAGTACTCGTGGGCTTGTTCTTCCAGGATCACTGGCGCGAAGGGACGGAACGGTTCGCGGAACTTGATCTTAACGTTGACGATTTCTTTCATTTCCCCACGGCGTGGGTCGGCCAGGATGGAACGGCTGCCCAATGCGCGCGGGCCCCACTCGAAGCGCCCCTGGAACCAGCCGATGACCTTGCCCTGAAGGATGGTATCTAACGCCCGGTCGAGCAGCACCTCCATATCGTCGAAGCGTTCGTAGGGAAAGCCGCTCGCTTCGATGGCCTCGACCATCTGCGCTTCCGAGTACTCAGCGCCCCAGTAGTTGTGCTCCTGCACGAACTGGCGAGGTTGATCGAGAATAACGTGGTAGGCATACAGGGCCGCGCCCAGCGCTCCCCCAGAGTCGCCCGCAGCCGGCTGAATCCATATCTCCTTAAAGGCCGACTCGCGCATCACCCGCCCGTTCGCCACCGAGTTGAGGGCCACACCGCCAGCCATGACCAGTTTGTCGAGGCCGGTCTTCTTGTGAGCAGTGTTGACCATCTTGAGGATGACCTCTTCGGTCACACGCTGGATACTGGCGGCGACGTCGGCGTACTTTTGATTCTGCTCGGCCGTACGGTCATCCCACTGGGGGTGATCTTTGTGGGGATGGGTGACCGGGGTGAAAAAGTCTGATTCTGGCTTGCGCGGCGGCCCGAACAATTCCACGAACTTGTGATTAAAGGTATCGGTCATGGAATAGTGGTAGGAGAAGTAATCCATGTTCATTTCGATAGATCCATCGTCGGCGACGCGGACGACTTTGTGAACCTTGTCAATGTACCTGGGCTCGCCATAGGGAGCCATGCCCATCACCTTGTATTCGCCACTGTTGACACGAAAGCCCAGGTAGGCGGTGAAGGCCGAATAGAGCAAGCCTAGTGAGTGGGGAAAGCGCAGTTCATCCCACAACTCGATGCTGTTTTCGGAACCGTCAGTCCACCGGGCCGTGCCTTTGCCGATGGAAGCAGTCGTCCACTCGCCGACGCCGTCCATGGTCACGATCGCGGCTTCATCGAAGGGAGAGGCAAACATGGCACTGGCCGCGTGGGAGATATGGTGATCGGTGAAGAGGATCTTTTCAGCCGGCACGTCGAGTTCACGCATCAGGATGTTTTTGATCCATAGCTTTTCATCAAAGTAATTGATCATTGCCTCTCCAAAGACTCTCCACGACCGGGGAAAGGTGCCAAGAGAGGTAAGCAGGACACGTTCGAATTTTACAAAGGGCTTCTCGTAAAAGACGACATAGTCGAGGTCCTGGCCGGTGATACCTGCTGTGTCAAGGCAGAACCGGATGGCGTTACGAGGGAAGCCGTTATCGTGTTTTCTACGCGTGAAGCGCTCTTCCTCGGCGGCAGCGACGAGCATCCCGTCCTTCAACAATGCAGTCGCCGAGTCGTGATAAAAACAAGAGACACCCAAAATAAACATTAGAACTGCCTCCTTGCTTCGTCAGTCGAAGGTTTGAGGGGCAACTCTTTAGGCTGCCAGTTGGAGTTGCCGCGGGCACGTTTGATCTTTAATGGATCACCGAGAAGCGTCACGCCCAGGCCAAAGGGCAGGACAACGGCAAAATACACGCAAGCCATCAACATGCGGCTCTGGTAGTTGCCCATTTTCCGGGCAAAGCCTTTCCAGGCATTCCAGAGGCCGCTGCCTGTGTTCAACGGCTGGGCCTTGGGATAGCTAGCGGCGCGCGCCCAGGCCAAGACCGCGCCCAGAACCAGGCCAACTACCAGCCAGGTGCCGATGGCACTCCACTTGCCGAGTGCATTTCGTGTGGCAAGGGCAGCCATCCACATGAGGACAATAACGACCAAATCGGCAATGCCAGGCACAGCCGTGCGCCGCTTTGCCCCTAGCACCGATCCACTAGAATAGCCAACCAGCGTCAGGAGAACCAAAGCCAACCCTGTGATAAAGTCCATTTTGAATGTTGCTCCTTTCAGAAGAGAGTGTAGATAAACGGCGCTAATGCTGACCCTTGGGCAAAAATCAGCAGCATCGCAAACAAGACAATCACGACTATCATCGGGATGAGCCACCACAATTTGCGCTTCCACAGGAAGGAAAGCAGTTCACCCACAATGCCCACGCGCGTTAAAGCGCCACCAGGTGATCTTTTTGACATCTTCGACCTCCTTCAAGATGAGTTTCACTATTGCACCCACACCGTCACGCACAGGTGCCAGCCAAAGTGTTGCTCCAGCCAGCGGAAGGCTGGCTATACAAACAGCCTGGATACGTAATCAAGAAGCGTTAAGGCATCCAGGTCTCCGGTAATGCACATGGCGCTCCTGGCCCCGCCCGGCCAGCGCCAATATCTGACCAGAGGGCCGGGCGACGCCTCGATGTAGTTGATGAGTTCCAATTCACTTGTCAGTTCGGCCACAGTGGCCGCGTCTATGTACGTTCCGCAGCGCGTCGCCGTTTCACCGGTGTCCAGGATGTAACCCTGTTCCCGCAGAAAAGACACTATGCGCCTGGGCGCGTTGGCGGGCAGCTCGACGAATGGACGGGGCTCAGCGGGTACATGCAGTGCTTTGGTTCTCAATTGGTAGTATACCCTATCCCACCCTTCGACAGGCTCAGGGCAGGCTCCTTCAACAGGCTCAGGACACTGCGTATGCTCTGAGCCACAAGGTCCCAGACCCTTGACCAGGATTGTGGCGCGTTCAGAACAGGTAAAAGAGATATGTAGACCCGCTGGAGTGTAAGAAGTGGCAATCGCAAAGCTGGATTTCTCTCGCCACCACTCGCTGACGTCTCGCAGCCTGGTTATCCACACGGGGGGTTGGAGGCGTGCCGCCTCGCGCAAGACTGTCATAAGCGGTTGCTGACAACGCCAGGCCAGCTCGGGATGGAATTGAAGGACGAACAATTCACCACGCCGGTGTGTTCGATGCAGGATCTGGATCCACGCCTGCGCCATCCCCTCGGGACCAAGATGCAAACCATCGTGGAGTTGCAGGTCATCGGGCAGGGAAACCGGGATCTCAACCACGTTGGAGCGTTTCCACGGCGTGCAAACTGTATCATGCGCGGACCTCGGCTTATAGAATCGCTGGAGCGTGTCAAAAATCGTGATCGCGTTATCGGCGTCGGTGGAGGGGATCACATCCCACCAGATTGCCTGGTTACTGCTATAGTCAAACATACCCCTCGGTAACGCATCCAGCAAGTCATCGCTACAACTCAGGTACGGGCACCGGAAGCCGTGCACCTCGATTCCATGGCGAGCAAAGACCTGGGCCGCTCTCAAAAGCTGTTCACGTGCCTCGGCTGGCGAATAGGCTCCGAGACCCACGTGGTCATAGCCATGCACCGCGATTTCTGCTCCCGCACCCTGGAGGTGGCGGATAAATTGTGGATATCGCTGCACGACGCGACCCGGCGTGGGAAGTGTAGGCGCACAGCCATATTCGGCCAGCGTCGCTATGCAGCCTTCTACTCGGTGTGCTGCCTTGGAGGGTGTGAGGCCGTACCGGTCCAGCAAAATCGCCGCCCGCCTACGCACATATCCAGGCCCTCGCAGGGCAAACCATTCCCTCAGCTTCAATTCTTTGTCCTCTCATCATTCACTCGTATGTTAGCGCAAGACAGGTCTACCATCATGCAAAATGCTTATAAAGCAACTCACCTGTTATTCGGCACACCCACCTCGGTGCATGATGAATGCAAGGTTGTGTGATGCCAGATAAACGATCCGCAATATGACTTGGAGGGGTGGCAAATAAACGACCCATGATATGACTTGAAGGGATGGCAGACAAAACCGAATAAGTTAGGATAGACTCTTGCATTCCCCACCCTTTCTTGAAATTGCGAAGGCCTATGTTACTTATACTACATTTACCCCTGTCAAAAAGGCTATACCCATGCTCGCAGCCCCAGTGAATTGAAGTCCAAGTCAACAAATAGTTCGCACGAAATCGCCAATAATCCCTGTCCGATGCGCTATATTTGCCGACCAACGTAGTCTTATAAGTCAAATAAACTCCTCCAGCAATTGGTACGGAGTCTTTATAAGCCAATAGAATGAATCCAAGTCCAACACTAATAATACGCTGCCAGAGCAAATCAAAGTACCGTTTCGGCTGGACCGGTACACCCAGACGATGATGTGTTTTTAAGAAAAGGTCGTAAAAAATATCCAGATCACGCTTATTTTCGGCCCACCGAACTGTGACACCATCTCGTTCAGCCCTACGAATATTTTCCTTAGTGCTATGATGGAAATTCCTGAAGACTCTCTGCGCATCCGTAGATAACTTTAGCAAGTGCAACACTTGACTATTGTCCTTATGCACTTGACCGTCATAAGGTATCGCACTCCTGATTTCCACGCGAGGTACATCATGCTCGATCTGTAGTTCAGAGAGGTACTCGAATAACTCTCGAGGGGGTGGATCGTCATGAGAAAGAGGATTGTTCAACGACAACTATAATTACCCATTGATGACAATTAGAAATGCCCACTAGGAAGATCGGCTGAGTCGTTGTAAACTGGCCTCAGAACTGAGGAGGCCAAAACAATGACAGCAACCGATGCCCAA
>Ga0315541_1001039_pt1 | contig 27061 bp, 27 predicted proteins | sample SalMarSW160190MG_FD_203095 | JGI IMG/M metagenome (GOLD analysis project Ga0315541, IMG submission 203095) | Salt marsh sediment microbial communities from the Plum Island Ecosystem LTER, Massachusetts, United States - Salt Marsh Sediment SW1601-190 ...
ACTAAAGGGCTCCAGTTAAAAGGAGCCCTTTAGTTAATCTTCAAGTGAAAACGTGTAAGGGAAAGCAATCCATACATCTACAGGCTGATCCCTTTGCATCGCAGGACTAAAGTTTATCTGCAATACCATCTCTATTGCAATCCTGTCAAGGGCTGGATATAAGGATCTCACCAGTATTACCTTTCTTACCTTTCCCTTTTTATCCACACCTAATTTTAATAATACGGTCCCTTCTATACCTAACCTCTTTGCTGATTCTGGATATGGAGTTCTTCTTTTTACATCTTCTAAGTTAAGCGCTTTTGGTGCAATTTCATAAGGAACAAAAGGTGGAGGGTTAAATTCAACTTCCGCTTCTTTCGTTTCATAGCCCGTAAAATCTGTTTCCTCAATAGTTTCTTGCTCGGCCTCTTCATCACTCTCTGCCGCAACTGGCATCTTGGGTTTCGGTGGTGGCGGTGGCTTAACGATATTTTGGAGCTGTGGTGGAAGTTTCTGAACCTGTATCACCCTTTGAATCCTAGGTTTATACTCCTTAATTTTCTGTTCGGGGATAAACATAAATCCTAAAATAAAAATAACTAATGTGAGAAGGAGTGCTATTCTCATGTGAAGAGGATAAAATTTCTTAAGGTCAACACCATTATCCATTTTTTAACCTCTTTTCTTAGTCGTGGCAAGTGATATCTTTAGCACACTTGCATCAACGAATTGATTAAATACATCCTCAACCAGTTTATAATCTGTCGCTTTATCACATCTCACTGAAACAATTATATCGGGATTGATCATTCTTTTTCTAGCCATTATTGCCGATATCTTGCCTTTTGAGATAAGAGCATCGTCTATAGAAACTATACCATTCACTGCGATCCATACATTTGTAAGGTTTTTGGTTGGTATCTTCCTGGCAGCCTCAGCCTGAGGTATGATTACTTTTAGCCCTGTTTCTGCTCTAAACACCGTTGTAACCATAAAGAATATAAGCAAAAGGAAAGCTATATCAGCCATTGAACACGTAGGTATTGTTGCTTGAAGTTTCTCTCTTTTTAATTTCATCTTAACCTCACTCCTCTGTCGATGGTGCAAGAGAATAACGTTCAGCGTTTGCTAACCTTAAATTATCTAAGGCATTTATCATATACTGATACTTCGCCCGCGGATGAGTCTTTATGGAGAAAATTGCATCTTTATTAGCTGCAAGGATCGCCTTCACCTCATCAACAAAAGCATTCTGATCAACGGCTTCTCCATTGAGCCTCAATCCCCCCATTTCTTCCACATATACCCTCTGGATGTTCTCCCCCTTAACTTTCACCTGCTGACCCTTCTCAGGGAGCACAATTTGTAACCCAATTTCATTAGCAAACACAGTCGTAACCATAAAGAAGATCAACAGAAGAAAGGCAATATCTGCCATTGACGCTGTTGGAATCTCAGCACTCCTTGCGACCTTCTCTCTCAGTTTCATTTACGCCTCCAGCAATGCGTCCATCAGAGCAGCAGAAGCTTCCTCCATTGATCTTGTATACGTATTTACCTTCTGAGTAAAATATGCGTGTGCACCTGATATAGGAATAGCAAGTGCCAATCCTGTAGCAGTTGTAATAAGTGCTTCTGAAATACCTGATGCAACCAGTGTTGGTTCAACCGTTCCAGCAAGTGCAATAGCAGTGAAGGCCTTGATCATCCCTGAAACTGTTCCAAGGAATCCAATCATCGGAGAGATATTAGCAACAGATGCAAGAACAAGCATACCACGATCAAGGAATGCTAACTCCTTGGTGGCTGTCCTTGTAAGAATCTCCTCAAGGACCTCTCTATCTTTACCTACTTGCTTATACTTTTCAAGGACTGGTTGAAGCACCTTAGCTACAGGGCTTGGAATTCTTTTGCAATAGTTGATTGCTGCTGGTACACCCTTTTCTTTTAAAGTCATTAGAAGTTCTGAAACGAACGCCTCAGGATCAATTCGAGCACGTAAGAATGTTATGAATCTTTCTATTATATAAGAAAACCCAATAATTGCAGCAATCAGTAGTGGCCACATTGCCCAGCTACCTCTAACAAAGAAATCAACAGCAGCGTGCATAAAACCTCCTTTCATTTTCACCTAAATCAAGAAATTCAGGCTTCCGTTTAGACAAAATCACTTCGATATCCATCTGTAGTATATAGAAACACCGATAAGTGTCAAGAGCGCAGCCCCTAATATCGAAAATGCTTCCATTGAATTAACTCTTAGCATACTATTTATAAGGGGAAAAAGGTCCTCTGGATCAGCTTTTGATAGGCCAATACCATAAAAGAACACTCTGTAAAAATGGATCACAGTGGAACCTATTAGAAAAATAGCTCCAATAATTGGCAATATCCATATCCCTCTTCGCCCTACAATAAGTAGGAGTCTTTTAATAATTTGTCCATATATAAATACTGAGAAAGTGAATAATAATATCCCAATTCCAAATAATAACTCAAAAGGAACATTAACTCTCATAATATTCTATTTTCCGTGGTGTTACTACTTTCTTAAATCGGAGAGCACCAAGTAATGAGAATATACCTGAGAGGAAGAATAGCGAATAGGCAACAATTTCTGTAACGCCAGCCATTTTAAGATTTCCTAAGATGACTGAAGAATAGAATTTAAGAATTGCATAGACAAGAATCCCTGAAGGAGCTACGAGAATAAACTGCCACTGAGTTTTTTTCCTTAGAACAAGTTCATATCTTTTTGCTATTATTCCAAAAATCAAAAAGGTAATCCAGAGAAAAACAGCAGCCACAATCATTGCATAACTACTGATAATTCCGGCCCGGACAATGCTTTCCGACCAGGAAAAAATTAGAGACAAGAATAAGCTCATCTTTCCTCCTCAATTACTTTTAAAATATCTTCTTCTAACTCACTTGCTTTTGTTGATCCGATTATCAAAGATGCGGCATTAAAAAGAGAATTTGTTACCTCAAGCACTTGATCTTTTGTAGGCCTCTCTCTATCTAACTCACTATCTTCTATAACGTTGGAAACAATATCCAGGGAAAAATCGCCAAGATATTTATGTGCAATTCCTTCGATCTTCTCAATAATTACAGTGTCCAGAATTCCTTTCTCTATGGTTATCACTTTGTCAGTTTCACTAACTTCTTCTCTCTTTTCGGGGAACGTCTTTTCCTCTTTAACTACTGTTTCTTCTTCGAGTACAACTTCTTCCTCTACGGGTACAGCTTCTCTCTCCTCGGTCTTTATTACTCCACTCTTTTTATAAATATATCTCCTCACCTCTTCAACATCTACCTTTTCGTCAAAGACAACGCCTATAACTTCGTTCTGATAATGTAAGATAAGAATAGTTCTACCTTCTCCAAAAATGACAAATTGCTTAAATGGAGGTATATCAAGTGCATCAAATGTTTGAGTTAAAACCAGCTTTATTCTTTCTAAAACATTATTCGTATTCTCAATATCACCAACATATTCCTGAGGCTCATTTAATCTAAAAGCCAGTTGAACATTTAAGGTGTTTTTTAGGTCCGTCAGATCAATCATTGTTACTTATTCTTACCCATCTTTTTTATCACTGTGTGAACTCGCTTTCTTGCCTCATCACTACCAAACTCACTTACTGCCTTTTTTACAATAAAATCAAGTAATAGTTTCATAAATTTGTTGATTTCTTCAGGAGTGAGCCCCTTTGCACTGGATACATTTAACTTCAAATCTTCGAGAGAAATGCAGTTCTTGATTTTACTACCCTTACTTAGAGCTACCAAACCCTTAGATACGTAATCTTGCCACATTGATTTATCTGAACCTTTTGCAAATTCATCAATTAGGATATTAAGCTGAGATGCCTTGGTCTTCAATAATTTATTTACTATTAACCGAGCCTTACCTTCCTCCTTGCTCAGCATGTCTATTATACTCGTTTCTATATGTCTTTTATCCTCTGTTATGACAAAACCAAGATAATTTTTATTATATGGAATTATGACTACACTATCTACTCCTATCACTTTTATGCATTTCGTTCCTTTCACACCGCATGATTCAGATATAATCTCTGCTGCAGAACCTATAAAGGCTACTATCTCATCTATATTGCCGGGTGTTACTCCACCCCTTTTGATTATGGAACCATCATCAGAGGACACCAAAGCGTAACCTTCTACTTTTGGAAGGGTTAGAATATTCTCAAACGGTGCCTCAGGACTCATCTATCTCCTTCATTTTTTTATTTACCAAAAGCCTTCCGAGTGTCTCTGTTGCCTTTACTCTTAAAGATTTCATAAAATTATCAAAGAATTCCTTAGTCTTGTCTAAATCTAAAGGGAAATTTTTTTTGAGCAGGACTAAGTAGTTACCAGCCAATGAAATATCATTTTCAAGTTCATTGTCTCTTATAAATTCTTTTGCCGATTCCATCCAGGGCCCATCCCCAAGAATCTTTATAAACTTATTAATCTTATCAACGCCATTATCTATAATGCGCTTCTTCTCTTCCGGGTCATATAGAAGATCTTCCTGAAACAACCATGATAAAGCTTTATAGGTGTCAAGCTCGGGCAAGGGGCTTACACCAATAATTTCCTCGATATTTCTTTTCCCATCAGCCAGAATAAGCACCCTCCAGTCATCTCTTTTTAGAGCCACTTTTTCACCTTCTGGCACTTTGGTAGATTTCTCAGGAACGGTTAAAAGGGGCGGGAGATCCTTGCTGTATTCCTGCAATTCTACTTCTCTGGTGTCTATAGATTCCAATAATTCAGACAGGGGTTTAGATATTGTATTTACACTTGCCCTTTCATCCGGTTGAAATTTAAAGTGTCCCTTTTTGACCATACTGAGTGCAAAAAATGCTTCCATTCCTTCGGAATGTTCAGTTTCAGCGTGAATCACTTTACCGTCAGCAATATATATATTCCCTCTCTCCTTAATAATTAACCTTCCTGTCTTCCTAAAACGAGAGAAGAGATAGAATATCTCAATTATTGAAAAATATGATAAATCACCCTCTATTGCAACCTGTTTCATATTGAAATATTAAGAAAAATAATATAAATGTCAAGTCAGTCAATATCTTAGATTACTATAGTTTCTTTAACAAGTTCCCGCTTTTTCATACGCGCGAGATTCAATGAGCGAACCTCAGGTATCGTTTTTGGCGCTCCTCCCAAAATTATCTCTGCAATTGACAAACCTGCTGCCGGAGATTCCATTACGCCATGCCCACTAAATCCAGTACAAATATAAAGATTCTTAATATCAGGATGTTCACAAATTATTGCGTTGTGATCTTCGGTGTTAACTGCATATAGACCACCCCACATATTTTGTATTCTGCAGTATTCCGCACCTTCTATCCTTGCCTGCATATATAAATTCACATAATCCTCATAATAAGACCTGTCTGGCTTTGTGTCAAAGCCAGGACTCTGATTTTCGTCAGCCCTTCCTACTATCAGATTATCTGCCTCAGGTCTGAAATAAACACCATTGTCTATGATAGTAAGGGGAATTTTATTGTAGTCTCCAGACTTTGGCTGAGACACTACGAATAGCATTCTCTTGATCGGGACAACAGGTATATTATGTTCTTTTGGAATTTCAGATCTGCTAAGTATTTCATTCGACCAGGCACCGGCAGCCAAAATAACCTTTTCACACTCAATCATCTCTCCATCCTTTGTTAAAACACCTTTGAGTATATTTCCCTTTGTCATAATCTTGTCAACTTCTGCATTCAGACGCACCTTTACTTTTCGAGCATACCTATCCTTAGAATAATCAAAATATGCCTGTGCGACAGCAGTTGCGTTTAATATCGCACAGCCCCGACCAAATAGCCCGCCTACAATGGGAGATATTGAAAGCATTTCAAGGACATCAGAATCAAGATGGTCTATTCCGGTCTTGAGACCGGGAATCATGGATTCAATATCTTCTGGTGAGAATAATTCTGTCTCGACACCTGCTTCATCCCAGTGGGGTTTGAATTTTACAATATTATCCCATTCGTCCTCATAATAGGTAAATAGATAGCCATTTGGTTCAAACCCAATATTTATACCAAAACGTTCTTTGAACTCACTAAATTGTTTGATAGAAAAAGATGTCATTTTCATATTTACTGTTGTAGACCAAATATTTCTTGCACCACCTGCAGATAGAGAAGTGGATTCTTGTGCAAGTGCGTCGCTCTTTTCAAGGACAAGAATGTCATCATCATACCCTTGCTCCAACAAATAATAAAGGGAAGCTCCACCTATTATTCCACCCCCAACTATTACTAAATCATTCATTATTCCCCCTTCATTTATCCTTCTACCACAGAGATACAGTTATACACATTGAAAAATGAAATTTGTAAAATGTAAACTACGAAACTTGCAATTTTCATTTTTTATTTTGCATTGGCGTAAAGCTTCTGTATCTATTCACTCTAATTTACTCCTTTCAATTTACCACTTGCGAAAGTTTTAACATTATCTATAATCCAAGAGTTAGAATATTTATAATAAATACGAGAAAATAGTCAATAGATGCTTTTATATTACTTAAATTAACGTATGGAAAAAGGAGGCTACCGTGAAATTCTTTTTAGATACAGTTAACGTAGATGAGATAAAAAGAGTAAAAGAATGGGGCTTAATAGAAGGTGTTACGACTAATCCTACCCTACTTGCTAGAGAGGTAAAAAGGACAGGAGAAAAGCCTTTTGATATACTAAAGGAGATATGTGAAATTGTAAAGGGTCCAGTCTCTGCTGAAGTTACTACCCTTGAGTTTTCTAAAGCTATTAAACAGGCAGAGGCTCTTTCCGAGATAAGCGATTGGATTACAATCAAGTCACCAGCAACAATTGATGGAATTCGCATAACAGGTGAATTGGTTAGGAAAGACATCCCGGTAAATATGACACTTATATTCAGCGCAAATCAGGCACTCCTTGCCGCTAAAGCTGGCGCTACTTTTGCAAGTCCTTTTATAGGAAGATTAGATGATATAGGAAAAGACGGTATGTCTCTTGTCTCTGAAATGGTTACCATATACAATAATTATGGTTTTGACACAGAGGTACTCGTTGCTTCCATCCGCCATCCACAACATGTTGTAGAGGCTGCACTTATAGGAGCAGATATTGCTACGATACCCTTTATAGTGATTGAAAAAATGATTAATCATCCACTTACAGATTATGGAATCCTCAGATTTGAGAAAGACTGGGAAGAAGTCAAAAGTCAGGGGTTTAAAATTCTCTAAGAATATGCTCTCGCAACCACGCAAAGGGAATTAATTAAATAGATAAATAGTCAAATAGTTAAATACGGGATGGCAAAAATCAGATTCCAAACCCAATAACCAAAAACTAACTTTCAACCTTATACACTCCAATTCTGTTACATCTTATATCTTTAACCAACGATGAAATTTCCACAGAAAGAAAAAGAGGCGGTTAAACCGCCCCTTTTTAGATACTATTTATAGTTCCTTATTTCATGATTACCGTTTTCTTGATTGACTGGAAGGATGAACTCTTCATCTTTATAAAGTATACACCGGATGGGATATCCAACCTATCAAGATGGACCTCGTAGTATCCGGGATTATGAACCTTATCCACAACAACACTCACCCTCCTGCCTAATTTATCGAACAGAGATATAGACACTGTTGCCTTCAGATGAACAGCATATTGGATAGAACCCACACCAAAAGAGATACCAGGTACTGTAAGCTCGAACATAGCGGGTGTGTTATCCTCTTCACCTACTCCAGAAATGATGGTGTAGTGTTCCAATGTATCGTTGGATGTGTTAACATCGAGGTCTGCTGCTGTGAAGTAACGGATGATGACAGAAAGTTCTTCAGGCGGTACTACTTCATTAAACGTTATGGAATCAGAATTCCCTGCACCTACCAAGGTGTAAACCGAATCACGGTAGACAATATTACCAGTTCCAGCAGAATCCACTTCAAAATAGACATAGAAGGAATCCTCCGGTGCATTAAGAATGGTTCTAACCCAGCACGGGAAAGTTCATGCACTTGGTGGTACAATGAGGTATATCATTTCCATGGCAATACCTTTTGAGTCTAATTCAGGACTTTCTGGAATTGTAGCAAGGGATTTGCTTCCTCCAATTGCAGTAACCCCTGCTACCAGTGCATCAAGGATGTCGTCTCTTTGCACCTCGTTTCGGCGATATAGAGATAAAGCATGCTTAATTATCGCATCTGTATAAGGATATCTTGCTTCTAATAGTTTTCTCCGCTCGTTAAAGCCTTCTTCTGTCTTTTTTGAGTGTGTAAGTGGTCCATTGTTTAGTGCCCAGAAGCAAATTTCTGGATGGATTTCCCTTATATGCGATCTTGCAGATTCATCCTTTGAAATAAGTAAGTCTACCTCTCTAATTTTAGGAATTATGTTCCAGGTTTGTAAGGTTAGTTTTCTTCCAGTCATACGCTCGTTGATCTTGCAAGCCTCGTGGTAATTTTGGGCAAATAAAGCCTTTCTACAGGGTGCTGGAAAAACACTCATAGCCCTTTTCCGACCGAGAAATTTTCTGGCCTCAAGATCACAAAGACGTTCTTTCTTTCCTTTTTCTCTTAGACCTATTGGAATATCAAGGAGTATGAGTGAAGCATCTTTCGCACTTTCCCATAAAGCTACAATATCTGGGAAGGCTGATGTCCCCCACCCCTCATCATCAAAAAGTGAAACTACAAACCAACCTCCACCACATCCATCAGCACCAATAACTTTCATCACTTATCCAAATTATATTCACCTTACTCCATTTTAAATAGAGAATCTAAAACTACTCCTTATTCTTTATGGCCTTCCTGTAATGCGTTCCTCCCTTTCTAAGTAACACAGAACCACATTTAGGGCATTTCTGCTCCATACATCGTGTTCCTCTCCTATGGGGCATCTCGAATCCACATTTTATGCACACGCAGGTGCCGCCACTGCCAAGTCCTTCACCCCCGAATCTGCCCTGCCCTGAACCTTGACCTCTTCCACTACCCTGGAACATCTATTCCTCCTTTCTCATCTTTATCATTACAAATGCACCCTTTCCATAACCGTCCCGGATTTCATCGACCTTTTTAAGTTCTGAAGGTTTATTGAAAAGAGTCTGTTTGACTTCAGGTCTCTGGAATCCATTTTTCTTCAGTTTTTCCAGAACTTCGCTTGCAGAATAAAAGTGTGCTCGCTGGTAGAATGGACTTTCGTCTTTTTTATCCAGATAGAACCTTCCTAAAAAACTCTCCCTGTCAATAAAACCTAAAATAATAATTCCTCCATTTTTTAGCACTCTCCATAACTCCCTAAATGTTAGCTCAATGTCATCTACAAAGCAGACCGTGGTAGTCAATAAAACAAAATCAACCATAGAGGAAGCAATGGGTAAATTCTCTGCTGTCCCTCTGAAAACTGTTATACCTCTCTTTTTAGCCCTTCGGGCCATAGAAAGCGAGGGATCAACCCCTATATTTATGCCAAGTGGTTTTGCAAACCTTCCGGTCCCTACTCCAATTTCAACCCCTTTTCCTCTGGGTAGCAATGATTTCAAGCCTTCTAATTCAGATAAATAAGCTAACCGATTTCTTTCAAACCACCTATCATATCTATCAGGGTATCTCTCAAAGGGCTCTATTTTGGACATAATCTAAAGCCTGTTGATATTATTTTTCCTGATTCAGGAGAACTTCCCATATCTTTTTTATCTCATCTGTAACTTTATTATCTACAAAATCAACTACAGGTTTAGCTTTAAGCATTGCCTGCGTAACAATTGGGTCATACGGGATTTTCCCAGCGATAATTATATCTTCATTCACACACCAATTTTCAATCCTTTCAGTCACTTCTGGATTAATATCAAACTTATTAATACAAACAAATGTCTTTACATTAAAATGTTTTGTGAGTTTAGCAATCCTTCCTAAATCATGTTCTCCAGAAAGCGTTGGTTCTGTAACTATTAACGCTACATCGCTCCCTGTAATAGATGCAATCACAGGACATCCAATTCCAGGTGAACCATCAATTATGATTAAATCATTATTTTCTTCCGCAGATAGATTAAAAGCCTTTCTTCTAATTTCAGTCACCAATTTGCCGGTAGTTCCTGCCCCTGCGTATAATATCCCATAGAAAAATGGCCCGTATCTTGTATCAGCAGTAATTATCCTACCTGTCGCAACATCTTTTAGAAGAATTGCCTCTTCCGGACATACAAACTCGCACACCCCACATCCTTCACACTTTATTTCTTCAACTTTAAAATTACTTATTGCATTAAATCGACAGTTTTCCTCACAAATACCGCATTTCGTGCATTTGTCTTCATCAATATACGCAATCTTTTGAGTAAAAATCTCTTCTTCTTTTTTCACTTTGGGATCTAATAAAAGAAACAAGTTTGCTGCATCAACGTCACAATCACAAATTATTTTATTTTCTGCTAATGCAGCGAATGAAGCTGTTAAAGTAGTCTTCCCTGTTCCACCCTTCCCACTAATAATTACTAATTCTTTCATTTTTTAATTCCACGATTCAGAGTCTTATCCATGGACTTTTGTTTTGTCCTCAATTACTTTGTACATCTTTCTAAACCTGGCCTCGTATTCAGGCATTACGGAGATTAAACTCTCCCCCCGCGAATATGCTTCTGCTATTTCCCGCATGAAGGGTATTTCCATCAAGATATCAATTCGATTATCACGACAATATTCCCCTACTCTTTTATCGCCTAAATCAGATTGATTAATGACCACTCCATGTTTTATGTTCATTTTTTTTAAGACGGAAACTGCCAAATTTAAATCATTCAAACCAAAGGGTGTTGGTTCTGTCACAAGGATACAGTAGTCACTTCCCTCAATGGACTCGATCATTGTGCATGATGTTCCAGGTGGTGAATCTATAATAACAGTTTTATCTTCCTGAATATAGTTTTTCAATCTTTTTATGACAGGAACGGCAGAAAGTTGTGCAATGTCAAGAACTCCATGAAGAAATTCTATTTCATCGGCTTTTCCTCTTTCAATCTTACCGATAGATTTTTCATATTCAGAAATTGCGTCATTGGGGCAAACAATCTCACATCCTCCACAATTATGACATAACTCCGAAAAAATAAGGACTTGTTCCTTGAACACTGCAATCGCATTAAATTGACAGAAATTCGCGCATTCACCACAGAAATCGCAAGACTGATAGTCCACCTCAGGAATTAAGACATTCACCTCTTCTACACTTTCGATTATAGGTTTTATAAAAATATGGGCATTGGGTTCTTCAACATCAGAGTCAATAAATTGAACATCCTTAAGTGAAAGTGCAAGACTTGTTGCTATGGTCGTTTTACCAGTCCCACCTTTTCCACTCGCAATAGAAATTATCACAGATTGACTATTGTACTACTCTAAACTGATAGCCTGAGTGGGACACACATTAAGACAGATGCCACATCCAGTGCATGCATCTTTATCAATCTCCGCAATATCATTCAAGGTAATAGCATTCACTGGACAAACACCAACACAAACACCGCACCCTGTGCATCTTTCCTGATCAAGAATAGCTTTTAACTCCGTGATCTTTGGCTCGTCCCTCACCGAAAAGGATCTATTCCCATATTGTCTTATACCTGTATCTCCACCAATCCCTCTTCCGCGACCCAATCCTCTCCCTTTTCCTCTTCCTGTTCCAGGCCCCAAACCACTCGGGCCTGTTCCATCACCACGCGGCATATAATCCTCCTTATTTTAGTATATAACGATTATTACTTAACGCCTTCCAAACCCAGAGTGAGGTGGAACATTGGGCTGTTCTGTTAATTTATACTCACCCCTTATGAATTTATCTATTGCCTCTCTAACGGTTCCACTCACACCTACAAAAATTCTTACTTTGGCTGCTTGGAGAACACTCATTGCATTAGGACCAACATTCCCCGTTAATACTACCTCAGCTCCCCTGTCATTTATTAACTGGGCAGCCTGAACGCCGGCACCTCCAAACGCAGAAGTTGCCTCATTTTGTATTGCCTTGAACTCTTCGGTCTCTGTATCATAAAAGATAAAATATAGACATCTCCCAAAACGCCCATCGACATTAGAATCAAGAGTATTTCCAAGTGAACTTATCGCTAATTTCATATTCTCCTCCTCAATTTCTGCCGCAGCGTTACAGAGAAAGTTGCTTCACTCCATTGTAAAATTATACATTACCAACAACACTTTTAGGCTTCGGTCTTCCCTCTTTAGTCTCCGGCCATTTAACTCTTAATACTCAAATATGACTATGTGACTATTAATCTAAGTTTCTCCTTTTTAAAGTCAAGGGAGAGGGCTTAGGAACTTTGAACCCTCTCCCTTGTTTCACATTTTTTTATTTATATAATGTAGTTACTTTTTGGCTTTCTTCTCCTCTTTCTCCACGACTTTAAGCCTTTCCTTCACACTCTTAATCTGGTCTTCGAGGAGTGAGATCTCTTCTTTCAGGTAAGACTCTTCTTCTTTAGGCGTTGGCCCTGGAGCGTAAGGGGGATAGGGATAATCTCCATACGGCGCTCCATAAACACCTCCCCAAGGGTAACCCCCGCGACCTACTCCATAAAATCCTCTTCCTGAAATCGGATTAAGATGTCCGGGAACTGAATAGCCAGCGCAATAACCTGCAGCTCTTCCAGTCATAGGCCCTAATCCTGCCGGACCTGTTCTATCTCCCCATGGCATAATATACCTCCTTCTTTTTTAAGTTTTTATAACCTAATTGCCAAATCTTCACTCTTTTCTCTCATTCCTAATTATGAACTATAGTGCATAATTAACATAATACATATGATTCATTTGTCAACCCCCTCGAACTTAAGTCAAGTGTCCAGAGTCAAAAACATTTAAACTCATACACCCATCCCCCCCTCAAGTGGCATTATAAGGCAACTCGGCCCCCCTGTTCCTTTTATGAATTCTGAAAAGTCTATTATATGGACTGTAAAGCCGTTTTGTTTTAGCTTTTGGGTCGCCTCTACATTGGATACCTCCGCAATTACTTCTTCATTGCCCAGGGTAATCACATTTCCACTTACAAATGTTTGAGAGTGGACTTCAATCACCTTAAAACCATTGAGAAAAGCCTCTGGGAATACCCCTTTACAGCAGAGTATATATCCCCTACCAATTACGCTCATAACACCACCAAGATGTAAATATAGGGATGGAACATTTGCCATTCTTATTTCATATTGCATCTTTTTAAGTAATCCTGCTATCTGTTCTATTCCTTCTTTATTAGTCCTTCTGGATTTCCCAATAAAGGCGATTCTACCTGCTAATATGACATCTCCTCCTTCAACCGTTCCAGGTTCTACTATACTTCCTATTCTATGGTACCCAAGTGAACTTAGAAATTCTGACATCCAATCTTCCTCTCCTCTTCTACTTGGTAAACCCATTCTCAACTCAATATACCCTTTTGGAGTACACACTGCTGTATCCCTTGTAAAAACTGAATTCGGATGGCTACTTAGTTCAGGGATATCAATAACCTCACTCCCAAAACCTCTTAGCACTGACTTCAATTTATCATGCTCTCTTGTTGCCATCTTCTGATCTACTGGAGCAACAAAATTATGAGTAGTTAAATCTTCAACTCCAAAATATTCAGATTTAGGGCTACAAACAATTACTCTTTTTAGACTATCTCCTCCACTTTTTCCCATGAGAACCTATCCTCTGTTTACTTTAATAGATGGAGAATTTTGCGCAACCCTTATTTCAAACATCAATGCTCATAAATTATCTAATTTATTTATACTATAACCTTGACAATGATATAGAAAGATTTATCAATATCACAATCATGAAAGAATTAAAAGATCTCTTAAGACTTCTGTTAAAATTTAAGGTCCGGTTGATTATAGGGCTTTTTTTTCTCCTTGTTGTGGATGGAGCTCAGATGGTAATTCCATGGATATTCAAGTTCGTTATAGATGATCTAAGTACCTTGCCCCTATCTCATCCTTTACTATTCTATGCCTCGATCATTATCGGGCTCGCATTGATCGTAGTCCTCTTCAGGTTTTTCTGGAGGATTATGATAATCGGAGCTTCTCGAATGCTGGAACGTGATCTAAGAGATGATTTCTATCATCGATTAATGTCCCTTGGGTCTCGATTCTATCACCAAGCAGATACAGGAGATATAATGGCGCGTGCCACAAACGATGTGAGAGCAGTTCAACAAGCAGCTGGATTCGGTGTGGTCATTACAGCCGATATTATATTCATGGGTTTTGTAGCCCTTGCGATGATGCTATACATCAGCAAAACCTTAACCTTATATGCACTTACAGTCGGCCCATTTATTGCTATCAGCACTTATTATTTTGGAAAAATTGTACATATAAAATTTGAACGCTCTCAGGAAGGTTTCTCCCTTCTTTCAGGAAAGGTCCGCGAATTTGTCACAGGTATACCAATTATAAGGAACTACGTCCAGGAAAAAGAGGCGATACGTGATTTTGACAAAACAAATGAAGAATATCTCAATAGGGGTATGGATTTGATAAAATACTGGGCAGGATTTCGTCCTGTAATTTTCTTTTTAGCCGAAATTACCTTCAGTATTACACTATTTTTTGGGGGCCGTGGTGTTATAACAGGAGCTATCTCGCTAGGCTCTTTTGTTGCCTTTTTTTATTATCTTGACCTCTTGATCTGGCCAATGATAGCAGTTGGCATGGTGATAAATATGACTCAAAGGGGAACTGCATCCCTTAAACGATTAAACAGAATATTAGACTTAGCACCTGAAATAGAAGATAAAGGAAACGAGAATATCGACAAAGCAGTAATAGAATTTAAAGATGTATACTTCAGTTACAATGGAACTCCCGTGCTAAAGGGAATAAACATCCGATTTGAACCTAATAAGAGGACAGCAATTGTTGGGACCACTGCTGCCGGTAGAACTACCATAATAAACCTTCTGTGGAGAAGTTATGATGCTGAAGGTATTTATATAGATAGTAAACCCATACAGGATATCTCCCTGAAAAATTTAAGGAAATCAATAGGTCTGGTTTCTCAATCAACCATTCTGTTCTCAAGGACCATTAGAGATAACATTGCTTTTGGCAATCCTGACGTTAGTGAAGAAGAAATTATTCAGACGGCTAAGAAAGTCGAGATCTATCGGGAAATAATGGAAATGGAGAATGGTTTTGATACCCTCCTGGGAGAAAGGGGAATAAACCTCTCAGGGGGACAACGACAACGTATCGCCATAGCAAGAGCTTTAATATTGAATCCCCCAATATTAATATTTGATGATGCTCTTTCTTCTGTTGATTCACACACGGAAAAGGCAATAATGACAAATATCGGAGACTTCCTAACGCAAAGGACTTCAATACTGATAAGTCACAGGCTCTCCGCTGTTAAGGATTCAGATGAGATTCTTGTGATGGATAATGGTGAAATCATTGAAAGAGGCACTCATAAAGAATTGATAAATAACGGGAAACTATACACACGGCTCTATGAGAAACAAAAACTGGAGGAACTTCTCGAATAATGCCTGGAGAGACTCATTCATATTTCGAAGAAGATAAAGTTGGGAAAGTTTACGATTCTACAATAATGAGATGGTTGTGGGATTATATGAAACCACACTGGAAGATTTTGTTTCTGAACCTCTTTCTGCTTATATTCTTAACCGGGTTCAATCTTATGCTTCCATATATATATAAAATTGGTATCGACCGCTACATATCGCCTACAGGAAAAGAAGTTTTTAAAGTGGAGAAGATGCCAGAAAGATTCAATACGAGTTCACTTATACGATCGGATAACCGTATATTTATGGACCTTTCTGAAATAAAAGAGAAAACCAAAGGTGAACTGGAAGACAGAGGAGTTATATCTAGGGATGATTATTACCTTATAAAGAAGTCGGATGGGATAAGGCAGGTAATAAAGAAAGTAAAGCATTTAGAGACTGATGATTTTTGCATCGTTCTTAGAACAGATATGAAAGAGCTTTCTTTCTCCGAGCGGCTACAGTTACGGAAGGGTGACTTTGCTGGAATAAAGAAACTTGCTTTAATTTATTTAATCCTCATTTTTCTGATATTCGTCATTTCTTATGTTCAGGTTTATCAAATCCAGTGGATGGGGCAGAAAATCAGCTATAAGATAAGAGAGGATTTGATAAAGCAATATACATCTCTTGCATATAATTTCTTCCAGAAGAATCCGGTAGGACGATTGGTTACACGGGTATCCAACGATGTTAGAGCTCTTAGTGAATTCTTTTCTGAAGTTATCGTTTACCTTGGCTCTCACATTCTGACTATTGTTGGAATATTAGGGATAATGCTATTTATGAGCTTCAGGTTATTCTTGGTCGTACTTGCAATTATGCCTATATTAATCTATCTTACCTTCGTTTTTAGAGTAAAGGCAAGAACAATATACAGGGACATCCGTAAAAAACTTGCAATAATAAATTCAAATATCTCCGAGAGCATCTCAGGTATCTCCGTCATTCAGTCATTCGTACAGGAAGGAAGAAAGGAAAAGGAATTTTCTGAAATCAACAACAATTACTACATGAGCACCTTCAGAATGGTAAAGATCTTTGGTATCTTTCGTCCAATGGTTGACTTGATCCGTTCGGTAGGGATTGCTCTTTTAATATGGTATGGAGGAAGGGGTATAATATCCGGGATAGTCAGTTTTGGAACGTTGGTCGCATTCATTTCCTATCTGGAGAGATTGTTCCACCCTATTAGACAATTGAGCGAGCAATTCAACATAATGCAATCTGCAATGGCTGCTGGTGAACGCATCTATAAGATATTACAAAATGACAAGAGAATACCCAATCCAAGGATAGCCTCGTATCCTGAAATAAAAGGGGATATTGAATTTGAGAATGTCTGGTTTTCCTATGATGGGAATGAATGGATTCTAAAGGACATATCTTTTAAAATAAACCCGGGAGAGAAGGTGGGAATAGTTGGATACACTGGCTCAGGAAAAACAACAATAATCAAACTCCTCCTTCGCCTATACGATTTGGACAGAGGTTCAATTAAAGTCGGTGGAGTTGACATTAGAGATATGGATAAAAGATACCTCCGAAAGCATATAGCTACAGTTTCACAAGAACCATTTCTTTTCTCTGGAGATCTAAGGAAAAATGTGAATCTCTGGAGGGAACCAGAGAAAGAAATGTTAGAAAGGGCTCTAAGAGTATCTAACTTAGGTAAAGCAATGACGCGAAAAAATATCTCATTAGATCTTATGGTTACAGAAGAAGGAGGGGGACTTTCAGTTGGTGAGAAACAACTGGTCACCTTTGCCCGTTCTTTGGTGGATGATACACCAATCCTTATTTTCGATGAGGCAACTGCCAATATTGACCCGGAAACTGAATGGTTGATTCAGGAAGCCTTATTCAAAATGATTGAAGGGAAAACATCCCTTATTATAGCACATAGGCTTGCAACGCTGAAGCAGATAGATTCTTTAATAGTGGTTCATAAAGGAGAAATTGTTGGAAGAGGTTCTCATCGAGAACTCATTAAAGAGGAAGGTATATATAGAACTCTCTACAAATTACAGGCAATAGCCTGACTGCAATAGTCCTCTAGTCTGCAGTCATCAGTCAATAGTCAACAATTCTACATCTAGAATTGAAGTAGGAGAACAAGTTTAATAGGAGGCAGATTCCATTTAGTTGAATCGTTAAATAGTTAAATTAGACGATTGTAAGGATTCGAGAGAGATGTTATTACAAGTGCTACTGCTTGCTCGACCCGTGCGAAGTAATCTAATTGACTAAAGACTGAAGACTATTGACTGATGACTATAATTCCCCTGAAACCTTAAATCTATACTATTCTCTTCCCCATGGCCTCTTTCTTGCCCGGAGTATTATCAAATACCTCTATAACATAACATATAAGTCCAATAAAATTTCTACTGAACTTCCCATGGAAATATGAATGGATAAGATTGGTATATTCAACCATTTTCCTTTCATAAGAATCTGCAGTTTTATCTTCAGGATGAATTACCCTGACAATCGTTCTGAGTTCATAACTTGGATTATCAAGAAAAACAATTGTTCCTTGAGGATTTCTCATAAGATTTAAAAATGAATGTGTTTCGAATTCAGGTGTGGTATATAATTCAAGTGAGGTCTGAATGTTTGTGTTTAGAACCTCTGGGTGCTTATAGAGTTCAATAAGAAACTCCATCTTTTTAGGCATAGGCTCTTCAATAGTATCTTTCATAAATGTAAGTTTCTCATCAATAAATTCCTCCTTAGGAGCAAAACCAAATCCCTTCACAGCATTGTTTAGTGTAAAATGCGTGTCTTTTCTGCCTATTCCATAGGAGGCAATCATACCTGAATGTGGTCCAGCCAACCGAAACTTCCCTTTCATCATATCCTTAAAACTCTCTAATCGAGTATTAAGATTCCATTCTATAAAAGCATCGGGTAGAGCCCTTATTTCATATTTATGCCATTTTCCATCTACCATTGCCCTTATAAAACCTTCATGGAAATGGGTTGAATCCACCGTATTCTGCTTAAAGGAATCTCCTTTCCATATACTAATATTTTCTGCATGCTCGAGAGGTCCTCCGAGGAGACGCCTTAAGGGATTTAGTAAGAAACTGAGTGCAGCAAACTTTAAAAAATCCCTTCTATTCATTCTTTTTCTTTTTTCTTTGGCTTATCTCCTGAAGGTTCTTCTTCTTCTAACTCCTCGGATATCCCCCTGAATGATTTTTTGAATTCACGGATCGCTTTTCCAAGGGATTTTCCGACCTCCGGTAATCTCTTCGCGCCGAACAACAAAAGAGCGATAACCAGTATTATTATTATCTCAGGCCATCCAACTGTTCCAAACAAAATAACCTCCCTTTTTTATTGTTTTGCCACAGAGACACAGAGCGCACAGTCACAGACATTGAAGAATGAAAATCTTAAAATGCAAAGTGCAAAACAATTCACTTCTGGCAGATTATATCCTTCCTCGGAGTGTAACCTCTGTGGCTTATCCTAAGCATGTTATTTTTATTATGGTAGAATGGAGACTACGAGTTGTCAAGGTTTGTTAGAATTCAATATAAAAGTTTCCCTCTTTTCCTTCTGTTTCCACGTGCTCTAATAGTAGCAAACCCAAAGAGAGATGCGCAATATGCAACTCTCATACAATCTGCAATATAGGAATTTTCATAAGCCATTGGAATTCAAAAAGTTAATTCTTGGCATCAAATTGTAAGTTTTTTTATTATGATGAAGAATAAAAAAGGAGGTTGACAAGCCAAAAATTATTATTATTTTGGACGAAAATATGCAACTAAAAGAAATTTGGGATGAAATTTTAGGATTTCCTTTAACTATCCTTCAAAGGAGGCTTTTATGAACTTAACAAATAGAAAATTATCTTTAGTCCTTCTGGTGGTAGTTTCATTCTTTATATTTCCCGTTCAAAAAGCGACTGCTACCGTCACCGCCACCAAGAAATGGGGCGAAAACAGCAACTGCCACTATACGGGTGTGTATGAAGATATTGCTTATATGAATTCAGTTACAACTACCAGAGCCACAGGTGCTACTGTTTTTGGCAGGATAGGTGAAGATACTCGAAGATATAGAACAATAATAAAAGTCAATCTCGATGCTTTAGATTCCTTTATTGCCACTTCAAGCCAGATAACATCTGCTACTCTTCATATTAAAAAATATCCTGATGCACTTCCCCACTCCACAACTATTGGTGCATATCAGATGAAGAAGCCTTGGATAGAAGATACTTGTGATTATGCAGTGCCTCCAACAAGCGACGATGCAGTTACTTGGAGCCATCAGTATTATAATTCAACGCCTTGGCAGACAGCAGGTTGTGACGGTTCTGCGGATAGAAGTAGTACATTAGATGGCACCTTCATATGGCCTACTGGAACAGACAAAGTTTGGCGTTCGGTTAATGTAACAGCTGGAGTAAAGGCTCAATTTGATAGCGGTAATGATTATGGCTGGTTATTGATGACTCAAGATGAAGGTCAAGCATATGGCAAGAGTCGTTACTATACTAAAGAATTCGCAACAACATCTGATCGCCCCTATCTGGAGATTACTTACATCCCTACACCCAAGCCCATTAGAATATTTGATAATGCAATATTCAATGCATGGTGGCCTCCCTATGATTGCTATATATCCTTTAAATACACTGATCCGGAGGGGGATGATATCAAATATGAAATCCAGTGGGATACGGATCCTGACTTTGGCAGTCCCTATACCCCCCTGGAAACCGGGTTCTCCTCCTCCGGGGCAGAAGCTAACGTCACCATTTCCCTCGACCCAACGGATCCAGAGCAGGTCTATTACTGGAAGGTAAGGGCCTATGATGGCTCTGAATGGAGCAACTGGAGCGAGACCCATTCCTTCACCATGGATATGGAGCTTGGGATGTCAACCTGGCCCTACTGGTATCAAGCTGCAGGACCGCAATTTGAACAGGGCACAAAAGATTATGTAGAGGTTGTTGGTAATACAGTGAAACTCATCTCCCCATATACCACCGGAACCTTGACCTCCCCTCCTATCGTCTATACTGACCTCACCGCTGAAAGTGCTAATAGGAACCACTGGGATGGTGTGAAGTGGACAAAATCCAGTGCTGCTGACTCCATCGGGCTTCAGATTGAATACAAGGATGGAGGAACCTGGAGTCTTGTTCCGGATAGTGTTGCTGGTTCTCCTGTTCTCCCCGGTAATTTAAATGGATTTTTTGATATGGGCGAGGCTTTCTGCACAGTTGATCTTTCCGTACTGAGTACCAGCACCTACGATTCTCTCCGGATGAAGGCAACCTTTAAGAGTTATACTACAAAGTCAGTGGGTGATCCTACCCTTGAGATGTGGGCATTGGGTAAGAGTGGAGGTATTACCTACGTATCTCCAACCAATAAACCACTGTTATTCGCCCTATCCAGGAACAAGCCTAACCCCTTCGTCGGTAAGACAGAGATTCAATATCAAATCCCGAAGAGAACGACCGTTAACCTTCAGGTATTTGACATTATGGGGAGATCGGTCGTAACCCTTCTGGATAAAGCGCAAAAACCCGGTTATTATTCCATCCAGTGGAAAGGAACGGATAAAAACAATAGTCCCTTACCTACAGGTGTGTACTTCCTCCTGATGAAAGCAGATGAGTTTAAGGCAACCCAGAAGATGGTTCTACTCCGATAAAAAAATAGGGGCAAGTTCTCCTCTTAGAAACGGCATATACTTCTATCAATACCATTATAAAAACCAAATCCTCAGAGGAAAATTCCTTACCCTAAGATAAAGAACCCCAGAAAACCTCTGCCTCTTTGAGTTGTCATATAACACTTTAAGAGCAGATAAAACCTCTCATCAAAAAACAAAAAAACTTAAATTCCCTAAAAAATAAATCTCAAATTCCTTATCCTCTATATTTAAGTTGTTCATTATCAGTAAAATCAAATGATATTCAATAATAAAAATAAAAAAAATAAAAAAGGGGTTGACAAGACAAAAAGTTTTATTATTTTTAAATATTATTTATAATTTATAACAATTTTTGTAAATGATTTTTATAAATTTTGAAATGTTAACCTCAAGAAGGAGGGTATTATGAGAATCAAAAGTAAAAAGTTAATTCTTATTTTATTACAGTTCTTGGAAGGGGTCCTATCGAACACATTACGGGGGATAAAAATGAGGATGTTTAGGAATAAAGCTGGAAGCTGCTCCACTGATTTGAAAGTACAAGATAAAGATGGAAATGGCATTTATTTGCCGCTGAAAATAATTAGGATTTCTTCGATTATATTTCTGTTAATAATGTTTATGACTTTGCCATCTTCATTAGCTTTTGCAGGAGAGTATGACAAGACAGGAACACAATGGGAACCCTACCTGGAATGGAGTTTGGAGAATCCGAGTTACTCTGGCAACCCTTATGATCTGATTGCTACGGTCTCTTTTGAACACACTTCGAGCGGGGAGACGCTGAAAACTGAGATGTTCTATGATGGCGGCAACACTTGGAAATTCCGCTTTACGGGAACCAAAACGGGCGAGTGGACCTTCACAACATCAAGTAGTGATTCCGATCTAGATGGCAAGAGCGGAACAGTGACGATCGACTCCAATCCCGATCCAGATGTCCACGGCTTCGTGACCAAGTTCGACAACAAGTGGGGATGGCAAGGAACAAGCGAGGCGTTTATCCCCCAGTTTGTGATGTACAAAAACCCCGCTGAAATCAATAGCAATCCGAGCATCGTTGACACTGATATCCAGACATTTCTGGTTGAACACGGATTCAACGGATTTCACATACAAGTACAGTGTCGTTGGTTTGACATCAATAAACCGAGCTATGATGACATTTCAGACCCAAACCCTGACCTACGAACGTTTGAGATTCTGGAAGGACTCATCGCAAAGGTGCACGATGCTGGCGGTGTCGTTCACATCTGGGCGTGGGGAGATGAGCAAAGACACATGACCCCAATAAAGTGGGGTATAAACGGAGATGAAGACAAGCGCCTTCAACGCTACATCGCAGCACGGCTCGGCCCTATTCCCGGCTGGACAATGGGCTATGGGTTCGATTTGTTCGAGTGGGTCACCAAGGAACAGCTTGAAGATTGGCATGATTACCTGCACGACCATTTCGGATGGTCGCATTTCTCAGGCGGGCGCGCGTCGGGACCAAGCTCTGGAACGGATCATTCGGCATATGTCGATTGGAATCAGCCTCTTGACTACTCGAGTTATTGTCACCACAGACCGACTTACGACGTTTACGTGGCCGCCCTCAACGTGATTCCCGACAAACCGGTCTTCTCCGAGGACCGATTTCGCATTAGAACGGATGGTTATCCGGAAAAGGACTATGATGAAGAGATGACTCGGCGAGGACTATGGATTTCCACAATGGCGGGTGGTGTTGCCAACATATGGGGCAATCTTATTGACAGCCCCGGTGACTATTCCATGCCCTATCTGCACCCAGAATGGATTAAGACGTATTCGGAATTCTTTAAAAACCGCTTCCTCAAGGACATGTATCGCGAGAACACAATCACTGATGGATATTGCTTGATGAGTCCCACCGTAGAAAGCTACATCTTCTACAAGGAAGACACGACTTCGATTATGATGAATCTCTCACAGATGGGAGGGAGCCAAAGGGCAATTGCTGTTGATGCGAAGAAAGAATACGCAGAGATTGAAATCGGAGAGCTGGACGTCAGTATACACACCTGGAACGCTCCCTATAAATCAGACTGGGCGATAGCTGTTGGTGATTTTGGTGAAGAAAGACCCTTGGAGAACTGGGAGTCGTATGAGGACCCGGGATGCACCACGGTGTGTGACCTCTTCAACGATCAATACCCTACTATCTACATGAGGGACGCGAACGTTCAATCAGGGAGTTACAGGGTTAGCTACTACGATGCGGGTGGAACTAACGTGGAAACACACGAGCATATTAGCCATACAGAAGGCAACCTCGATGATAACATATATCTCCCCGACTACGTTGGTTACCAACCTGGTATGTGGCATGTCAAGCTATATGACATCTCCGGGGCAGAGACAGAGATTGCAGATGATATCTTCACTGTCGAGGGGGAATCAAACTTCGGGAACTGGTGGGATTCAAACTATCTACACAGAAAGAAGATAACGATTCCCGCTAACTTTAGCACAGTCCCAGCTGGTTACACCCAATCTTTAGAATTTGACCATGATTCTTTGGTTACTGCTGGAAAGTCACAATCGAATGGAGATGATTTAAGGGTGGTCTACTGGAATGGGAGTTCTTGGACAGAATTAGATAGAATTCTTGACCCTACTTACTATGGTAAGGGTTGGAATGATAATGATACTCGTATCCTTTTTAAGATACAAGCCCAGATAAATGCCGGAGAGATCGACGATAATTATTACATTTATTACGGATATTCAACTGCTACTAACCCACCTGCAAGCGAGAGCAATGTTTGGAGATATTTTAATCCATTAGAGTCTACAAGCGGTCTAACTTATTATGGTTACGAAACGGGTAGCTGGAGTATAGTAGGTGGGAGGCTTAGAAATACAGGAGGCAATGACCAAGGTGGTTTCAGGGATTCGAATTCTCCTACACTGGATGATGTCGAAATATTAACTGATTGTGAAATCGTAAGCAGTACATCTGGCAGAATTGGACCGATTTTTAGACAACAATCAACAGGAAGAGGATATATAACAAGAATCAAACCAGGGACTCCAGATTACAGAATCAGTGCAATAAATGATGATATGACATATCAAGAATGTTCTGCTGAAGAACCAATGTCAAGCAGTTATGATGTTGTTTATCGCTTCAAAACTCGAATAGTTGGTTCTACTGCCAAATTTCAATTCCGCACTCTTACAGGAAGTTATTGCACTGAACTTTCCTATACATTTCCAGGACCTGGATCATGTCCAGAATATAGTTCAGGGCAATTTGGCGGGTGGTGGCAAAGAGCTGGCACATACTATTATGATAATTATAGAGTTCGTCTTGCACTTTCTGATGAGCCGCTAAATCCCACACTCAGCTCGGAAGAAAAGGCAGGTGTATCCCCCATCAATAAACCACTGGTATTTGCTCTATACAGGAACAAACCTAATCCCTTCACCGGTAAGACCGAGATTCGATATCAAATCCCGAAGAGAGCAACCGTTAACCTTCAGGTATTTGATATTATTGGAAGATCGGTCGTAACCCTTCTGGATGGTGTGCAGAAACCTGGTTATTATTCCATCCAGTACAGAGGAACGGATAAGAACAATAGTCCCTTACCTTCAGGTGTCTACTTCCTCCTGATGAAAGCAGATGAGTTTAAGGCAAGTCAGAAGATGGTTCTACTCCAATGACCCCATATGTTGAAAATAAAATTATTACGGGTTGACTTTTGAAGAACATTTCGATAAAATATATAAAGATTCTAATGTGAAAATGGGGAGAGTTTTGTTGAAATATGTTAAAAGACCGTAATTAAAAAGGAGAATTGACAATTTGGAAATTATTATTATATTGGAATAAAATATGCAATTAAAAAAATATTTGAACTAATTTTTATAAATTTTTAGGTGTCAATATTAAAAAGGGAGGTTATCATGAAAATCAAAAGTAAAAGGTTACTTCTTATTCTATTAATTCTATCTTTCTCTCTAATAGTAGGAGTTACTGATCGAAAAGAACCTCGTATAGGTGCGAAGGTTGAGCGAGATGAGTTTGAGAGGATGGACGATCATGTGAGGGTGACTCAGGCAGATCGTCTGGATAATACCTCTGCCAACTCTCTTAAGGCTTCTGCTAAGAGCACTGGAGAATGGTGGGATTCGAATTATCAACATCGTGAGAAGGTAACTATTGCTGCGGAAACGAGCAATGTTCCAAGCGGATATACTCAATACCTTGAATTTGACCATGCAAGCTTAGTTTCAGCTAGTAAATCCCAAGCAGATGGAGATGATATAATGATAGTTTACTGGAATGGATCCAGTTGGACAGAGTTAGATAGAATTCTTGACCCTACTTACTATGGTAAGGGTTGGAATGATAATGATACTCGTATCCTTTTTAAGATACAAGCCCAGATAAATGCCGGAGAGATCGACGATAATTATTACATTTATTACGGATATTCAACTGCTATTAACCCACCAGCAAGCGAGAGCAATGTTTGGAGATATTACAACCCTTGTGACAATACCACAGGGTGGACAACTTGGGGAGACACCCAAACCTTCACAGCAACCGGTGGGCGGATAGAATTCGGGGATGATGTCGTCGGAACTGTCGACTCACCTGGCCAAGGTGCTGTAGATGGTAGTGCTCCTGATCTTCAAGATGTGCAGGTACTTGCCGACATAGAAGTGGCTGATAGTGCCAATTTTTCGGGCTCTCGCGCAGGGGTTCTTTATCGTGTTGTTCCCAGTAACGGAGCATATGAAGGATATTGTAGCCGAATCAAGCCAGGTGGTGACGATTATCGAATCGGTTGGGTAGATAATTTGGGTGGTTGGGGCGCAGAGTACGTTCAAGAAACGATGGTTTCCACCTTCAATGTGAATTATCGATTTAAAATTAGAATTCTTGGCACGGGGACAGGAACCTCAATCAAATGGCAATTCCGCACCATGACGGGAAGCTATGTCTCCGAACAAAGTTATGACATTACAGGCGGCGACACACTAATCTCAGAAGGGAAGTTTGGGTGCTGGGCTGAAAAAGCTGGTGAAGAATATATTGACAATATTCGGGTTCGTCTTGCACTTTCTGACGAGCCGCCAAATCCCACGCTCGGCTCGGAAGAAAAGTCAGAACTAAGACTCCTTCGAATATTTGATAATGCTATATACAATGCATGGCATACAGATGTTTCTACCTATGAGTGCACTCTATCCGTTGTAGCCACTGATCCTGAAGCGAGTAATCTCAAGTATGTAATCCAGTGGGATAAGGACCCAAACTTTGGGGGTGCCTCTTCTAAGACTATCGGACCCTACACCGCTGGTGAGGAAGCTGAAACAACCATTCCACTTGGTTCAACCGCTGAGGATGCTGAGACCCTCTTTTACTGGAAGGCATATGCGGAAACAGCTGCAGTAGGGGTGGAAGGTTGGTATAACTCAAACTGGCAATACCGCGAAAAGATAACAATTGACCATACCAAGGTTGAGGTTGGTGGAGAAGATTGGTATAACTCAAACTGGCAATACCGCAACAAGATAACCATCGACCATACAAAGGTTCCCAATACTGATCAGAGCTATTTCCCTGTTCTTATCAACAGCACCTATACTGATTGGAAAGTTACTGGTAGTGGAGGTCATGTCGGTCAATTGGATGGTGGTGATATTCTCTTCACTTCTTCGGATGGAACCACCAAATTAGACCATGAGATTGAAAAGTATGATCAAACAAC
>Ga0315541_1001043_pt1 | contig 27022 bp, 21 predicted proteins | sample SalMarSW160190MG_FD_203095 | JGI IMG/M metagenome (GOLD analysis project Ga0315541, IMG submission 203095) | Salt marsh sediment microbial communities from the Plum Island Ecosystem LTER, Massachusetts, United States - Salt Marsh Sediment SW1601-190 ...
CTGATGAATTGAATAACTGATGTTATATAAAAAACATTCTGTTGGTTGATTAACTTCATTTCATCGATTGCCCGATTCATCGATTAATCATTTCTAACGATTACACAATTCCACAGTTAAACAACTCGACTACTAAATGCCGAATACTGATTACTACCCATTTCCCCACATTCTCACTCTCTCACTTTCCCACCTTCTCAACTCATCAATACTAAATATGATTAACTGGAGAACTGATGAATTGAATAACTGATGTTATATAAAAAACATTCTGTTGGTTGATTAACTTCATTTCATCGATTGCCCGATTCATCGATTAATCATTTCTAACGATTACACAATTACACAGTTAAACGATTCAACAGTTAAACATTACTCCCAGTAACCAGCAACCTCGAACTCAAAACTTCTAACTATCTAAACTTTTGCCTGCCAGAAAACATAAGCATAGATCGCAAATCTCAGAAACCTTGAAAGCGCCAGAAATACAAATCTCTTCATGGGGTATCTGACAGAACCAATCAGCATGCTTACTCCGGAAAAAGGCAAAGGTGTTAAAGCAGCAATTAATATTAAGTAAACACCAAATGTCTGCAGCCTTTGATCAAGTTTTTTCAGAAAACGTCTTTTCAGAAACCTGTAAAACAATGATTTGTTCAGATAATGTCCAATAACATACCCTGAAATTCCTGAAAGATAAGATATTACAGATAATACAGCAACGATTAGTAAAAATTCGGACAGGATTTCATTTCTGAGAGCCCATATAATAAAAATCTCAGGCGGAATAATACCAATTAATATTTCCGAAAATAAAAAAATAATAAAAACCAATGGGACATTTTCATATACCGGTTTAAGCCATCTGAGATAATCCACACTCAGATAATTCTGAAATAATAAATACAGTCCGACAAATATTGCCAACCATAGCAAACCTTTAGCAATATTCCTTACAATGAAATATATTTTAGAATTCATAGTTATGATTTCTTAACACTTGTACAACAAATCATTTTTCAGTAAAAAATAGTACGTAATGTAAAAAACCGGAAAAATGATTACAAGTATCCCGACATGCTCGAATTTGATTTCGCGTACGTGTCTTTTACAGTAAATTTATGAAAAAACAAGCGCTCAGGAAACTAATAAAGACTAATTTAACGAAAGAAAAACACGCTGGAGGTTTATTTTTGAAAACTCTGCAGTATACTATTTCCCAGACAAAAGGACTACTGCCTGCGCAGCAATTCCTTCTCCCCTGCCAACAAACCCAAGATGTTCTGTTGTTGTGGCTTTAATACTTAACACATCAGTACTGATCGACAGAATAGCCGATAAAACTATTTTCATCTCAGAAATATAATTTTTCAGTTTGGGTTTCTGAAGTAAAACGGTTGAATCCATATTCACTACTTTAAATCCTTTTTTATCAATCATCTGCACTACTCTTTCCAACAATATCTTACTGTCAATATCCCTGAATTCATCTGAATTATCAGGAAAATGAAGCCCAATATCACCAAGACTCAAAGCTCCGAGCAAAGCATCACAAATGGAATGGATTAACACGTCACCGTCAGAATGAGCAACAGGCCCTTTCTCAAATGGTATATGTATTCCTCCGATTATTAGTTTCCGACCAGTCTTTAATTGATGTACATCATATCCAAAACCAATGCGGAAGTTTTCCATATTCTTTATTCAAAAGTAAAGCCTAAAGTAAAACGCATGGTATTTGCAAGAGGACTGTTTCTTCCGCCGACAGTAGGAATAAGATAGGAGAAGTCGATAGAGAAAATATTGTATTTTAAACCAACTCCGGCTGTAATATATTTTCGATTCCCCTTCTTTTGGTGCTCGTGGAAATACCCGGCACGAATAGCGAATTGTTTCCTGTACCAATATTCAATTCCTGCCGAGAACATAATTTCCTGCATTTCCTCCTGAAATCCATCCGGAGCATCATAAAATGATTGTATCATACCTTTTATTGTTCCGACATCATCATCTTTTCCGAAAAGGATTATCGAATCTGCGTCATGATCTCTCACAGGTGGCGTAGGGACAAGAAGTTTATTTAAATCAAGTGTGACACCCAATGAATTGTATTCATCAAGATCTATTGACATACGTCCGCCCAATCTGAGGTTTGTAGGAATAAATTCTTTTTTATCACCTTCTGAATACGACATCTTTGTACCAATATTTGAAATATTCAGGCCAAACGCCCACTCCGCATCTTTTTTGCTTATCTGAAAAGGACGCTGGTAATAAATGCCATAGTCAGCCGCTACTGAGATGCCAGGATTATATACAATGCTATTAAATGTCCCACTACCTCCTGCAATATCCGAATATATAAATCTGAATACCAGTGCCATGCTAAAATAATCGGAGAATAGTCTGGAATATCCCACGTCGAAAGCGAATTCGCTTGGCCTTCCGGTTCCTGCAGATTCTCCACCATATGTCGTATAGTCAATAGTACCCAAATTAAAATACTTAAGTCCTGCACTGATTGCTTGCCTGTTATCAAATTTGTAATAGCCGGAAAGGTATAACAGGTTTAGATCGGTAACGCCTATTCCTTTGAGCCATGGACAATAAGAGAGCCCTATTCCTTTTTTTTCTTTCATAAACATATATTTTGCTGCATTCCAGTGCTGAGAACTCAGATCCGGAGAAGTGGCCACACCGGCGTCACCCATTGCTCCGGCACGTGAATCGGGGGCAATTGTCAAAAACGGAATAGTGGTAACTATGGCATTCAGGTCTGCCTGTCTTCCCAACACATCATCATCCTGTGCACTGGTAATATAAATACTCATGAAAACAAAAACTATAACAAAAACTTTCTTTATCATTCTTTGAAATTTAAATGTCCGCAAATATAAAAATTAATTATAAAACGATGTAATTACCTTAATATTATAAGTTTCTGGTTAATGTATGAAGTCCCTCCTGAGGTAGTTACACTTAACCTGTATGGATAAACTCCGGCTCGTAAACCTGATCCTGAGTTGCAATCCCATCTCAATGGTGTTGAAACAAAGCCGGATTCATACATTGTTCTGGAGATTGAAGTTACAAGCCTGCCTGAAATATCAAATATTTGAAGAGTAACCTGATGTTCTTCCCCGGGAAAATTATGCGTGTATTCAAAATAGGTAAAATCAACTGCCGGATTTGGATAATTTAGCACTTCTTCAACCACCAAACCATCTGATATTTCAACAACGAAATGAATATCTGCATCAGAAGAGTTATTGAACACATCCCAAACCTTCATGAACAGGTAGTGCTCACCTTCCTCCAGGTCTGAAAGCTGGTACTTAACAGTACCGGATTGAAAATTATCAGTATCTGCTTCATAGTACTCATTTAAAACAAAGGTATTATAATCTTCCCAGTCAAGAATGGCAGTAATATCATGCCCTATTCCCACTCCTGTTGTATTGATTCCATTTTCATCATACAATTTGGCATACAAATAAGGATTTCTATTCGTCATACCCCCATCTTCAAAACGTTCATCATTCATAAATAGTTCAATTTCAGGCCCATCGTAATCGACTTCAACTGTGATATCAGTACCTCCGATAAATACATCCCTTGTTTCACCCTTTGCATCAATTGTTCCATTCTCAGCATAATAACTTATTTTACCTTTTCCAATATTGTATGAGATGTCTTTCGGAACAACAAAACTAAAGGTAAATCTCCCTTCGTTTACAGTAGCTTTACCTTTGTATATTAAGTTCTTTTGATCGCGATAGGTATAGGGTGAAATTCCATCATTCCCGATGGTGGTATATTCAACGATTTTATCATAAACATGCGGATATACAATCCCATTAAAATCATTGATTATTGCACTGTCATTCCCCGCCACAAAACCGGAAACCGTCATTTTGCCAAAGGCTTTCAAAGTATCTGCTTCTGATGATTCCAGTGAAAGATGATTTATGCTATCCGTAATAATTCTGTATCTCGGATATTTTAACAACATCGCCGGATCACCAAGAAGTGTGAAGTTTAATTTGTTATTATCATAAAGTTTATTTTTGGCAATTCTAACAACATCCCCTATCCTATATGGCTGTCCTTCATCATTGGAAATAAAAAGTGTTTCCAGGACTTTATAAGCCAGGTTATAGTTTTGGTTTCCACTAACCACACGGGTTGTTGTTAAAGAAGCCACTCCTCCTCCATCCGGGTTTAAGATCAAGGTTTCACCTGCGGTTGTTTTTGGCAGGATTTCATCATTCTCCATGGTTACATCATCAAATCTGCTAAACTCACAGGTTGCTGTAATAAAAAGAGGCAGATGGTCAATGTTTTTCATGGATGCAATGTCGGATGCAAGTAAAACTTTCTCGCCCGTTATCCCATTTTCACCACCATGGCCATTATAACAAAAAATCAGGACCCCCTTATTAAATGCATTCATTAATTCTTTTTTGGCTTCAGGGTATGTAGGCCCTGTTGCTGAAGTAACCTGGAGGTAGGCATCAAGCAATATTTTTTTGGTTTCAAATCCGGGAACTTTTTTTTGCACCAATGTAGCCAATGAGTCCGCCTGCCGCATATGAACTATGCCATCATAAGTAGATCCTCCGTCAGCCTGGTCATCACCCATGAAACAAAGTAACCTGCGCCATTCCGACATTTCCGATGCATTGTAGTGCAGTATTTTATTGACTACTTCTTCCGCCTCAATATCATCGCCCCCGATCAGTTTTACAGGCAATCTACCAATACTAATATCAAGTTTACCTTCTGCCCCGCCTTCATTTTCATCAAGCAAACCGAAAAAATCATCTGTAATATACGATGCAGTAGGAACCAAAGAATTTTCTGACTGATAGGTTAGTATATAATTTGTATTTTCCGATACATTCATGTGGTTGTTGTAGGATCCGTCACCAAACAATAACACATATTTAAGTCCCTCATCTCCTCCTAACTGGTATTGATGTCTGAAAAAATCTCTGAGGGCAGTCACGTCCGGTGTTCCTGAAGAAAATTCATTATATATTTTTTGGGGATTGATTACCAAAACACTTAACTCGCTGTTTTCACGGTGGTAATCTGCTAACCTCTCAGCCTGATCAAAAAATTCTTCTTTTGCTACAATGATATAATTAAAAGCATCCAAACTGCGAATGTTTTGATTTTCGATCATGCCAATTCCTTCAACTGACTCATTAGTAATAGGTCTGGGATAATCGTATGAAAGATCTACAACGGCATATTCCCTGAGCGAATCAACTCTCGCTTTGAACTCCAGGGAAGTACCTGAAGTCTGGACATTAATGGCAAATACATTATTAATATTTGTGACATCCCAAATACGTGTATTATCATTCACCTGGTTTACAACAAACCTTGCTATGTTATTTTCCCCGACAGATGCATTATCCCTGAAGAAAAACGGTGTTTTATCTGCATTAAGCAGGCATCTGGCATTAATGGTTATATAATCCAGATATGCCTCATCCGATAAATCAATCTTTTGGTATTGAATACCGGCCTTTATCTGGTTATTTGTTGAATTAAAAGTACAATCGAAATATCTGTCATGAGCGTAAGTCCTCCACCCGTAATATAAATCAACGATCGGAAAACTTTGCGTTTCCACAATTTCGTCATTTATCAGGAGAGATGCAGTTCTTGTATATGCAGACCGACCGGCAACCTTAGCTTTAACTCTTGCCTGAAAAGGTAAAGCTGCATTCGTAAATTGAAATACTGTATCAACCGGTTCGTAATAAATTGGTTCAGTATACCATGTCCTGCCAGATCGTATTAAATTTCTCTGATTCTTTTCGTAAAATGAAACATCGGTATAAGAATTCACAACATGCGTTTCGGTTAAACTGCTATTATTAACAGTCTCAATTTTATTGCCTGCCCCATGATCTGTTGTTATAAAATAAAAAATGTGATTAGAATAATCATGTATTTTTTGCATGAAAAAATCGTCTACCGGATCGTAATTCCATACAGTCGCCCCTTCTGCATAAAACAAGATATAATCCCCGCTGTTAAAAACACCATCGGATCCTTTGTTCATATATATCGGACACTCAACAAGATCTTCAGGTCTGGATTCATTATTAAAATAACCCAACTGTCTGCCTCCATTACCAAATATCCTGACATTTGCAGGATTTGAAAGTTCCAGACTCTCCAAATCACTATAAGTCAATTTGTAAATTCCTGTATTATCTACTGCTATTTTGTACCAGCCACCCGTTGCCAAAATGGAATTGTCTGCCGCTTTTGATGCAAAATACCCTTTTTCATCATCATGGGACATATACGGGATTTTCTCAATCTCAAATTGAATGAGTCTCTCTAAGACCCCGTTATCCGGATTGTGTCTGAGTGAAGACAAAACAAGGTCCATATAAATAGTATTTCCTGCATTGTAAAAATTTATTTGTGGAAGGAGAGGAGTCAATTCTGAATGAATTTGAATGTTGGTTAAAAGGCTATCAGGAACCGGCTCATATTTTTCATTTGTTACTTTAAATTGTTCGTTGATATAGTTTTTCAGCAAGAAGGTTTTGGAATAAAGAGGAATAATATCATCTCCTTCAAAAGATGCCCCTTCAAATCTTAAATATTCAAACTTTATGATTTGATTATTATACTGAAAAGTACGTACTCCATTTTCAAGCCATTTTAACCGATATATTCCTTCCTGGGAAAAAACAAAATTTTCTAACAAAAATATACAACAAAAAACTATCAGGATCCTTTGTGAAATTGCTTTCATATCAACTCCCCCGGTACATTAATATAATTCTCAATATGTAAAAACGACTTGTTTTCCCTATTATTGCTTCGAATATAGATAATTAAACAAAACAAATACCGTTCCATATTTACAAATGGTCATACGGATAACAAAAATAATCGTTACTTTGTTTTTCGCTTTCTATACAGCGGATTTTGCAAGCTATTGTCAGGATATACACTATTCAAACCTGCACGAGAATTTATACAAACTTAATCCTTCTTTAATAACCCATACAGAAAAATTATCCTTTGCTCTAACTTATCGTAATCAATGGCCGGGAACAAGCGATTTTATAACATATGACGGAGGAATGTTCTATTCCTCCGAAAAATTGAAAAGTACTGTCGGCCTTCATTTCTCAAATGATAACCAGGGCAAAGGAATAATAAACCTGACAACGATCTCATTAATCTATGGTTATAAAACAAAAATCGGAAAGCAAATTGATTTTGCAGCCGGTATAAATGGCGGCTATAACATTTATCAGGCAAATTTATCACAACTGGAATATGAAAATATGAGTTCATCGAATATTCCGGCCAATGAAAATTTTAAATTTTTTGATTTCTCTGCCGGAATTGAATTTGGGGTGAATGAGCAAACCTGGCTGGCAGCATCAATATCTCACATTGCAAATGTTGCAGCTGTTTCCCATCTGAATTTAACCAGAAAATACAATTTTTCATATACCGGGAGTTACAGTCTTAATTCATCCTACAATCAAAAAGAATTGTTCGTTGAGCCTCTTGCTGTATTATCATTGCAAAACAATTTTAATGAGTTTATTTATGGAGGAAGAATTAAATATGAGATCATTTTTGCCGGAATATATCTAAGACAGAATCTTCGCTTCCAGGTAGATGCACTAATAGTATTGTTAGGAACTAGTTATAAAAATTGGTCATTTTTTTATACGTATGATATAAATTTGTCAGGAGCGAATTCAAGATTTACAAAATTAGCTGCTCATGAAGTAACTTTTTTGTACAAATTGGAGTATAACAGGAAAAGTAACAAGAAAGGGGCAATAAAATGCCCCAAGATTTAGTTTATTATTGTTGGAAATTGTATATTAGAGTAAAGTAAAATAATTAATAAAACCGTTTGATCATGAAATTTAAGCTGTCTGTAATTGCACAATTAGTGATCTTAGCCTTTATTCTATCATCCTGTGGTGGTGGTGGAAAATCTTCTTCATCTACAACAGGCTGGAGATATAACGATCCGGATAATGGTGGATTTGAAGTCAAGTATGGCTATGAACAAGAAACCGGCCCGGGACTCGTATTAATTGAAGGTGGAACGTTTACGATGGGACGTGTGGAACAGGATGTGCTATACGATTGGAATAATATTCCAAGACGTGTAACTGTCAGTTCATTTTATATGGATGAAACTGAAATCAGAAATGTCGATTACCGTGAATATATGCATTGGATCCACAGAGTCTTTATTGATTATCCCGAAGTATATAGAAATGCTGTTCCTGATACACTGGTATGGAGAAGACCAATGGCTTACAATGAACCATATGTTCAATTTTACTTTCGTCATCCGTCCTATAACGAATATCCTATTGTTGGAGTAAACTGGTTGCAGGCAACCGACTATTGCTCCTGGAGAACTGACAGGGTAAACGAAGGAATATTAATTCGTGAAGGTATTCTTAATCCTGACCCTAATCAGGTAAATGAAGAGAACTTCAATACGGAAGCATATTTGGCCGGTCAGTACGAAGGTCTCGTCAGGGAAAATCTTCCCGACCTGGATCCCAATAAAGATACAAGACGAGTAAAACTTGAAGATGGTATCCTTCTCCCTCGTTACAGACTTCCTACTGAGGCCGAATGGGAATATGCCGCTTTGGCTTTAATCGGAAATACGTTTGAAGAACGTGTTTATGAACGGAGAATTTACCCCTGGGACGGACATAATGTAAGAATGGACAGTAAAAAGAACAGAGGGCAGATGCGTGCCAACTTTATCAGAGGACGTGGTGACTTAATGGGTCTTGCCGGTGACTTAAATGACAATGCAACTGTGCCTGCACCAGTAGATTCATACTGGCCTAATGATTATGGCCTGTATTGTATGGCTGGTAATGTTAATGAGTGGGTACAGGATATTTATCGCCCGCTTTCATTTGAAGATGTTGATGAGTTTAATCCATTCAGAGGTAACGTATTTAAAAAACTGGCAACTGATGAAGAAGGCAATATCGCCGAAAAAGACAGTCTGGGTAGATTACGCTACGTTGAAATCAGTGTTGATGAAGCAATTAACAGATGGAATTATAAAAAAGCTGATTATAGAAATTATCGCGATGGCGATTATGAATCAAGTATTGTGGAAGGAGGTGACTGGAATTCAGGAGTTCGTGATCAGGAACGTGGTTCAGGAAGGATGTATTCAAGAGAAGTGGGAGATGAAAGTTCTCTGATTTCAGATCACACAAGAGTCTACAAAGGTGGTTCATGGCGCGATCGTGCTTACTGGATGACGCCAGGAGCCCGCAGATACCTCGATGAAAGTTCCTCACGTGACGATTTAGGATTCAGGTGTGCTATGGTCAGAGTTGGAAGTCCGGGAGGAAATTAATACAAATAAAGCATTATCTTTAAAGGCTGCCTTTTGGCAGCCTTTTTCATTGAGAATCAATGGAGGAATTAATTCAGTTTTATAATAAATACTATAAACCAGGCAATGTCTGCACAGATACCCGGATAATAAAAAAGGGACAAATCTTTGTTGCATTATCGGGGAAAAACTTTAACGGGAATGAATATGCCCGGAAGGCCCTGGACTCCGGCGCTTCTGTTGCTGTGACAGAGGATCCTGCATTAGCCGGGAAAAGAAATTTTTATCGTGTAGAAAATACCCTTGACTTTTTACAGAAATTAGCTGCCTACCACAGAAAAAAATCGAACTTTAAGGTAATAGTTCTGACCGGTACAAATGGAAAAACCACAACAAAAGAGTTAATTAAAAATATAATTGCTAAAAAATACTCTTGCAAGGCTACAGAAGGAAACCTGAATAATCATATAGGAGTTCCAATGACCCTTTTATCAATTCCTTCAAATACTCAATATGCAGTAATTGAAATAGGAGCTAATCACCCTGGAGAAATAAAAGACCTCTGTGAAATAGCCTCTCCTGACAGTGGACTAATTACCAATATAGGTTTGGCACATCTTGAAGGTTTTGGGAGTTTTGAGGGTGTTATTAAAGCAAAAAGTGAGTTATACAATTACTTACTTGCCAAATCGGGTAAGATCTATTTAAATGGTGCTGACAAAATTTTGAGCAAACTCTTGAAATCATACAAAAACAAAGTGTTGTATAATGTTTCAAATGGCATCTGCTCAGGGGAATTGAATGAATCCTATCCCAGGTTAAATATTAAGATCACTTATTTCAATCAGTATGATTATACACTGGAATCTCAACTTTATGGAGATTATAATCTGGAAAACATACTGGCCGCTGCATGCATCGGAGCTGATCTGGGTATCCCATTTTCGGAAATAAATAAAGGAATTGAAGAATATGTCCCATTGCATAACCGTTCCGAGATTTTACATTTCGGATCAATACATCTTATTCTCGATTGTTATAATGCCAATCCAACAAGTATGAAACAAGCATTGCAGAGTTTTTCAAAACTGAAAGCAAAGAAAAAACTTGTTGTGTTAGGAAGCATGAAAGAATTGGGCACTCATTCTAAACAAGAACATGAAAACCTTGTGAAACTTGTGAAAACCCTGAAATTAAATAGATGCATACTCGTTGGTGAGGAATTTTTCAGTTCCATGGATCCCTCCTTCACTTACTTATCCTCCTACAATGATCTTACAAGATTCCTCAATCCGCATAAGCTTAATGATTATACCATATTGGTTAAGGGATCCAGGGCAAATCAATTGGAAAGAATAACCGAAGTATTTGAAAATCCACAAAGATTACAATAACTGTTCTCTTAAGACAAATACCTCCTCAAGAGTGTTTAATAATCTTGAAGGCAAGGCTGGTTTTGCAACGCAGGCATGAAATCCCATATTTGTGCATTTAATCTTATGCAAGCTTAAAATATCTGCCGTGTAAGCAATGAAGATAATCTCCGGCCTTATTTTCTTCGCAGCCTCTATGACTTCAAAACCAGATAGTTTTGGCATTAATATATCAAGAATAACAACCGTAAATGTGGAATTAGACACTATTTCATTCAGCGCATCAGCACCATTAGAAGCATAATCTACTCTCGCCCCAGTTCTTCTGAGTACTTTTTCAACTAGTAAATAGCTATAATAGTCATCATCGGCCACAAGGAAATGTTCATTTTCCCATTTGTAGTTTTTACTTATGGTCATCTATGGTAAATATTCTAATCAATTGAAAATGAAATAATTTACTTCTCCAATTGATGTATGAACTAGTATTTGGTTTCTATTAATACATAAATGAAGCTAAAAGTAACCCTAAGTCAAGCAGATTTCATTGATTGATATAAAACGAATTGCTTATTTGCCACTTGGATTTGTTTCATCTCCTTTTAAGTTTCGATAATAAATCCGGTAATGCCCATTCATTGAACCATAAATACTATTCCGTCCATTCAGAACAAAGAATGAATAAAGCATCCATAATTAAATCAAAAACAATATATTTAGTGTTCCTTGATTTTTATGCACAAATTTATTCGGGATGAAAGTTAAAAAAGCTTGTGTTCATATCATAATTGTGTTAGGGATATTTTGTTCAAATTCTCAGTCTAAGGCACAAACGTTTATCTGGGACGCAGGTTTTAATGGTTTTTTTGACAACAGAGAATACTATAATGATTATTCAATACCCCAAACAATGTTCGGGGTAAGAACATATGGTTCGGCAGGTCTGGCAGTTCATGAGTTCTATAGTTTTTCCGTTGGTTTGGATCTTCTGTATGAATTTGGCAGTGAAATCGATAAGAGCAGTTTAGTTCCATTGATCTATTTCCGGTTTCATAAAAACCCCGCTTTGTTTCTCCTGGGGTCTTTTCACAGAAGAAACCTGATTGATATGCCAAATGTTTTGCAATCGGATACAATTTTTTATTACAGACCAAATTGCGAAGGTATCTTTATCGAGTTGAGAAAGCAATGGGGATTTCACAATGTTTGGCTGGATTGGACATCACGACAAACAGAAACAAATCGTGAAGTATTTGTTATTGGTGCAAGTGGCATGTTAAAATCTTCCTTTTTGTTCTACAGGCAGGATCTTATTATGACTCATTATGCCCTTTCGAAAGAACCTGATTCTGATGATCATATAAGAGATAACGGTGGATTGTATGTCAGAGCCGGAGTATTTCATCCAAAACCTGTATTCCTGGATTCATTATCATTCAGTGCAGGTTATACTATGTCTTATGACCGATTAAGGAACGTATATGATTATGATATCCGTAATGGAAGCATATCAGAGCTATATATCCAGTACAAGGATTTTGGTATTCATTCCACTTTGTATTTAGGGGAAGGTCAGGTACAAATGGAAGGAGATGCATTGTATTCCGGTAAGTTTTACAACAGAAATGATTTTTTCTGGAAAATATTCAGAAAAAACCGAATAGAGGGAAAAGTTGAATTCTCACTGCATGTTCTTGAAAATGTTGTGGATGTCAGTCAATCATTATTGCTGAATGTGACTATTCATGGCAATCACAAAGTGAACGGCAATATTAAAAATCCAGATCAGTAAAATACTTTTTTTTCCTTATAAAAAAACTAAAAACAATACTCTTATTATAGATCTGGTCGACCTTATTTGTAGCTATAATTCTGTTAAATGCCTTTCGTTTTGAAATCAAATGCGGCAATCTGAAATAAAACCTGATATGAGCCCGGATAACAGACATAAAAAAAGAGAATTTTCCCTGAATTAAATAGAGTGAACATGAAATGCAATCCAGGAAAAACCTTGGTATCATTATGGTTAACAATTGCACTCCCGTTAAATTTTTAATCAATAAGTACAGACTGTTCCTGTAATTGTAATACAATTTCCTGGGATTATCATTGGGAAGTGTTCCTCCTCCAACATGATAAACCTGTGATTCAGGACAATAGTAAATTTTATATCCTAATCTTTTGATTCGCCAGCACAAATCAATCTCTTCCATATGAGCAAAGAAGTCGCCATCCAGGCCTCCGGCTTTCAGGTACACTTCAGACCGTAAAAACATGCATGCACCGGAAGCCCAAAATATTTCACGACATTGATCATATTGTCCCGTATCTTTTTCAATTTCAGTTAAAATTCTACCCTGGCAAAACGGGTAGCCGAACTTGTCAATAAAGCCTCCTCCTGCTCCTGCATATTCAAAATGATCCTTCCTGGTAAACGATTTGATTTTTGGCATTGCAGCTGCAATTGAAGGATCCTTCTCAAGAAGATCAACCAAAGGATTCAGCCAGTTTTTGGTAACTTCCACGTCCGAATTCAAAAGCATATAATATTTTGCATTTATCCTGGGGAGAGAAAGAGCATACCCTTTTGCAAATCCGTGATTAACATCAAATTCAATGATTCCCACATCCGGAAAGTTCAAACGAACATATTCCAATGAGTCATCGGTTGAATGATTATCGACAATGTAAATTTTGCTTCTTCCATCAATGGAATATTCTAATATTGATTGAAGAAAAGTCTCCAAAAATTTTTTTCCGTTCCAATTCAGAATTACAACAGCGATTAGAATATTCATTTGGTAACGGACTTTGGATTAAATATTTTTGGGTCATACTTCCATCTCCTGTGTGACCAAAGATAACACTCCGGTTGATAATGTATCAATTGTTCAACCATTCTCACATATTTTTCGGTAATTTCATAGGGCTTATTATTTTTTGCATCATCTGTAATCAATTCAAGTTTTATTTCATAAAAACCTCTTTTTACTCTTTTCATATTAAAAAAAACCACGGCCAGATCAAATCTTTGAGCAAGTTTTTCCATTCCTGTTAACATTGGAGTTTCCTGATTCAGAAAAGTAGTCCAGTAATCCAGATCTTTCTTTAATGGTCTCTGATCAGCAACAAGATACAAAACAAACAATTCATTATTTTTAATTGATTCAGTTACAACCCTGAAAGTTTGTAGTATCGGTGTACTAATGGCTCCGAATTTGGCCCTTAGATCAATAAATAATCTGTTAAATACTTTGCTCGATAATGGCTTATACATGCCGTATATTTTGTGCGGAAAATTGATGCTCATATTAGCAGCCCAATCCCAGTTTCCGTAATGGCTGGTTGCAAAAATAAGACTTTTACCCTGTGAGAAAAGATGATTTACAAGCTCCTTATTTTTATAGTAATACCTTCGGTTACATTCATCTCCGCTCATATTAATAAGATAAATGCTTTCAATAAAATAATCGCACAAATAACGATAAAACCTGATAGCGATTTGTAACAATTCTCTTTGATCTTTACCTGGAAAAGAATTCTTTAGGTTCTCCAGGACAACACTTTTTCTATATCTTATAACATAAAACAATATAAAGAATAAAAAATCTGAAATAATAAAAAGAACTTGCAATGGAAAAAGTGTTAATACCCAAAGAGGGAATAACAATAATTTATCCTTAAATGTAAGTACTTTACCCATTGTTCTATGAATTCATTAGTTGTTCAACTTTTTTTTGAAATTCATCAAACAGTACACCATTTGAAGCTACAATCTCTTTGCCGAAAATATAATTTTTGCCACCATGAAAGTCCCCCACTTTCCCACCTGCTTGCTGTACCAGAAATGCTCCGGCTGCAACATCCCAGGCACTTAAATTGTATTCATAAAAAGCATCGTATCTTCCACAGGCAACATATGCCAGGTCCGTTGCTGCAGAACCCAGTCTGCGAACCCCGTGTGTTTGGGTAAAGAAGTACTCCAGGCTTTTCATAAAAGGTGCCATACGTTCATAACTTGTATATGGAAAACCTGTTGCTATTAATGAATCGGAGACTTTAGAGGTTTGTGAAACAGAAATAGGATTGCCATTTAAATATGCCAAAGCATTTTTATAACTATAAAAACACTCGGAACTTACTACTTCATAAACAATTCCAATCACAATCTCTTCATTTTCAATAAGCGCAACACTGATCGCATAGGGTGGAGAACCATGAATGAAATTGGTAGTACCGTCAATCGGATCAATGATCCAATTGTATGTTTTGTTGGCTTTAGATCCTGTTCCTTCTTCCGCAATAAATCCGGATTCCGGCAGAATATTCTGCAATCCTTTCACCAATCTGAGTTCTGCACTCTTATCTGTCGCTGTAACAAAATCATGTTTCCCTTTAACCATAAATCTATTTGATGAATTTTTTTCTCTCTCATTCTTAATAAAACCAGCAACCTCTTCCACCAAAACTTTGACATCCCGGCATAATAATTCAAAATTCATAAAATTTATTTTTTTGGTCGTAAAGATAAGTTGATAATTAGGATAAAAAAATCGAATATAGAAAAGGAGAGGTTGATGAAAAGTACAGATCCGGCAAATTAATTTTTAAATAACTTACGCTTATAATATTCATACAGCTGAAACTGTGAGCGAATCTCCTGAGGATCTTCGGAAGTTACATAAATATTATCCTGTTCCTCATTAATAATTCTGGCTTTCACATTATCACGCATTTGAATTTTTATCATATCCTCAATTTCTTTTTGAATCTCTTTATCGTATAACGGGCAGGCTACCTCAATTCTTCTATCCAGATTTCTCCCCATCCAGTCAGCCGAAGAAATATAATACAGTTTATTCCCATTGTTGTGAAAAATCGTAATTCTTGAATGTTCAAGAAACTTATCAACTATACTAATTGCCTTTATATGTTCACTCATTCCAGGAATACCGGGTATTAATGAACAAATTCCTCTAATAATAAGTACGATATCAACTCCTGCGTTATTTGCCTGATACAATTTGTAAATAAACTCCTTATCGACAAGATTATTGATCTTCAATATTATTTTAGATTTATTGCCTTTCTGCGCATTTTGTATCTCATTATCAATCAACCGATAAAATTTCTTTCTCATGTATAAAGGAGACACTATAAGATGTCGATAAGACTGGTTTCGGTAAGTATTTGCAAAAAAATCAAATACCTTTTTAACTTCCCTTGTTATTCTTGGATCAGCTGTGAATAATGTCAGATCAGAATAAACATTTGCTGTTCCTTCATGAAAATTTCCTGTACTTACGCAGGAATAATTTACCAAATGACGATTTTCAATACGCGTAATATTTAACAATTTGGCATGTACTTTCAGTCGTGGAATCCCAAAAAAGATATTTGCCCCGACTTCTTCCAGTTTTCTTGACCAGTAGATATTCGCTTCTTCATCAAATCGTGCCTGCAATTCAATTACAACATTCACCTGTTTCCCATTCCTGCATGCATTCATTAAGGCATTTACCACTTTTGAATTGTCAGCAACCCTGTAGATAGTTAGCGATATTTCACGTACTTTCGGATCAATGGATGCTTCCTGGAGCAATCCAATGAAAACATTAAAATCCTGGTAGGGAACGTGCAGCATGAAATCTTTCTGATTCATAATTGCCAGAATACTTTTATTATATTCTACCAGTTTATGCCATAAGGGTCTTGTCCTTTCATAAGTTAGTTCTTTTGGACCTATATCGGGAAAATTCATAAAATCTTTGAAATTGTGATATCTTCCCCCGGGTATTAGATTATTGGCTTCATCCAGTTTTATCTTTTTGATGATAAAATCAAGCAGATCTTTTGCTATACTATTGTCAAATACAAAACGGACAGGCTGCCCGGTTTTTCTTCCCATAACTCCTTTGGAGATCTGTTCAAGAAAGCTTTGGGATACATCATTGTCCATATCCAGTTCCGCATCCCGGGTCAGCTTAATTGTCCACCCTTCACAGGTATCAAATTCAAAAATGGCAAAAACATCCTCAAGAGCAAATCGTATAATATCTTCCAGTAAGATGATAAATTTTCTGTCCAATTCCGAGGAGAGTTCAATAAAGCGTGGAAGTGAATCGGTCGGTATTTCAATCAACGCATACTCAGAATCCTTTTTTTGCCCATTATTAAGCTTTATGGCCAGATAAATCGATTTGTCTTTCAGGTAAGGAAACTCCGCTATATTATGCAGCATAATAGGCGATAATTCAGGCATTATTTTTTCCTTGAAATATTTCCTGACAAAAATTTCCTGCTTTGGATTTAATTCTTTTTCATTAATAATAAAAATATTATGCTTCTCTAATTCGCCGAGTATATTGTGAAATGCAGTCTCGAATCTGTTCTGAAGTTTTAATACTTTTTTCTGAATTTTATTCATAAGCCGAATAGGCTTTTCTCCTTCAACACGCTGTTTCCCTTCCTGAATGTCTATCATTCTTTTTATTGTGGCAACACGAACTTTAAAAAACTCATCAAGATTGTTGGAGAATATTCCGAGAAAATGAATTCTTTCTATTAAAGGTACGTGTTTCTTATCCTCTGCTTCCTGCAATACCCTTTCGTTGAAAGAAAGCCAGCTTAATTCGCGGTTGATTATTTTTTGGCGCTTTTTCCCCATATACAATGATCACTTTGTTCGTCTGAAGTCAGGATTCTTTCTTAGGAAAATCATAATACTCATTTTTCATATTTGATTTTCCTATTTGTTTCCAATCAGAACATTGAAAGTCAAATATAGCAATTCCACAGGTTGGAAGCTCAATAAATGGCTTTTTTGCAAATGTCCGGGTCAATTCTGAAAAATCAGGATTATGCCCGAATATCATCAGTTTTGACACAGATGAAGGTTGAGAATGAATTAAATTGAAAATCTCATCTATTCCGCCACCGTACAATCGTTTATCAACTTGCAGTTTACTATAGGATAGCTCATATACGTTGATAAAGATTGAGGCTGTATGAAATGCCCTGTTTGCCGGACTTGAAATGAATACCTCAGGTACTTTACAATCAATTTTTAATCTGCGGGCCATTTCATAAACATTTCTGATACCTCTTAATTTCAGTGGCCTGTCAATATCGGAAATATTCTCATAATCCCATGCTGATTTACCGTGTCGAACAATGTAAAGTGTTTTTTTTGATGCCATAATTCGTTGAAAGATTATAAAAGATTACTCGCCAGTTCTGCCAGAAAACTCCTCTCCCCTTTCACAAGATTAATGTGAGAGAATACCTCCTGACCTATCATTTTATCAGTTAAATAAGATAACCCATTTGATTTCATATCCAAATAAGGTGTGTCAATTTGTTCAATATCTCCGGTAAAAACCATTTTTGTGTCTTCTCCGGCACGGGTAATTATTGTCTTTATCTCATGAGGTGTAAGATTTTGTGCTTCGTCAACAATAAAATAGGCTCTGGAAAGACTTCTTCCACGGATATAAGCCAATGGAGTTATAATTAATTTTTCAGAATTCTGCATTTCCTCAATTTTCTGATAGTCCTTGCTGGTAGGGCTGAATTTGTTCTTTATCACATCCAGGTTATCAAACAGAGGTTGCATATATGGTCCGATCTTCTCTTTCGCATCGCCGGGAAGAAAGCCAATATCCCTGTTTGAAAGAGGTACTATTGGTCTTGCCAGAAATATCTGCGTGTATTTTTGTCGTTGCTGAATGGCCGCAGCCAGGGCAAGAAGCGTCTTGCCGGTGCCGGCTTTCCCTGTTATTGATATGAGTTGTACCTCATCTCTGAGAAGTGCATCAAAAGCAAATGTTTGTTCTGCATTTCGTGGCTCAATGCCATATACTTTCTGTTTTAATACTCTCTCAAATACTTTGTCGTTTGAATTATAATGTACCAAAGCACTGGATCGATTTCCTTTTAAAATAAAATACTGATTGGGTTTTGGCGGTGGTGAAATTTTTATTTCATCAATTAAAATGCCCTCCTCTTCATTGTATATTTTAGCTATCTGATCATCATCTATATCTTCAAGAGTATAGATCTTTTTGTAAATCATATCGATATTCTGCACTTTGTCACTCTCGTAATCACCTGCCATCACACCAATTGATTTGGCCTTCATACGCAGATTAATATCCTTGGTGATAAGAACAACTTCACTGTTCTTTTTATTCAGGTAAACAAACTCGACTATGGCCAAAATACGATGATCGGGGGTGTCTTCAGGAAATGATGCTCTCATTTTTTCAGAAAAAACTTTCCCTGTTTCAATGGATAATTTGCCTAAGCCTTTACCCAACGGGATCCCCCCATTAAACAAACCATCACCTGATAATCTATCCAGTTCCCGGGTAAATTCACGTGCATGAAAATTGATCAGATCATTGCCTTTTTTAAATTTATCAAGTTCTTCAAGGACGGTTATAGGAATAATTACATCATTTTCCTGGAAATTGAAGATGCACTTATAATCATGTAAAAGAACATTTGTATCCAACACAAAAATCTTACTTTTTTTCTTTGTCATAGATTATTCTTTCATTAATGTAAGTCATTAAATTTAGAAATTAATTCTTATAATTTTGTGCAGGCATTTGTCACAAAAAATAATATACTATGGATGTACTTCAAGCCATCTTTACAAGACGCAGTATCCGAAGGTATTCTGATAAAGAAATCGATAACAAAACAGTTGATAAAATTATTCATGCCGGAATGTATGCTCCTTCTGCAGTTAACAAGCAACCATGGCATTTTATCGTGTTTGAGAAAAAAGAAACCTGTAATGCTATTATGGAGATTCATAAAAGCGCAATCATGCTTGCTGAAGCAAAAAAATCGATTCTGATATGTTTTGATGAAAATCTTCAACATGATGATGGATATGGTCTCCTGGATTGCTCTGCAGCTGCACAAAATATGCTGCTGGCTGCACATGCGATCGGTTTAGGAGCCTGTTGGATAGGTATTTACCCGAGAAAAAACAGAATGGAAGGGCTGCGAACAATATTCCGGCTTCCTGACAATATCATACCTCTGGCCGTGATCTCTCTCGGATATCCTGCTGAAATAAAAGAAACACCCGATCGGATCAAGCCGGAAAGAATTCATTATGAAAGCTGGTAGTAAAGGCAACTGAATACCTCCAAACAATGACCTACCAGGCAACCATTGATTATTTGTTTCGTTCGCTGCCCATGTACCAGCGTATTGGAGGTCCGGCTTATAAAGCAGACCTTGAAAATGCACTTTTTCTTGATAAAGCTTTTCATCATCCGCATAAGAAATTTTTAACCATACATATAGCTGGCACAAATGGCAAGGGCTCAGTAAGCCATATGCTGGCATCAGTTTTACAGGCTGAAGGCTATACCACAGGTCTTTATACTTCTCCTCACCTGCTCGATTTCAGGGAGAGAATAAAAGTTAACGGAATGCCTGTTTCAAAACAATTTGTGGTTGAATTTACAGAAAATAACAAACGGCTCTTTGAACAAACAAAACCTTCATTTTTTGAAATGACAGTTTTTATGGCATTTGAATATTTTGCTTACAAAAAGTCCGATATTGCAATTGTTGAAGTGGGTTTGGGCGGACGCCTGGATACAACCAATATTATTACTCCTGAAGTATCAGTGATCACAAACATCAGTAAAGATCATACGGCATTTCTGGGCAACACGGTTGCGCAAATTGCAAAAGAAAAAGCAGGTATAATGAAACACAGTGTTCCTGTTGTGATTGGAGAAACACAGGAAGAAACCAGGGATATCTTTATTCAAACTGCCGGGAAGAAGAATAGCAAAATCTATTTCGCTGACCAGTATTTTTCAATTGCATACGGAATGAAAAATATGATGAATTCTGTAAGGTATAATTTTTCAAATTGTTACCACTGGACATTTCATTCCCTGGATACTGATCTTCTGGGACACTATCAAAGAAGAAATATTCCAACCGCTCTTATGGTACTTGCTGTTTTGGATATGAAGGGCATTCGAGTGAAACTCGGATCAATCAGAAAAGGATTTGAACAAGTCAGAAAATCAACCGGCTTGTTGGGAAGATGGCAGGAAGCAGGTTACAATCCTCTGACAATCTGCGATATTGCGCATAACAAAAGTGGAATTGAGAATATTCTTTTACAGATCCAATCAACACCTCATAAAACTTTGCATATGGTGTTGGGATTTGTTTCCGACAAAGACATCGAAGAAATACAACAAATTCTTCCTGTAAATGCAAAATATTATTTGTGTGAACCTGATATTCCCCGTGCAATGAAAATTTCAGTTTTATCTGCCGGTTTTAAAAGTAAGGGATTTGTATTTAAGGAATTCTATAACGTTGAAGATGCATATAGAGAAGCTGCAGCTAATGCAAAAACCAGTGATATGATCTATATTGGCGGAAGTACTTTTGTCGTTGCTGATTTTTTACGTTGGAAGAAAAGTATTACCTGACTGCAGAAAGACAATCTCAATTCATAAAATAAGGATTAGAAATAGCTGGAACCATCCCAGCAGTGTGTACATAGTTTTTCTTTTGGCAAACCAATAGCATCTACCAGATCATCCAGTTTCTGATATTTCAGACTTGTTAAATCAAGGTTCTTTCTAATTTGTTCAACCATGGCACCGTATTTCCCGTTATTTCGATCCGAATATTCTTTCATATCCACATTTTCTTTCCCTTCCAGTTCCTTTACTGCTGTGTGAGTAGCCAGATCGAGGTGCGAACGGGAACGGCTGAAATTCAGAAATTCACAGGGATAAGTAAGTGGCGGACACGCAATACGCATATGTACCTCCTTCATGCCTGATGCATACAGGTCGCGTACATTATCTTTCAGCTGCGTTCCTCGTACAATTGAATCATCCAAAAATACACCTCGCTGATCTTTGATAATGGATGTATTGGGAAGCAGTTTCATTTTTGCAACAAGATCACGCATTTCCTGACTTTGCGGCATAAAACTGCGCGGCCATGTGGGAGTATATTTTGAATAGGGACGTTTTAACGGAATATTCTTTTCATTGCTGTATCCCATTGCATGTCCAACTCCTGAATCGGGTATGCCTGCAGCAAAATCGACTTCCGATTTGTCATTTTTAGCTAAGGCAGCACCACATCGATAGCGGCATTCGTCAACATTTATTCCTTCGTAAAATGAAGGTGGATAACCATAATAAACCCATAAGAAAGCGCATATTTGCATCTTCTCATTCGGTTTGCGCAACTGTTCGTATCCTTCGGCCGTCAGTTTTACAATTTCTCCCGGGCCAACAAAGTATTCTGTTTTGTAACCCAGGTTAGGAAATGCACAGGTTTCAAAAGAAGCTGCATACCCTGTATTCTTTTTCCCAATAACAATGGGTGTTCTTCCCAATTTATCGCGGGCTGCAATAATACTATTCTCATTCAAAATTAATAAAGAACAGGAGCCTTTCACTTTCTCATAGACATTCTCAATCCCTGATACAAAATCTTTACACTCAGCGATGAGCATGGCTACAAGTTCAGTAGGATTTACCGAACCCTGACTTGTCTCGGAGAATGTTCGATGTTGTTGCATATACCGGTCCTCCAACTCATCGATATTCACAATTTTTGCTACCGTAGCAACTGCAAAGCGTCCCAAATGAGAGGTAACAAGGATTGGTTGCGCTTCGTTATCACTTATTACACCAATACCAATGTTCCCAACAAAACCTTTCATGTCATTCTCAAATTTATTTCGGAAGTAACCATCCTCAAGACTATGTATTGCACGCTGAAATCCGACTTTTTCAGAAAAAAAAGACATCCCTGCCCTTTTTGTGCCAAGGTGAGAATGGTAATCGGTGCCATAAAAGACATCCGCTACACAATCGCCTTTTAATACGCTGCCAAAAAATCCGCTCATACTGGTTTTTTATTTGGGTTTTATTTCTAAATGCAAATAAAACAAAACTTTTACACGAAATTGATGGAGTTAATAAATGGAGGTCAATTGTTAATAATTATATTAATAATGGAAGATTATCGCAAAATCTTATTGCTCACAAAATGGCGCAAGCCTGCCTGCAGCAGGCAGGTCTGCGCCATAGAAAGGCAGCTTAAGGATAATCCTTTGAAATAATTTATATAAGTCATAGGTTTGTATAGAGGGGCGATAGAGGTAATACCAACTTTTTCTTATCACATGAGAATATATAATAACGATGAATGTAATAAAACCAGATCTGTACCAAAATATACAGAATATAGCAGCTATACGTATATTATTGATAATTTTAGTACATATATAAACTAGTTACCAAACATAAAGAAAGAACGACTCTACATATTGATTAACTCAAAAATGAAAAGCTTATGAAACATAAGAAAATAATTTTCACTACCACCTTACTTTTGGTTTTAGGATTAGGAGGGTTACAAGCCCAACAAACAATCGCTGCAAGCGGAGGCGAGGCCTTGGGAAGTGGCGGAACAGTATGCTACACCGTAGGTCAGGTAGCTTATAATACAAAAACAGGAAGCAATGGTTCAGTAATTGAAGGTGTACAACAGGCTTACGAAATCTCGGTAGTAGCGGGGATAGAAGTACCTGAAATAAACCTGAATATTTCAGCTTACCCAAATCCTACAACCGATTACTTACAGCTGAAAGTTGATGCTTCGACTATGTTCAGCAACCAGTCATTAAAGTATCGGTTATACGACATAAACGGAAAACTTTTACAAAGCAGAGAACTAACAGGTAACGAAACTCAAATTGATTTGAACGGTTTTATTTCGTCAACCTATTTTGTGAAAGTGTTAGAGAACAACCAATTAATTAAGAATTTTAAAATCGTAAAAAACTAAAATACTATGAAACGAATATTTACAATATTAGCAGCAGTGCTATTAACTGCAAGTGTGTTTGCTCAATCACCGGCAAAAATGAGCTACCAGGCCGTAGTACGAGATGCAAGTAACGCATTAGTAACTACCCAAGCCGTAGGAATGCAAATAAGCATTTTGCAAGGTTCTAATACAGGTACACCTGTTTATGTAGAAACCCAAACGCCAACAACCAATGCCAATGGACTGGTTACTTTTGAAATTGGAACGGGAACAACCAGCGATGACTTTTCTGCCATTGACTGGGCAAACGGCCCCTATTTTATAAAAACCGAAACCGACCCGGCAGGCGGAACAAGTTACACTATAACAGGCACAAGCCAGTTGTTAAGCGTACCGTATGCTTTGCATGCGAAAACAGTAGAAACAATTACCGAAACCCAAACTCTTAGTGATGTAATTACATTAGACAACTCTGCCAATGCACAAATAAAAAATGTAACTGACCCCTCAGATGCCCAAGATGCGGCAACCAAAGCTTACGTAGATGCTTTAGAACAACAAATAAAAGCAATGCAAAACTCTTTGATTAATGCTGGATCAATAGTAAAAGACTATGATGGAAATGTTTACGGAATAGTAACCATTGGCACTCAAAAATGGATGACAGAAAACCTAAAAACCACTAAATACAACGATGGAACAGCCATACCCTTGGTAACGAATAATACAGCATGGAGCAATTTAACAACTCCCGGATATTGCTGGTATCGTAATGAGGAAACCACTTATGGCGGTACTTATGGTGCCTTATACAATTGGTATGTAGTAGAAGCAGGCAATGTATGCCCCACGGGTTGGCACATACCTACTGATACCGAATGGACTGTTTTAACCGATTATTTGGGTGGTGCAAACGTAGCTGGCGGTAAACTTAAAGAAACCGGCACAACATATTGGACTACACCAAATACAGGCGCAACCAACGAAACCGGATTTACAGCTCTTCCGGGTGGCTACCGTGACAATAGTGGCTCATTCGCCAATGTTGGAGGCAGCGGTTACTGGTGGAGTGCTACGGAGCACGATGCTACAACCGCATGGTTCCGTGTCTTGTACTGCAATAGCAGCAATGTGAGCCAGGTTGCCGACAATAAGAAGATTGGGTTTTCTGTTCGTTGTTTGCGGGATTAATTGATTATTTGGCTATTTGTCTATTTGATTTATATACCGCGAACCGACCAAAGGGAGTTCATGAGCATTGGCGAATAACCGGTCGAAATATTTTCAACTATGGCAACTTACGATAAACTGCCTGTATATAAAGCAACCTATGATCCGCTGCTGGCGCGGAATTGTATTCCGGGCCTTTGCTTTAAAACTATTGTACGGCCGGTATACTTTTTAAATGTATAAATTGCAATCGATCACCTGGATACTAAATCCGCACAAAAATTTGTCTGTTGCAATTGTAGGAGCAATGAATACGCCCGGATTTCCAGATAGAAGCACTCAAAAAATCAGGCTGTGGAGAATAATCCGTTTGCAGGCAAGAAGAGAAGAGTAAGGAATAAGTAAAGCATTGATAATTAAGAGGCTAATCAATAATATTTATTTATCTTTATTTGGTGTTTAAAGCAATATGGAAGATCATGCGTAATAAGAAATTAACTATCGCTTAACATACTGACACAAGCATATTATGCGAAAATAGTATTCATATATTTAAGAGTTGGTGGTAATTGTGATTAACATTCTGCAAATATGAAAATTGCATTAACAACAATCGGTTCAAGAGGAGACATTCAGCCTTATATCGCATTAGGAATTGCACTTAAAAAGAGTGGTCATTCAATAACGATTATAACCCATCCATGGGCTGAAAAGATTGTCAACTCCTGCGAGCTTTCTTTTTTACCGATTGGAGATGATATCGACATAAATAACGCTGCAAAACAGTTTGTAGAAAGATCATCTAATAATCTGAAAGGATTAAAGTTTGCATTGAATTTTATTTTTGATAACCTGAGAAAATGCCATACTGACTTATTATCAACATTAAAGGATTTTGACCTAATAATTGGTCATGGAATAGTTGGCAATTCTGAAGCAGATATGCTTAACAAACCATTTGTTTCCATATCAATTGAAACAATGGGACTTCAAAAAGAATATTGGAAGACTAAAAACATTGTTAAGGAATTTAACATTTTCCTGTCAGATAAATTACTGGGAGCAATATTTGGAAAACCTTATAAAGAGTACCGTAAAGAAATTGGTGCACCACCAATTGGGGCTGTTAAAAATTATCCTTACCTTGCTCTGGTTGCAATATCAAATCTTTTGCAGAAACCGAATCCAAATTGGAGAAAAGTGACCATGATTGCCGGCTTTTTCCTGGCTGATACGCCGGATGACTTTAAATCAGCAGAAAATTTACAGAATTTTATAGATGCGGGGGATAAACCAATATTAATAACATTTGGTTCAATGTTTCACAAACAAGAGCAAACAATAAATTTATATAAGATAATTTTTGATGCTATATCAAAAGCTCAATCAAGAGCTTTACTTTTAATGCCTGATTTAAATAGAAAAGAAGCGACCATGCCTGAAAATATATTTCTTATAAATCAGGTTCCTTATAGTTGGCTTTTAAGTCAGGTTTCTTTGGTAGTGCATCATTTTGGTTTTGGGACTACAGCAGAGGTGTTAAAAGCTGGATTGCCCTCAATTCCTATACCGCATATTTTTGATCAAAAAACCAGAGCGGTTCAAATCTATGAATTGGGATACGCAACTAAACCTCTGAGTATTAAAAAATTAAATAGTGATACGTTATCAAAGGCTATTTTAAAGGTAAAAGCAGATAAACAGATGCAAGGTAAATGTAAAGAAGCAGGAATTAAGATATCAAATGAAAAGGGGACTGATAAAGCTGTCGAATTGATAAATAGATATTTTGATGATAAAAATACAACTACGCACAACAGCAAATATAAGTAAGCCGGGAGGAAACTCAGCCAAACAGGAGATATAGCGATTAAAACAAAAGATCAGGGACCTGGAGACCCCCGCTACCGCACGATTGCATCGTGTGGTAAAGTATACTTAGCAACTAACAAATATTACTTTCTCACTAAATGACTACTTAATAATTTTTTATATTTGTTTTTATGAGCCGTAACTATAAATTTCATAATCCCGAAGGTGTATATTTTGTGAGTTTTGCAGTAGTAAATTGGTTAGATGTATTTACAAGAAATGAATATAAGGATATTATTATTAATAGTTTGCAATATTGCCAAAAAGAGAAAGGTATGGAGATTTTTGCATGGTGTATAATGACCAATCATATTCATTTGGTTTTTAGAAGTACAAAAGATCAAAAGCCGGAATTACTTTTGGGTGATTT
>Ga0315541_1001046_pt1 | contig 26942 bp, 23 predicted proteins | sample SalMarSW160190MG_FD_203095 | JGI IMG/M metagenome (GOLD analysis project Ga0315541, IMG submission 203095) | Salt marsh sediment microbial communities from the Plum Island Ecosystem LTER, Massachusetts, United States - Salt Marsh Sediment SW1601-190 ...
AGCTCACCTTCGGCCTTGGCTCGCTCACCGGCTCCCGCAGACGAAACTTGCTGGGCAAGATTACGGGCTTTGGTTACTGCCTCCAGGGTTTCCCGCTCGTGTTTCATATAGCCCTTGACAGTTTCCACCAGGTTGGGAATGAGGTCATAGCGTCGTTTTAACTGAACGTCAATCTGTGCCCAGGAGTTCTTTACTTGATTGCGTAGCCTGACCAGGCCGTTGTACAGAACTAGGAATATGATGAGAAGAACCACAACAACACCGATAATGATATAAACTGCTAACATATTAAACCTCCTTAACTAATTTTCTCTGGGTGTTACTTAACCGTCATCGCCGCCTTACTGTGGGGCTTCGAATACTTCTTCTAAGAAACTGATAACCTGTTCCCTGGAATCATGTTTTGGCGGATGTTCCCCAGCCAGACGTCTTATCAGTTGAGCGACCTCACCCCCGTCAAACCACAATCCATGTTCATCACGGCATATGTCGATGAGGATTTCAGGTTGTTCGCCTATAGCTGTTTTTTTCATCTTATGGCCACAGACGGGGCAATTCCGTTTCTTTTCTGATGAAGCGGCTTCCTGAGAGTTGAAGATGCCGTCAAGAAACGTCTTTGTCTCTTCAAGTCCCTGCGACTTAAGCAGAAGCTCGAGCTCTCCAGAGTCAAACCATACCCCCTTACAACTATTACAATAATCAAGCTCAATATCGTGATACTCAACGACTATCATATCGCATTTACAAACAGGGCATATCATTACTTTCAGACCTCGTCAATTGATTTTGATAGTGTAGATGTCCGAAGATGTCATGTCAAGATTGTTGTTGCATAAGCTTCAGATACCAATGAGGTAAATTACTAAGCCGACAATGGAAGGTGATAACTAACTCGTCGGGTATTTATCTAAGGCAGCGTAAATTTGTACTATTGCACAATAAAGCCAAACTACTCAGTTAGCTCCCCAAGCCAGTGGTGGTGGGCAAGTAATTGCTGACCCTTATCAGGAATGCATCGAGAATTAGCCCTTCGCCCTTCGGCGTCTTCTGAGCCAGATTACCAAAGGCGGCACCCAGGCCCAGCAGAAAATCCCAAGCCAGATGAGCACAGTAGCTAGACCTCTACCGAATGTTGTCAGCCCACGCACTGCCGATTTTAAAGCAGCGGAAGCGCTCCAGGGTTCAGCCAATCCTTTCGTCTCCTGTAAGGTTACTTCAATAAGTGCCGTCTCCGAGGTGCGCTCTAGATATTGCATGCGACCTTCAATTTGCTCAATCTGCCTTCTCACATTGGAAAGCTCTCTCTGCACCATCAACATGTCCTCTACGTTCTCTGCCTTCTCCAACAAGGCTAGATACTGAGCTTCCGTCGCTAGAAGGTTGCGTAGCTGAGCTTCCAGGTCAACATATTCCTCAGTTACATCAGTTGCCGTGGTAGTCTCGTAGGGCACGGCTACGGCCAACTGGCGAAGTCTGGCAAAAGCCTCGTCAAATTTTTCAGAAGGAACGCGGATGGTAATATGACCCGAAACCCCCCGTTCATATTCATGTTTATATGAGGAAACTACATAGCCATTGAACTCATCAGCCATCTCAGCAGCTTTATCCATAGTCTCGGCTATATCTTCCACCTCCAAAGTCATGGAGCCTGTTTTTACGATTTTGCGGCCTTCCGTTGACTCTTCATTATCGCTTGGACTCGGATATTGCTCTCCTTCACCACGTTCAGATTCTCCTCCCCCTCCTCCTCCTGATGGCGAAAAAGCACAGCCACTGATTAGCACTAACCCCAGAATTAGCAATATTAGAATTGAGACTTTGAGTAGCTTATTCATTTTTATCCCCTTCTATTACTATAAATGCAGAAGGCCGAGAAAAGTTGCATTATTTAACTCAACAAGTCTTGCGACTTTTATTCCAGCAACCCCCCAAGAAGCAGTTGATAATATTATAACATAGTAAGCTGAAATCTTGAGGATTGGGGGCTTTAGACAATCTCTATCTCTATATCATCCACGCTCTTTACTACTTTTCTCAAATCAACCAGGGCTATGGTGCGCTCAGAAATATAATGTCTATAAGCTGAAGAGGTGAATATAGTAAGGCATCTTCTGTCATACATTGTAGGTGGGGCATCCGGCTGGTGAGACCTTATCAAGACATTCTTGCCCAAGCGGGACATGATTTCCTCGAACCAGCCTCGCCCGAATTGGGGTCTTCCGGTATAGGGATCGATTCCCAGGAACCCCCCTTCCCTTTCCTGCCAGTCCCCCCAGGTTATTTGATGCCATTCGGCACTCCCTGGCTTTATCCTGCTTATGTCTTCTAAACCTGGCACATCGGGGAGTGCTCCATGCAGAGCAATGATTCCATTTGGCGTGGACGCTGCCAGTGGCAACTTGGAAAGAACCTCACTATATCGCTGGCGAAGTTCGGCATCCAGTCCTTCCCAGAAATCGGCAGGGTGGAAGCTGAATACAGCATGGCCTTCGTGATTTCCCATAAGCAGATAAAGAGAATCGGGGTGCTCAATTTTCTGCTCAAGTAAAAGGTTAATGTTCTCCAGGGAAGCTGGTCCCCGATCGACATAGTCACCGAGGAAAACCAGCTTATTTTCTGGCTTTAAATAGCTGTGGATAATTTTCTCTGTGGCTTCGAGGTCACCATGAGTATCGCCAACGAAAATAATTCTGCCTGACTCCAACTGTATCAACTTCGCTTCCGAAGAAAACCTGTTCTCCGCCTCGTTGAGCAAATCTTTTATTTCTTCTCTGGTCATACTACAAAGCCTGCCGGTTCGAAGAAGTATACACTTTCATCAGCATAGATGTTTTTCGTGATGAAAAGCAACTCCAATTTGATCGGAGCTCTGGGAAGCATCGCCCGCAATTGTTTTTGCTTGAATACTTTTGATATGATGCGAGTATGAAAGCAGGTCTGGTTTATGACCCAATCTATTTGGAACATGATACCGGTGACCACGTGGAGAATTCTCGCAGGCTGGTAGATGCGATGTCTTATTTGAAGGAGGCTGGAATTAAGGAGAAACTCACCTGTCTGCCTCCGCGCCCCGCCTCGCTAGAAGAGATGGAGATGATACATGCGCCGGAGTACATCTCCTACGTTAAGAGCAAAGCGGAAAAGGGTGGTGGTTGGCTTGACCCTGATACCGTAATGTCTCCGAAATCTTACGAAGCAGCCTTATATGCTGCCGGTGGGCTCATGGTGGCTGTAGAAGCGGTGATGAAGGGAGAGGTGGATAACGCCTTTGCTCTGGTTAGACCACCAGGGCACCATGCCATTCGCGATCGAGCAATGGGCTTCTGCATTTTCAATAATATAGCAATCGCCGCTAAATTCGCCCTGAGCAAGTTCAGTCTCAACCGTGTTCTTATCGCTGATTTTGATGTCCATCATGGCAATGGGACTCAGGATGCTTTTTATGTCGACCCCAAAGTCCTTTACTTCTCCACCCACCAGTATCCCTTTTATCCCGGGACAGGATGGATGGATGAAACTGGAATGGGTGAAGGAGAAGGAACTACGGTTAACTTCCCCATGTCCGCCGGCTGGGGCGATGAGGAATACTTGAGAGCTTTCAACGAGGTCTTGGTTCCAGTGGCCCGGAGATTTCAGCCACAGCTCATCCTGGTTTCTGCTGGTTTCGATGCTCATTGGGCTGACCAGCTGGCTATGATGCAGGTAAGCGTTACAGGTTTTGCTCAAATGGTAATGATATTGAAAGAACTGGCCGCTGAACTATGCCAGGGACGTCTCGTTTTTACTCTGGAAGGTGGCTATAATCTTCGAGTAGTCGCTTCTTCCATAAAAGCTGTCTTTGATGTACTTCTGGGTAATTCAGAGATAGATGACCCTTTGGGAAAAGCATCAATGGCCGGAAAGCTCGAGGGATTTGACGAGCATATCGAGGAAATAAAAAGAATACACCATCTAGAGGGATACTAAACCAAAATTCAACAATAAAAGTGCAAAATGACAAGGCAAAATACGACAAATTCTAAGCACAAAATTCGAAATCCTAAACAAAAGAAAGGAAAAATTTAGTTCCTCTCATCTAATGACCAAAATTCAAAACAAAATGAGTAATCGTGCAATCGGGTGATGATCATTGTCATTGCCCTACAGATGAGAACCCCGTTTCGGTAATGAGTTGCCTTGACTACCGAGCGTCTCTCACCATTGCCCAGTTAGTCAGGCTAGTGTCAGGAACATTAGATTCCTCTATCACTTTGAAGCCGAAGTGCTCGTAGAGCCGGACGTTTTGTCCTTCGAGCGTCTCAAGATAACATGGCAGACCCTCTGCATCTATTCTTGCCAGCATTGGCCTGAGCAACTTACTAGCATAGCCTCTTCCCTGAAACTGAGGGTCTACACCGATGGCCTGCAGGAACCAGTGCTTAAAAGGGGCCAGTCGCCTGTGCACGGCATATATATATTGTCCAAGACCCCTCATTCTGGACCCTCCATATCTCCCGACGCCAAGAATCTCGGAGGGTGGAACGGAACGCAACAGTCTCCACAGTGTAACGGGGTAGTTGTCGGATGGCAGCCACACGGCGATTCCCTCCAAATCTTGAGATGTGGCATGCACTTCACCATATCGGATGCCATTGAAGACAAATAAAGAGAAGAAGTAGGGCGCTATCCTTTGCCGCTCCGCCTCGTCGGGGAAGTAATATTGGAGAGGTGGGTGATTCCAGAATGCCCTGATTAGTGCCTCAGTAGCACGCTTAACGTGAGACCTGTTCAATCGCACTATGTCGTCCTCACTACTGTTCATCATATGGCCGTCTATTTTGTCTGTCTCTGAGGCCTGTTGCCAAATATGATACGGAACAGGTACCATCCAGGTCAACTACCCACGCGGCAAACAGCTCGCTATTTCATGCAATGCCATTGTTATGTACCTGATATCGAAGAGTTGGTAGAGACTGGGATAGCAATCTGAGTTTTGGTATTTAAGTCTAGAATTTTGAATTTGTTCAGGATTTAGAGCTTAGGTATTAGAAATCGGTTTGATATTTCTAACTAGGCAGTTCTCTTAGCCCAAGGCAGAAGCGCACTCCATTCCCTCTTTTCCCACACCACCAGAAACTGGCTGGAGATGCAGATAGAGCTGTAGGTGCCGATAACAACGCCGAGGAGCAACACCAGGACGAAATAGTGTATGGTTGCTCCGCCAAAAAGGAACAGAGCCAGGATGACGAAGAGTGTGGTTAGGCTGGTATTTAATGAGCGCCCCAGTGTTTCTACAATGCTGGAATTTACTGTCACGGCAAAGTCGGGGCTAATATGCCTTGATACATTTTCCCGAATGCGGTCAAAGATAACCACAGTGTTATTGATGCTGTAACCCACAACGGCAAGCAGTCCAGTGATAAACAAGGCATTGATCTCCACCCCGGCAAGCAAGCCCAGGAGGGAGAAGATGCCCACTATTATGAACACATCGTGGACAAGGGCAATGACGGCGCAGGTGCCCCAGCGAAAGGGACTGGGCATGCGGCGAAACGCCCAGACAATGTAAAATAGCATAGCCACAGCAGCTATTATTACGGCGATAATGGCATTGCGTGCTGTTTCCGCACCTATTGTAGGTAAGGCCGAATAGTAATCGGTTATTTCAACCTGAGAATCCAATTCTGCCCCGAGTTTCTCTGCCAGTTCGCTTGCCTCAGCTGAGGTTATTTCCCCAATGTGGATGATGAAATTTCCCTCGCCGGCGTTTTGAATAGTTGCCTTATCATATCCCAGCTTGGCCATCTCTTCCCGCAACTGGCTTTGCTCCACCGCTGGGCTAAATTGAAGAGTCATAGATGTACCACCGGCAAAATCGGTTCCCGGCTTCAAGCCAAAAACGGCCAGAGAAATTATCCCGGCAACAATAAGTATCCCTGAAATAAGGAAAAACCACTGCTTCTTACCAACAAAGTCTATCATTTCGTATTCCTCGCTGTTCGAAATGACGTTACTCCATAAGCTGCCAGATTGGTAATCACCTGGCTGCCCATAATAAGGCGGAGGACGGTTCTGGTGACCGTGATGGCTGTGAACATGGATAACGCTACACCAATAAACAGGGTCAGGGCAAAGCCTCTGACCATAAAAGCGCCCAGCGTGCCGCCAAGCCAGAAAAGGACGATGCAGGCAATAAAGGTAGTGATGTTACTATCCCTGATAGCGGGCCAGGCACGGTTGAATCCAGCCTCAACGGCAGCGGCTAAGCTGCGCCCCCCTCGCAATTCGTCCTTCATGCGCTCAAAGATCAGGACGTTGGCATCTACCGCCATGCCTAGCGAGAGGATAAAACCGGCCACGCCAGGCAAAGTCAGGGTTACAGGGACGAGCTTGAAAATGGATAGAAGCACCACGCCGTAAACCCCTAAGCTAAGGCAAGCCACTAAGCCGGGCAGACGATAGTAAAGAATCATGAATAGCAAAAGCATAACTATTCCAATCGCTGCTGCCCTTATGCTCTTATGTATAGAATCGGCTCCCAAGGTGGCATCCACAGTCCGTTCATAGAGTGGGACACTAGGTTCAAATACTCCATTTACCCATCTCCCCAGAGGAACAGGGATACGCCCAGCGTTGAGCAAATATTTTAATTCAGTGGCATCAGCAAGGCTTAGTCCTTCAATTTGTCCTTTGTCTTCTATCACCGCCCTGACTGTTGGGGCGATGATATGACCATCTTCACCCCGAAGTGGCTCATCGCCCAGATAGATAGCTAGCTGTTTTCCTATGAGGCGGCTTGTTATTTGTTCGGAAAGCTGCGCTCCCGTTTCATCCCACTCAAATATCAATAATGGTTTGCCATAGCTGTCTATAACAACATCGGTGTTTTGCTTAAAATATCTACTGGTAAGGGTTAACTCTTCGCCCTTCACCGTACCTGTGGCAGGAGTCCAATTTCCTGCGGCATCCTGCTCTCGGAATTCGAGCACGGTGAAGAGGCCAACCGTCTCCTTGGCCTTCTCAATGTCAGCTATGCCGGGCAGTTGGATGACAATGTTATATTCCCCCTCGTATTTCTGTACTTCGACGACGGGCTCAGTTATGCCCAAAGCGTTGATACGCCTTTCTATAACCCCCTTCACCCCATCCATAATTTCATTCTCTGTGCCCGGCTCAATACCGCTGAGATCAGCCTGGTAAACCAGGTAGCTGCCACCGGCGAGGTCAAGGCCCAGCCTTAGTCCTTCCCTGTCGAAAACATTCTTATCGAGCGGCACTATGGACCATAGGGCAAAGCCGAACAGAACCAGGATGAAAATTAATAAATAAACATTTCGCCTTCTCACTTTAGTCTGCCTTTGTGTTAGGGATTGTTTTTACTCCAGAACTCCGGGATTTTTGGGAAACTCTTGTTTGCTGCTTGCTCACAGCTGATAGTTCTCTTTGAACCAAAGCTAATGCTTCCTCTCTGGTGCTTAACTCACCGCTGGCATGAGCCTCGTTGACCATGGCCAAAAGTTTGCCAATCAATTGTCCTGGCGCTAAGTCAAATGCGTTCATTATATCACTGCCATCAATGAGTTTCACCGGCAAGATTTTGGCTTGCTGCTTGTCATGCTCTGCCAGTATGTAGTTTATCAATTGGCAATTTTTTCTCCATTCCTCCATAGATGCCAGGGGTCCGCGGCTGGCCAGATAATCGGCCAAAGCCAGGAGTAGAATATCAATGCCGGCCTCGCCGGTATCCCGAAAGTAGCGATAAATTGCCCGTTGAGTGGGCAATTCATTATTTGCCATCTGAGCTGGACGGAGGTGATGGTAGACAAGGCTTTCTACCAGTCTTATTTCCCGATTGCTAAATCGCAACCGTTCCAAAATGTTTGCAGTTATAGCTGCTCCTTGTTTAGCATGCCCTAAAAATCTGGCTCTACCTGTATCATCAATAGACTTTGTCATTGGTTTAGCAATATCATGGAATATCCCAGCTAATTTGAGTAGAACCTTGTGGTTACTTCCGCTGGAAACCTCCTCGGATAAGTGTCTGTCTATCGCGTCGGACCAAGGAGCAGTAGACAGCATATCTTCGTTGCTGTACTCCCAATCGCTTTCTCTAATGAGGAATTCTACCGCAGCTACGGTCTGTAAAGAATGGTCGAAAACATCCCAGAAGTGCACTGTTGGTTGCTCAACCCCCTTGCTCTCTGCTAACTCGGGGATTAGAGCGAGCAGTAAGCCGAGTTTATCTAAGTATCTCAGGTAGTAAGCGGCTCGGGGCAGAGTGAGCAAACGAAGTAACTCTTCTCTAACTCTCTCCCCCGGGACTTCGGTGATAGCCTGAGAAAAGCGATGGATTAAAGATTCTGTCTCTGGCTCTATAGTGAAGTCGAGCTCGGCAGCCAACCTTACTGCCCGCAAGAGTCTTGCGGCATCGGCTTCAAATATTTGCTCGCTTACCCTCCGCACTATTTTATCTCTCAAATCCTCCCTACCGGAAAAAGGGTCGATAAGCTTTAAGAGAGGTCGTTTTTCAGCTAGAGGAGTTGCCAATTTTCGGGAACTCCTCTTGGTGGCTGTGCTGGCAGTGACAAATTGGCTGAGTCCCAGAGCCATGGCATTTATGGTGAAATCGCGGCGGGCAAGATCAGATTTAATATCTCCGCTAAAAGAAGAGAAATCAAAATGCCACTCTGCACCACGCAATTCTTGGTTTTGTGAAATCTTTCCTGGCTGCTCATCTTGAATCACCACCACTCTAGCTATGTTGTTGACATCATCAAGGAGCACAAATTTGCCCCTTATTTCTCCGACTACCTCTTGAGCTATGGTTATGGCATCACCGCTTACAGCAATATCTATATCGTTGGTCTCTCTTTTCGAAAGCCAATCACGGATGAAGCCACCAACGATATAGCCTTGCTTTTTCTGGATAGCTAACAGGTGGGATATCTTGGCCAGAGTGGCAAGCAAATCGCCGCTTTTTATGATGGACATGACAGGGCATTATAGTTTGGGCAACAGGAATTGTAAAGATCTATTGACTTTCTAGAAGCAGTGTTATTTTGGCGTATAAATTGGAGTACATTTCATCAGGATAACGTCTGCCAGAGAGGGAAAAGGTCGGGCTAATTTATCCAATGTCTTCAGAAGAGCATAAGAAACAGAATGGGGAAGTTTGGAAAGAAAACTACCCCACAGAGGGAGTCCAAAAAAGAGGGATATTCCCTTTGTTTTCTTAATTTCAAAATGCTGCTTCACCAGGCTGCTTAGGAATGGGTAATCAAATTTACATTTGTGGTCTGGTGGTAGCTCCCAGGGCTTTCTTTCCTTAGCCAGAGAGGGAGAAAGAAACTTCGTTACTGGATATAGCTTCTTCCCTAGGCGGAAACCCAGACTCTCAAAATTAGCTATGGAGATTATCATCTCTCCTCCAGGTTTAAGCACCCGGGCAAATTCCTCCATTGTTTTGCTGGGGGAGAAAAAATGGTCTAACGCTCCCTTACACATAACTTTGTCAAAGGAGTGTGGCTTAAAAGGTAAATTCTCCCCTATTCCCTGGGCTAAAGCTACCCGGGCATTGCTTTCACTGAGATACTCTTTAGCTCGGGCTATCATTACATGGGAGGGTTCAAGCCCGATAACCTTCGCTCCCTTTTCCCATAGTCGTGCACCATCAATAGCCTTGCCGCAGCCTACGTCCAGTATTAGCTCACCATGGCTGGGGTCTACTTCTTCCAGCGTTAGATGGAGCATTTGCTGGAATAAGAATTCCAGGTTAGGGTAGACTATGGGGGGCACTACGTCGTCGTCACTCCATGCTAGGTCGATTTTTTCCGTATTGCGATTTTGTATCATGATTCAATTCGAAATTCTTATTTTGTGGTTATCAAGTTTGCACAGAGTCGCAGTTTTTGCGGCTGGCTTTATTTAGTCTCCTGCCAGCAGGAATATTGGTTAAGTTTATAAATAGCTTTAGCTGCACGTTCCATGGAACAAAAGACTGGGATGGAAGCGGCAAGGAGCTTTTGCTCTATCTGCAATCGTTCTGTCTCAGCGGAGCCAGGCGGTAAAACGACTATTATGGGCTTATTTTGTCTGCTTCCAAGCTCTATAAAGAATTCATTTATTTCTTCCAGTCCTTTCCTGGAGTAAATTGGTAAGAGGATGTCCATATCCTCTTGAATTAAGACGATGTCGATAACGGCATCCCTTGCTACTAAATCTATGGCTTGAAATACAGTTGCTAAGCCTCGGAATTGCGCCTGGCTTACATCTACCGGATTACGTAAGATACTACCTACTTCTCCCAGGAGCTCGCTCAGTTCTTGCTTTGTCTCAAGGGAGAGAGGTGGGATCTTGAGACCATTCTCCATGCAGGCATCGCCAGCGGCTACCGAGTTGCCGCCGCCCCCATCAGCCAGACCGCCAATAATGGCTGCGCGGGTACCTTGCCAGTGTCTAAGCTGTTGAAAGATAAGCAGGGTGTCGGTCAATTCCTCTAAACTATGCACTTCTATAGCGCCAGCTTGCTTCAACATTGCTGACCAGATGGCTGCTGAACTGGCTAAAGAGCCAGTGTGGGACATGGCAGCCTGAGCACCAGCCTCTGTTCTCCCTCCTTTCCAGACAACTAAAGGCTTGACCTTGGCTACTTCTTTCATAGTGTTGAAAAGACGAGCTCCGTCTCTTGTTCCCTCAAGGTAGGCACCAATGACCTTGGTTTTGGGGTCAGCAGCCAGGTATTGCAAAAAATCGCTGGCATCCAAATCAATGCCGTTGCCAAAGCTGACTCCTTTGCTGTAGTTGATATGGCGGGCTATCCCGGTTGTCACTAGTTTGGTAGCGATGCCGCCACTCTGGGATACGAAGCCCACGGAACCGCTTTCACCGAGTGTCCCCATGAGGAACGGGATTTTGTGTTCCGGGCAATATACACCTATGCAATTTGGGCCGATGATGCGAACGTTTCCCTTTCGTGCTTTCTCGAGCATTTGTTCCTCTAGCTTGTGCCCCTGTTGCGCATCCATCTCGCTGAATCCAGCGGTGAAGAATTGGACAGCTTTGACATGTTTGGCCACGCAATCATCGAGGAGCTCCAACACAGATTGTCGAGGAATGGCTACAATAACGTAATCTACTTCTCCAGGGACTAGCCTGAGGTTAGGGAAAATCTCGAGGTCGGCGATGCGGCCGCCGCTGGAACCAACGGGATAAATGATTCCCGGAAAACCAGCGGAACTCAAGGCCCAGACCCATAAAGAGCCGGCTTTTATCGAGGCAGCCGAGGCCCCGACGACGGCAACAGATTTGGGGTAAAAGATAGGCTCAAATTCCTTAAGCTTTTCCTTAAACAAAATTAAGCCTCGGAAACCTCAATATGTCTGGTGAAATCCAAAGTTAGCAAACTTTTGGTTATCGGGACAGTGGCCTTTCGATTATCATTCTAGGATTATTCGGGCATCAACAGCTACAGCCTTATCCGGATAGGCAAATATGGGATTAAGGTCGAGCTCTTTTATGTGAGGGTTTTTCTCGACAAACTGAGACACCTTGACTATTAGCTTTTCCAATGACGGGATGCTGGCTGGCTTTTGGCCTCTGTAGCCTTCCAGTATGGGATATCCCTTTATTTCTCTAATCATTTCCCGGGCATCCCTTTCGGTAACCGGGACTATTCTGAAGGAGACATCCTTTAACACCTCTACCAGTATACCGCCGAGACCAAACATGAGTACAGGACCGAATTGAGGGTCTTTGCTCATGCCCACAATCACTTCCACTCCTGGCGGAGCCATCGGTTGTACCGACACACCCTCAATTTGGGCTTCAGGGTATGCTTGTTTAACGGAGGATATAATCTCATTATAAGCCTTGCCTACCTGAGTAGCGTTGGCTAGTCCTAATTTAACACCGCCGGAATCGCTTTTGTGAATCACATCGGGGGAGCTTATTTTCAATACTGCAGGAAAGCCCATTTCCTTGCTTATGGAAATAGCCTCCTTTTTGCTTCGGGAGAGTTTGGCTTCAACAACAGGTATCCCTGCTTTCTTAAGAAGCTCCTTGGATTCAACCTCGGTCAACAAATTTTGGCTCTTTATCATTGCATAGCTCCTTCCATCGGTGCGATTATTCAAAATTAGCCCTTTATTGTAACCCGTTATTCATTTTTTCTCCAGCAGGTTTGTGGTTTGACTTATTCACTAAGGCAAATAAAACAGTCTATCACCTTGGCTTGCACAGAACTTCCTTGACCTTCAACTCAAAAAAGTCGTGGGTATGGGCTGGCTTAACGACCAGTGCTGTATCTGCTCCACTCGCTGTGCCGCCGATAGAGATTACCTCTTCATCCGTCCTTATGAGACCGGCATCGGCAGCCATAAGGGCTATCTCACAGGCTACTTTGGTGCCCTGCCCAAAGACCCTTAAGGTTTGAGCTATAATCTCATCCACCTGATAGGTATTGAATCTACGGCGAACTGCCCTGCCCACTCCGCCAAAGGCATGGGTGGCAGTGAGAATTAATCCCCCCTTCTTCAATATCTTAGCCCTGTTTTGCGGGGTTAATTCCTGAACATCGGGGGCCTGCAGTCCTGTAGTATGAGTAACTACCACTACCTTATAGTTGGCGAACGCCTTCACTGCCTTCAACCCAGTTTCCCCGCTGGTAGAGGCTACCACTATGGTTTTTATCCCTAGCTCCTCGGCTCTCTTCTTAGCTACCTCAAGGGTTTTCTCAGTGTTTGCACTGCCTGATTCAAGAAAATAGACACTTTGGATTTCCATCATATCGGAATTGACACCTCCTTCATTACTATAATATCTTAGCAGATAAGGAAATGAGGCTCATTTTTGTCCACGGTTCAGGCGCTTATGGGGACATCTGGCGCTATCAAACCGACTACTTCCCGGATGGCGATGCTGTCAACTTACCCGGACACCCCAATGGTCAACCACTTAATAGCGTAGGGGAATGTGCTGACTGGCTCAGGAAGTACATCGAAGGGAGGGGATATAAAGATGTGGTCTTGGCTGGACACTCCTTAGGTGGGGCTATAACTCTGATGTATGCCCTAAAATACCCCCAGGGGTTAAAGGGGATTATCATCATCAGCAGTGGAGCCCGGCTCAGAGTTCACCCTAGGTATTTAGCCCCATATGAAGAGGCTATTAAGGGCAATCCCCGGGAGTGGTATCAATTAGTGGAAGAAATCTATCGCTTAACCCCGGAGGATTATAAAAGGGAAGTCATAGAAAAACATAAGGCTATTGGTCCTGCCGTCATGCTCAATGACTTCCTGTGCTGTGATAAGTTTGACCTCATGGACAAAGTTCAGGAGATAAAGATACCTGCCCTTATTATCTGTGGTGAATTGGACATAATGACCCCTGTGAAATATTCTAATTACTTAGGAGCCAAGCTCGCTAACTCCAGGGTGGTGATTATTCCCCAGGCTACCCACCTTGTCCTCGCTGAGAAGCCGGAAGCGGTCAATAAAGCCATAGAGGACTTCGTTAACGGGATAGCTTCTTAGGATTAGCCGGTTCTGGTTCGAGTTTCAGGTGGCTCACCATGGATGAGCAGGAAGCTTTCTGGGATTTGCCATAAGTGAGCATCAAGCCTCGCATGATGTAGCAGGCGTAATCTCGCTAGCCAGCTTGAGCCTTTGAGTATTGCTCCACTGCCACCGCAGGCCATTTCCCCTCGACTCCAGCTGTAAAACTCCCTTTGATATCAGTTCGCCCAATCGCCGCTGGGCTACCTCGATGTCGAGGCCTAGCTTCCGGGAAACTCGCCGGACTAGTTCAGCTTGGGCGCTACCGTGATTCATGGCGGCGGCTGACACCATCCCCCCGAGCCCCTCGATGACATCTCCCTGAAGCAGAGTCCACACGAAGCTCTCTCTTTCCTTTCCTTCGATTATCTCAGCGCACTGGGCATCTCCATCTTTAGCTTGGCGCTTTATATCATCCCAGGCATCTTCTATCCCCCGGTCATAGATAGCCATGGCTTCTTTTATCATCTCTCTGCTCATGGTCGCTGTCTCGGTAATGGGCTCGTTGGCGTTATAGCGGGCCCAGTTCCGGCTGAGGATACGAACGCCATAGTCCTTAGCTCTTTCGTATAGTTCGGTTCCGGGGAGAGGAGACAAGATATGGAAGCCATACTTGGCGCCATATTGGTGATAAAGCTCGTCGCCAAAGGCCATGGACTTGAGGGCTGTATCCCAGCTTTCTCCAGGAAGGCCAAAAATGAAAGAATTGAATACCCCGATTCCAGCCTCGGCGGCTATCTTTACTCCGCGCCGCACCTCGTCGAGGGTAATTCCCTTCCTTATGGTCTTCAGGATTTCCTCATCAGCCGACTCGACGCCAAATAGTATCCATTCGCAGCCGGCCCGTTTCATTAGCTGAGCCAGGTCCTCGCTAATTCTATCCACCCGGGCAAAAACGCTCCATTTTATATTTAGGTTGCGCCTGAGCATTTCCTCGCACACCGCTCGGCTGTGGTGATGGTTGAGGGTAAAAGTGTCATCAACAATGTTGATTTTCGCAAGCCCGAAATCACGCTGGAGTTTCTCAATCTCATCCACCACAAGCCCGGGGCTGCGAAAACGGACTTTGGGGCCAAACATCCGACGTCCCGAGCAGAAGATACAGCTAAAGGGGCAGCCACGGCTGGTTATTACCGTGCACGGGGTGCCCAGGGCGCGGTACCTCGCCATGGGCAACAACTCGCGTGCTGGTAAAGGTAGCTGGTCGAGGTTCTCGATGCGGACTTGGGAGGGTGTCTTTACCACCATGCCTCCATCTGCAAAGGCAATCCCGGGCACATGGTGGATATCTTTGCCTTCTTCCACTGCCCTGACTAATTCGACCAGTGTTCTCTCCCCCTCACCGATGACTATGGCATCAATCCATGGTGACCGAAGCAGTGTCTCTTCTGGGGCAAAGGTAACATGAGGCCCGCCGATAACGGTGAAGGTGTGTGGATCGAAAGCTTTACATACCTTGAGCATCCTCCTGGCAATGGGATAGTTCAGGGTAACGCAAGTGGCGCCGACAAGCTGAGGTCGGTACTCCTCCAGTTCTCGCCTCAGCTTCTTGGGATGGTACTGGGTCACCAGGAAATCCAGAATCTTGACCTCAATACCCTCTTGAATCAGGACACTGGCTAAATAAGTTAAGGAGAGTGGAGGGAGCGGGCTCTCCTCCAGAGGGTGTGGCGTACTCAGGAGCAATACTCGCATAGATATCAGCCAACACTTCGCTACCCCACATCCCTGACTATCTGAAATTCGGCATGATGAGTATAGCTCTTGTTATATTCCAAAATCAACTGTAAAAGTAGACTTTTTATTTTGTCACTATGAACGTTAAGTGCTTATGCTACTGTATCGGGAAGGTTATATGTTTTTGTGTTTTTATGCTATAAAATTGGGTAGAGGAGGTGAACATGGCTAAAGGAACGAGAATAACTGTAGATTTGGGAAGTAAAGAACTTCTCAAGGCGATAAAATTTGCCTCTGTCGAGCAGGGTAAATCAATTCGGGAAATCGTTATCGAGGCACTGGAGCAGTGGCTCGAGGGAAAGAAAGGCTCAGGACAGAAAGATTTCCTGGCCATGATGAAAGCCCTGGATGAATACCGAAAAACCGCCAGTTAGGGCAGCTGAGGCAGCGGTGGAGTGACGGAGTCTTCCCGATTAAGGTTGCCGGGTGAGTGATGGTATAATCAGGAAAATACAAGACGCCTTGAGGAGGACGATATGATTATCGATGTTCATACTCACCTTTGTGATCGTGATAGCGTTGCTCAATCTTTTTGGGATGGTTGGGCGGAGATTGGGGCGCTGAGGATTAATAGGCCATTGGAAAAGGTGCAAAGACGAGTGCCAGAGTTTTGGGATATTTCCGGTGACATGATAGTCAAAGATATGGATGCTGCCGGGATTGATAGAAGTGTGCTATTGGCGATTGATTGGGGTCTGGCTCGCTATCTCGGTGAACCCAAGCTAAGCATTGAGAAGATAAACAAGATTTATGCTGATGCGGCGGAAAAATATCCCCAGCGATTAATTGCTTTCGCCGGCATAGACCCCAGGAGGAATAGAGCTGCCGAAATGGTGGGAAGATTTCTCAAGGAATGGGGTATGAAGGGGATTAAATTCCATTCGGCCGCCGGTTTCTATCCCAACGATAAGGCATGTTATCCCATTTATGAGAAGGCATTGGAATATGGGGTTCCTGTCCTGCTCCATACAGGGGACGTGATGAAACCGCTTTATTTTAAATACTGCCAGCCCATTTATGTGCAGGAGGTAGCCATGGACTTTCCTGACCTGCCCATCATTCTGGCACATACCGGTGGGTGCTGGTACTCGGAAGCAGTGGCAATCTGTAGCAACGCAGCAAATGTTTACCTCGATTTATCTGCATGGCAGCCACGGCTTCTCCGGCCTCTGGAATTTTACAGAGCTCTACGGACATTGTTAGACTCGGTCCCCTGGCAGAGAGTGCTGTTCGGCAGTGATTACCCCTTTCTGAAGTTGCTGATTAATCAAGAAAGGTGGGTCAAAGCCTTCACCGAAATTCCCGACTCCGTGAAGGAGCAAGGAATCGAGTTTACAGACGAGGAAATCGCAGGGATAATGGGCGACAACGCCACTAAAATCTTAGGACTAACAGTATAGTTTTGGCAGGCGCTACACGTTCATCCCTCCGCTGATGATGAAGGCGCCGCCGTTAACGAAGGAAGCAGCGTCCGAGGCCAGCCAGATTACCATTTCAGCCACTTCTTCAGGTTCACCCCATCTCTTCAGAGGTATGCTAGCCTGGAAGGTATCGGCATCTTTTCGGGCACGCAGCTCTTCAGTCATGGCGGTTTTGATCCACCCCGGGCAGATGGAGATTACCCGGATGTTATCCCTGCCATATTCGGTCGCTGCTGCGTTGGAAATGGCCACGACGGCATGTTTGCTTCCGCTGTAGACGGACAGTCTTTCTGCGGTGGACACCCCGGCGATGGAGGCATTGTTTATAATGACTCCGCCACCCTGCTGCTGCATCACCGGTATTTCGTATTTCATGGACAACCAGACGCCCTTGAAGTTGGTATCCACCACTTCGTCAAAGAGTTCCTCGGTCGTCCGTATCAGCCGGGCCATTATGCTTCCTACCCCGGCGTTGTTAAAGGCGATATCCAGACGGCCGTATTTTTTTACGGTTTGTTGCACCATGTTCTCAACCTGCGAAGCAATCCGCACATCGGTTTGGACAAACATCGCTTCACCGCCGACCTTTTTCACCATCTCCACCGTTTCCTTCCCCTCCTTTTCCCTGCGGGCGGCCACCACTACCCTGGCACCCCGTTCTCCAAATTTGATTGCCGCGGCGCGGCCAATGCCGGAACTACCACCGGTTACCAGTACTACTTTTCCCGCAAATGTGTTCATCTTTGGCCTCCTTTGCTCACTAAATTAATGTCAGACTATGTTCCATCTTGGTGTTGATTTTAAACAACTTTATCACCGACGAGCGCACAGCCGCAATATGGGCAAGAAAATGGGCGGGGACAAGCCCCGCCCCTACGCATTGGGTAGATGTAGTGGCGAGGTTTATCCTCGCCTCCCAATCCAGAGATTGCCACGCCCCGGCAAGTGGGTGCTCGCAATGACACTTACTTTCTGTCGTTGAGAGGAAGTTAGGACTGAGGAGGAACTTTTTCCAGAGACAGATACAGCTCTTTTTGCTCCCCATGGGAGCTGAAGAGTTCCTCCAGTAGCATTATTTGTCCTTCGGACTTGAGTTTAGCTAGTCCTTCGAGGCATTCGGGCTTGGAAAGACTGGGGGCCCATTCCCGGCAAGCTTTAGGACGCGAGGCATATATGGTGCAGCGGGCTTTCCCGTCCGCATCCCAGGCCAGGAAAATGCAGCCTTTCTCGGTTCTCTTGAGCAGGTAGCCTTCCTTTATCGGCACCTTCACGGCATATCTGGAGATGCACTTTGCTCTTGATATTCCCAGGGCTGCGGCAATTTTGTCTATATCTTCCAAGGTAAGCGGAGGTTGGTAGCAGGTGCAGCAGATGCCACAGCGAAAACAGGGGATAGGAGTTTGTTCCGTTATGGTAATTTCTTTTCCTTCTATTGTCTTTATAATCGCTTTCTCTGTTGACATAGTGCTATCTTCATATCACTGGGAAGAAAGCAAGCTCAATATCTTCTCGTGAAGCTTTTTGTTGGAGAATAGAAGGTCGCCTGTCTGGGGCTTCCAGGGGTTGCCCTGAAAATCGCTGACCTTGCCACCGGCTTCTTGAACTAATAAGACACCGGGGGCAACATCCCAGGGCTCTATTCTGGTGGAGAAGTAAGCCTCTCCTTTGCCGGCGGCAACCCAGGCTGTTTCCAGCCCAGCCGAACCTAGCTTGCGTATGTCCGTAACCCGGGGGTAAACCTTATGCAGAAGCTCGCCTGTTCTTCCCCGGTTTTTATCTCCGCCTTCACAGTAGAAAATGTAGCTCTGGCCGAGGTCTGATACATCGGATACTTGAATCTTTACTCCGTTTAAGTAAGCACCTTTGCCCTTTTCAGCAAAGTAAAACTCATCAATCGCCGGGGCATAAATCGCTCCCAGTAGAAGTTCGCTTTGGTGCATCAGGGCTATGCACACGGCAAAGAAAGGGTTGAAATTGGCAAAATCACCGGTGCCATCCAGAGAATCTACAATCCAAAGCCAATCAGGGTCGCCCTGGAGAAAACCGCTTTCCTCAGTGAGCAGGCTGTGGTGAGGATAATGTCTCTTAATCTCTTCGACGATTAACCTGTCCACCTCCTTATCATATTTGGTGGCTGCTTCCTTAGCCGTGCTTCGCTCTTTGAGCAAAGCCCAGTCCTGGCGAAAATGCTTCATCAGGGTATTGCCAGCCTTTCTGGCCAGGCTCTCAATTAATTCCTTGTCCTTCATATTTCTAGTTATTTTATCATTGCTGCTAAAATAGAACTAAACACAGAGGTTCTCCGATGAGTGGGGCAGAAGGACTTCCATTTGGTTGACATAATATATTGACACTGAGGGCCTGATAAATCAGGCAACTACTAGAATGCACAAAATTGAACGGAAAATCAAAATTATAGTTAACAGCAAAACTCATTATAATTCTCCCTCCCCTGGCGGGAGGGAGTTAGAGGGAGGGGGAAACCTAGCAGAGTTCACCCTAACCTTAATCCTCTCCCTTCAAGGGAGAGGAATTTATACGAAATAAATTATGCGGAAGACTATATACAGCCTAGGATGTGCAAGGAGGTGAGAAAATGGCAATAGCCGAGGTAAGTGTTGTCCCGTTAGGAACGAAGACTCCTTCAGTCAGCCAATACGTGGCACGGGCGGTTAAGGTCCTGGAGCAGGAAAAGGACTTAAAGTACGAGATAACCGCAATGGGGACAATCATAGAAGGTGACCTGGACAGGATTCTGGCAGTGGTAAAAAAGATGCACGAAGGGACCTTTGGGGAAGGGGTTGTTAGAGTATTAACCACGGTTAAAATTGACGACCGGCGAGACAAGGCCCAGGGCATGAAAGAGAAGATGAATTCGCTCAAGAAGAAGTTATAGGATTAACTTAACGAGGACATTGGTATTTTCGTATGAATCTCTCTTGTTTGCTTTCTTTGCTCAAAGAAATGCCTGCCTACAGGCAACTGGTGGGGGAGCTGTCCACAGCCAGGGGTGAGCATAAGGCAACCATACTTGATGCCGCCAAGCCCTACTTGATTGCCGCTCTTTATGAAGAGCTTAATTTGCCCCTCATGGTGGTGACCGGTCAGCCGGAGAATGCCAGAAAGCTTCATGAGCAGCTTCGAGCCTGGTGTTCCCCTTCAGCCGAGTTGCATCGTCTCCCTGAGCTCGACTTCCTGCCTTATGATAGTTCTCAGCTATCGGCTGTCAGCTATCAGATGATGGAGAGGTTGAGGGCATTGGCCACCTTAGCGCTTTATGAAGGGAGCGATAAACCTCCCTTAATAGTGACCTCAGCCCTGGCAATCATGAGTAAAACCATCCCGCAAAGGGATTTTGCGGCTGCTTGCCATATTCTGAAGCCGGGCATGGCTGCTGAGCCTGTGGAGCTACTGCGCCGGTGGCAAAGCATGGGCTACGAAGTGGAGGACATTGTCGAGGTGCCCGGGCAGATGAGCAAACGGGGTGGCATTATTGATGTCTTTCCCCCCTGCAGCCAGTTGCCAGTTCGAATAGAGTTCTTTGGCAACCAGATAGAGAGCATGAGGTGCTTCGACCCGGAAAGCCAGCGCTCAACCAGCCCCGTATCCTCGTTGATTATCACCCCGGCCAAAGAGTTTATACCAATAGCTGATAGCTCTGGGGTGGTGGATGGAAGCGTATTTGATTATCTTGGCGGTGATGCCTTGCTCGTTCTCGATGACCCTGAAGGAATCGAACTTACCGTCACCAGGCTAAACGAGGAGGCTCGAGAATTAAGAGCCACAAAGATGGAAAGAGGCGAGCTGCCTGAGGACTTTCCCCCTCCTTACCTCACCTGGGAAGAGTTGGAGTCGCAGATGAAAGAAAGGGATAGAGGAAGGAAAAGTGCTCTTTTTTTGGCGCTGGAAACATGGGATGCCGCCCGGGGCCATGGACAGGCCTTGCCCTTCATCAGAGCTCAGAGTTATGGAAGCCAGCTGGAAAGGTTCCTCAAAACAGGCAAGCAAATGGTGGAACAAAAACAGCGCGTGTTCGTAGTTAGCCATCAGGCAAATCGGTTGGCTGAACTTCTCCAGAAAGAGGACATTCATACTTCGCCGGCATCACAGATAGGGCAGATACCTCCGCCCGGTTCAATCACCGTACTCCAGGGCTCGCTGGACGGAGGCTGGGTAATGGATGACAGGCTGACCCTTATTACTGATGCCGAGCTCTTCGGCTTTGTGAAGCAGCCGCGAGCAGGCAAGAAGAGGCCAATACCTCACCAATGGTTTCTTCCTCAGCTAGCTCCCGGCGATTATGTCGTCCACGTTGACCATGGCATCGCCAAATTCCACGGTCTGGCCAGGATGTCCTCCGATGGAGTGGAGAGAGAATACCTTGTTTTAGAGTATGCCGCTGGTGACAGGCTCTATGTGCCTACTGAACGAATAGACCGCGTCAGCCGCTATATCGGTGCTGGCGACCAGGCACCCCACTTGAGCCGTTTAAGAACCCCGGAATGGCAAAGGACAAAGAAAAGGGTTAAAGAATCGGTGGCGGAAATTGCTCGGGAGCTGCTTGACCTTTATGCTACCCGGGAGGTAGCTCCGGGCTTCGCCTTCTGTGAAGATTCACTATGGCAACAGGAGCTAGAGGCATCATTTCCTTATATGGAAACGCCGGACCAGATTGAGGCAATCATGACGGTTAAAGAGGACATGGAGAAAGCCAAGCCCATGGACCGGCTTATCTGTGGCGACGTGGGCTATGGCAAAACCGAGATAGCATTGCGTGCTGCCTTTAAGACGGTTATGAATAATAAGCAGGTAGCTATTCTGGTCCCGACCACCGTGCTGGCTCAGCAGCATTTCATTACCTTTACCGAGAGGTTGCAGACCTTTCCATTAAGAGTAGAAATGCTGAGCCGCTTTTGTCTGCCGGAAAAAGAAAGGGAAGTCCTTGAAGGCTTAGCCAATGGCACTGTAGATATATGCATTGGCACTCATCGCCTGTTGCAAAAAGACATCAAATTCAAAGACCTGGGAGTGGTAATAATAGATGAGGAACAACAGTTTGGCGTGGTGCAGAAGGAAAAACTCAAGCAGATGAGGAAGGAAATAGATACCCTGGCCCTCAGTGCTACTCCCATCCCGCGCACCCTTCACATGTCTTTAACCGGAATCAGGGATATGAGCATTGTGGAAACGCCTCCTGAAGAACGCCTGACTGTCCAGACCTATGTTGGAGTTTATGATGGCACTCTGGTCAGGCAGGTGGTATTGCGTGAACTGGAAAGGAATGGTCAGGTCTTCTTTGTCCACAACCGTGTTCAGAGCATTGCTTTAGCTGCCGGCAAATTACAGGATTTAGTGCCCGAAGCTCGAATAGCCATAGCTCACGGGCGAATGCCTGAAGAGCAATTGGAAAAGGTGATGACGGATTTTATCGCTGGCAAGTATGATATCCTGGTGACCACCACTATTATCCAATTGGGTCTGGATATGCCTAATGTTAATACGCTGATTATTGACCGGGCTGACAGGTTCGGCCTGGCTCAGCTTTATCAGTTGAGGGGCAGAGTGGGTCGCGGTATCAACCAGGCTTATGCTTATTTCTTCTTTGACGAAGGGAGGCAGTTGACCCCCCAGGCTCATAAGAGGCTCAGGACTATCTTCGAGGCTACCGAACTGGGTTCGGGATTTGGTATCGCTATGAAGGACCTGGAAATTCGGGGAGCGGGCAATCTTTTAGGTGTCAAGCAAAGCGGGCATATCGCTGCCCTGGGCTTTGACCTTTATTGCCAGTTGCTGGCTGAGGCAGTGGAGGAGTTAAAAGCAAAGCAAGCTGGCGAAGCGAGGAAGAGTGTCATTGCCAGCGAAGCGAAGGAATTGCCCAGTATAGCCCTGCCCTTAGCCGCCCACATACCGGAAGAGTATGTTCCCAATCTAAATACTCGATTAAGCCTTTACAACAGACTGGCCAGGGTGGAGCATATCGAGGAATTGGAGGACGTGGCTCGAGAATTTAAAGATAGATTCGGTCCTTTGCCCGAGCCTGTGGAAAATCTACTTTACGTGGTAAAAATCAAGGTTCTGGCTACGCGGGCCGAGGTAAGCTCTATTTCCACACAGGGAAGGCAAATTGTGATAAAGCCCCAAACCGTTGATTCCCCTCTTAAGATAAGAGGGGCAAGGGGAGTTATGAGTAAATATCTTGATGGCGCAGTTAAAATAGGTGCCACGCAGATCAAGTTAGACACCAGGCTCCTGGGAGACAGATGGACAGAGGTGCTGGAGGAGATACTGAGGTCTAATTAGAGGTTGCTGAAATGCACAAATATTTGAAAACCAAAAACTTGTTACGAGCATGGCAGGACTTAAGAGTTACCGTTCGCAAGGGGGAACACAAATGACGGATTTTGGAGATAAGATTGCCGGGGTTTATCACTTCCTCACTGATAGGGCGCCCAGGGATATTCCGCTTGTTGACCCCAGGCCTCGCCCTGCCAACCCCTGGCTCAGAAATGGCCAGGCTCTGGTGGCTAAGGTGAAAGCAGGTGGCGACATCAGGGCTACTATTGATAAGGTCATCGCACTGCTAGGTTCCCTGGAGCCGGTTATAGACAATGGCGACAGGGTTCTGCTTAAGCCAAATTTTAACAGCCAGGACCCATATCCTGCCTCTACTGACCTGGTGTTTCTGCGCGCCGTAGTCGAACTCCTCCTGGAAGCGGGAGCAAAAGTTACAATAGGCGAAAGCTCTGGAGGGATATGGAGGCCCACCAGGAAGGTGTTCAGGAAAGTTGGGGTGTACGAGTTGGCGCGTGATTTGGGGATGGAGCTCATTGCTTTCGATGATAAGCCTGATGATTGGGTAAGAATCAAGGTTAATGGGGACTATCTGAGCTCTGTTTCCATGCCGCGCTCAGCCTATGAAGCTGACAAGATAGTATATCTGCCCTGCCTGAAAACCCATAATATAGCACGATTTTCGGGGGCGCTGAAGCTTGCGGTAGGCTTTGTGCACCCTGGCGAACGACGTGCTCTTCACGCGCGCCACCTGGAGCAAAAGATTGCGGAAATCAGCCTGTGCTGGCAACCAAATCTCATAATCATGGATGGCAGAAAGGCCTTCGTTTCAGGTGGTCCTGCCAAGGGCCAATTGGTGGAGCCTGAAGTGGTGCTTGCTTCCGGGGACCTTGTGGCTATTGATGTCGAAGCGATTAAAGTGCTCCTGGCTTATGAGGCCAATAACAAGCTTGTGGCGGACCCCTGGCAGTTACCCCAGGTCGTGACAGCTTTGAGGCATGGCTTGGGGACAGGAGAGAACCGCTACATTGTAGTTGAATGAATTGTTGAGGAGCGGCAGAAAGCCAGGCAAGAAATCCTGAGACTCAAATAATAACTAAAAAAGGCAAAAAATCTGTAAGAAATAGAACTTTATGGCTCTCCGGGCGGCCGGGGCAGTGGTCTTGTTGACTACCGTGAGCGCTGCCTGCTCTCAGCTTCCTGCCGGTCGTCGCTATGGCCGTTAAGTTCCGCCAGGAAGCGGACTATTTCCTCGCGTTTAAATCTGCGGTCACCCCGCGGGGTAATGCGGTATGCTCTTATTCTTCCGTTGTTACTCCAGCGCCTCAGGGTGTTAGGATGGACGTGGAGGAGCCGGGCGACTTCCCTTACCGTCAGCATGTCACTCATATATTCGCCATTTCCCATATCTTTTCCCATCTACTCCTTAATTAACTCATCTTAAGGGTAACTCACTTCAGTTAACCATGCAATCACCCAGAAGTACCAATTTGATTAGAAAATAGTAATAGGAAAAAGTACCGATTGGTAAGAAAAGTTAAGTTTAGGGTATTGACTTCTTATGAGAATAAAATGTATAATTTAAGTTCTCGCTCTGCGAGCATGTTTGATATTGTCCTTCTAAGAACAAGGGAAGGGTTATAGATTGGGGAAGGAGCAATGAGGCAGTTAAAGGGGTGGGTGTGGTAGGGCACTCAAGTTCCAACCTAAGAATTAACGAGCCTAGTTAATTTACGTGCGTTGTGCATAGGATAAGAGGTGAGAGGTTTATATTCGTTAACTTTTACTCGCCAAAATGTCATAGTTTTGTAACTTTTTCCGAAATAATTTTATGACTTTTACATTATGCGTTTCTTAAAATGTTAGATACAAGCAGGAAGCTGTGAACTATTGCCTGTAAAGTGGTCACCTGGGCAGTAGGGAGTGAGAGGTGAAACCGGCCTGAGAAAGGTCGGTTTTTGGTTTTATGAATGCCAGAGAAAGGGAGGAGACAGGTTTGAGAACAAAAAAGACAAAGCAAATCTATGAAACATACAAAGAGAAAAGGAGGATTATATGATAAGAATTCGAAAATTTATCAAGAAGCCCATTAGGTGGCCTGCCTTATCCATAGTGCTGGTCATGGCTCTGTCGGTGATCCTGAGTATGGCTATACCAGCGATGGCAGTTGAGTCACCAGGAACTAACTATGATTTGACTACATATGGCAGTAATTATACTGGTGTGTACGGCGCAATAATCTATTCTTTTACACCAGACGATTCTACGGGGACCGGCTACTGGCATTCTTTCCTGAGAATTTCTACTAATCTCCCTGTCGAGGAAGGGTACAATAGCGATTACAAAAAGGCAGGTATCCAGTTCCAGGAGGACTTCAGCTGGACCGAATCAATGCCGTTAGCCGGTGTTCCAATGGTTGAAGTAGGAGGAGTTGTCTATCGTGAATTCCAGCTGGACATCAATCAGAACACACAAGATACCAATCGCTTACTTACCATTGACGACCTTCAGATCTGGGTAACCGGCTCCGCGCCCAAGACGCCCGGGTATCAATATCCGTTTTGGGACGACCAATCAGCTGGGGGTAACGCGAAGTTCTATTATGTGTGGAGTCTCGATGAGTATAACACCACAACAGGTGAAAAACTGAAGGACAATGTTGTACTGCTAAACTACAGCCTGAATCCGGGCAGCGGTAAGCGAGACTTCAAAATCCAGATACCTGATACTTTGTTTGGCGATCACGAGTATGTAGTACTGTATGCCCACCATGGCGGCGATGAATACACTGGGCCATATAGCCTGAACGGAGTCGACAAAGCCGGCGATGCCGTCGAGCAGACATTTACAAACAACGATGGCTTCGAGGAATGGGGCGTCGCCCTATACGAGAATGCCAAGGTTGGTATTAAGTATGAGGACCTGAATGGCAATGGCCAATTTGACTATGAAGACTCAAATGGAAACGGCGTCTTCGATAACGAAGAGCCTTTCACAGATGAAAATGAAAACGGCACCTATGATTCAGGTGAGCCTTTCACAGACTATGATGGAGATGGTGTATGGGATGCTGCCGAGCCCTCGGAGCCATTACTGGCAGACTGGACAATCTGGGTGGATGTGTATAATGATAAGGGTAAAATAGAACCCGATGGTGTGTTTAATCCATACAAAAACAAAAAAAATCCCGGAGATCCATATGCGATAACAAAGCCCGATGGTTCCTTTGCTATCGTAGGCATACCGGATGGTACTTACAATGTTTGCGAGATTCTGCAGGAAGGCTGGATCAATACTGAGCCAGGTGGTGGCGGATGTTACAACGATACTTTCTCTAACGGCAGTCGTGTAGTCAACAACTTTGGTAACTATAGGACGGTCAGCAAGAGTGGTATCAAGTACCATGACCTCAATGGTAATGGTGACCAAGATGAGGGTGAGCCTGGTCTAGGTGGCTGGACCATTTGGGTTGACGACGATGGTGAAGGTGACCTAGATCCTGGTGAGCCGCAGGCGGTCACTTCGAGTGATGCTGCCACACTTGGTCAGTATGAGATTACCGGTATTGACCCGGCTGATTACGCTGGTAGTCCCGTAAGGGTATACGAGCAGGCACCAGCTGGCGAGAGTGGCTGGATCTGCTCAGAACCGGCAGCTGGCTATTATGAAGAGACCTTCCTCTCGGGTGGTAACTACACCGGTAACGGCTTCGGTAACTATCGGAATGCCACAAAGAGTGGCTGCAAGTATGAAGACATGGACGGTGACGGTAACATCACAGAGGATACCGCTCATCCGCTGTCGGGCTGGGAAATAAAGCTCGTCGGCACCGCTGGCGATGGCACCCCTGTTGACCTGACTACCACCACCAACTCGAGTGGTTGCTATGAGTTCAGCGTCAAACCAGGTGTCTACACCGTAAGTGAAACACTCCAGGCAGGCTGGACTCAGTCTTATCCCGACA
>Ga0315541_1001047_pt1 | contig 26941 bp, 17 predicted proteins | sample SalMarSW160190MG_FD_203095 | JGI IMG/M metagenome (GOLD analysis project Ga0315541, IMG submission 203095) | Salt marsh sediment microbial communities from the Plum Island Ecosystem LTER, Massachusetts, United States - Salt Marsh Sediment SW1601-190 ...
AATGAGTTCATGATCGATCCCATGATTGCAGTTATGAATGGCGGAGAGGATTATGAGTTGCTCTTCACATTTCCACTCGATCATCACGACAGGTTAGCGGGTAATCCGGATATACGTATCATCGGGCACATTACAGATGCAAAAGAGGGAACGTATCTGGTTACCCGGGATGGAAATGTAGTCGAACTGACCGCACAGGGATGGAATTCCCTCCGCCAGGGATAGATCCCTGACCTATTCTGCTGACGTATTACTTTTTTTCGAATACCCGGTAATAATTCCCCGGCTTGAATTCCTGACAAAAGAGACAATGGTATCCCTCTCTTCCGATTGCGGGAACTCTTTTTCTATGGTTTCCAGCGCCTCGGTATTATTCATTTTGCTCAGGTAAAGAAACCGGTAGATATCCTGTATCTCCGTAATCTTTTCGATAGAGAAGTTTCTCCTTCTCAGTCCAACGGTATTGACTCCGGTAAAAGATACGGGATCTCTGGCTGCTTTCACGTAAGGTGGGACATCTTTTCTTACCATCACTCCTCCTCCTATAAAAGCATGGACACCGATGTGTACGAATTGATGAACAAGGCTTCCTCCACCGACTATTGCCCAATCGTGGATAACCACTTCACCGCCAAGCTGAACACTGTTCACCAGAATACAATGATCTCCGATAACACAATCGTGTGCTACATGAGAATAGGCCATAAGGATGCAGTTATTCCCAACAACCGTTTTCTCTTTAACCACAGTTCCCCTGTTCACCGTAACACATTCTCTGATGGTGGTATTATTCCCAATAATGGCAATGCTTTCTTCCCCTTTGTATTTAACATCCTGGGGAATAGCAGCGATAACGGCTCCCGGAAACAGTTTGCAATTTTCCCCGATCCTGGCACCATCCATGATGGTAACATGGGGGCCGATCCATGTATTATCACCGATTACAACATCGCCATAGATGGTGGTATAGGGTTCAACGACTACCTGTTTACCTAATTCTGCATGGGGGTCTATGGTGCTAAGTTTGTGATGCATTATTCCTTATTTTTCACAATTTGGGCCATTAATTCTCCTTCCATGACCAGTGTATTCCCAACGAAAGCCTGTCCAAACATGCTGACGATTCCTCTTCGGATGGGATCGGTTAGTTCCATTTTGAAAACAAGGGTGTCTCCGGGAATCACCTTGTGTTTAAACTTCACCTTATCGATCTTCACAAAATAGGAGGTATAATTTTCAGGGTCGGGGAGACTGTGTAATGCGAGCATTCCGCCAACCTGGGCCATTGCTTCTATTTGCAGTACACCCGGCATAATCGGTTCTTCGGGAAAATGTCCCTGGAAAAAGTGCTCATTATAGGTAAGGTTCTTGATCCCGACAACAGAGTGATCGTCCATGTGGATGATCTTATCCACGAGAAGGAAAGGGTACCGGTGCGGAAGGGTATTCCTGATCTGGTGGATATCCATCACCGGTGGTACGGTTGGATCATAGACGGGGATTGATTTTTTTGATTCAATCTTTTTGATCTCCTGCCTGATTCTTTTTGCCAACTGGGTATTGGCGAAATGGCCGGGCCGGGTGGCAACAATTTTGCCCTTAATGGGTTGTCCTATCAACGCCATATCTCCAACCAGGTCGAGCAGTTTGTGACGTGCCGGTTCATTTGGATAATGCAATTCAACATTATTCAGTATCCCTTCGGAATTGGCATCGAAATGGGGTTTATTGAAAAGATCAGCGATCCGGTTCAATTCTTTTTGGCTTACTTTACGGTCAAGGATGACAATGGCATTATCAAGGTCTCCCCCTTTGATCAGGTTTTGCTTTGCCAGCGTCTCCAATTCATGAAAAAAGCAGAAGGTCCTGCACATGGAGATCTCCTTTTCAAAATCGGTAAGATGATCCAGAATGGCATACTGGTTCCCGAGAATGGGCGAATTGTAATCGATCAACACATTAAAGCTCAGGTGATCATCGGGATAGATGATCACGTCAATCCCATGTTCTTCATCGGAGAAGGTGATTTTTTCGTGAACGACAAAGTAGTTTCTTTTGTCGTTTTGTTCAACAATCCCCGACTCTTTTATCGCATCTACAAATTTCTTCGCACTCCCACCCATAATGGGTGCTTCCGGGCCATTGATCTCAATGAGGGCATTATCGACCTGAGATCCGAAGAAAGCAGCCAATACATGCTCAATGGTAGAAACTTTTACACCTCCTTCTTCAAGTGTGGTTCCCCTTGATGTATCGACGACATGTTCAGCAAGAGCATGAATGACTGGCCGTTCAGGCAGATCGACCCTGCAAAATTTATATCCATGGTTTTCGGGAGCGGGTTTAAAGGTAATTACCACATCCAATCCGGTATGAAGTCCCTTACCCGATAACGTTATGGGTTTACTGATGGTTCTCTGCTTTTCTGCCATGGTTCATTCAAAAATTTCGCGCAAGATACAAAAAAACAATATATCTGGTTCATTCCAGCGTGAAGGCAGTTAGGCCAAAGATCCAAATGGATTGACCAATGAAACCGGTTTCTACCTCTTTTTTAACGCGTTCAGTTCTTTTTCCAGTTCATCAATCTTCGCTTTCAGATCAGGAAGTCTGCGAAAAACAATGGAAGAGCGTTGAAATTGCCGCAGCTCCTGTGCGGGAGTTCCCTGAATGATTTTTCCCGGTTCCTCAATACTGGAGGGAACACCTGCCTGAGCTCCGATTTTCACTCCATCGGCGATGGTAAGGTGTCCTGCTAATCCTACCTGACCACCGAACATACAATTCTTACCCACCCTGGCAGAACCGGAGATTCCTGTTTGAGCTGCAATAACCGTATTTTCACCAATCTCAACATTATGAGCCACCTGGATCAGGTTGTCTAATTTCACACCCTTTCTTATGATGGTTGAACCGATCGTTGCCCTGTCAATGGTAGTATTAGCACCAATCTCCACCCAGTCTTCAATCACCACGTTTCCAATCTGAGGTACTTTCTTATAACCCTGATCAGTCCGTGGGGCAAATCCAAAACCATCCGATCCAATAACGGTGCCGGAATGGATCACACAATCCTTCCCGATTTTACTGTTTTCATATACTGTAACACCGGGATAAATGATCGTATGATCTCCAATTTCGACATGATCCCCAATATAGACCTGGGGGTAAATTTTTACATGGTCTCCAACTACGGCATGCTCACCGATATAGGTGTATGCACCCAGGTAAACCTCCTTCCCCGTTTTTGCACTCTTCTCCACAATGGCTGTCTTATCTATCCCGGTTTTCACCGGTTTTGCCTGATCTTGAAGTTCCAGCAACGATGCAAAAGCCTGGTAAGCATCATCCACTTTAATCAACGTACATCCAACGTCACGTTCCGGCTCAAAATCCCTGTTTACGAGAACAATGGACGCCTCTGTTGTGTAGATGTATTTCATGTACTTTGGATTAGCAAGGAACGAGATGGTTCCTTTTTTCCCTTCCTCAATTTTCGATGCCGTGGTTACCGTTACATCCGGATTACCAACGATCTCCCCATGAAGAAATTCTGCGATGGTTTTTGCGGTAAATTCCATGTTTTTGCAATTTGTTAATTAAACGAGTGGATAACGTTCTGTTTTTTGATCTATTGTACTTGTATATTTTTCGGATAACATAAAAAATATTTCCTGACCGTTTTTGCAAGGACAGATATATTCAACACATCCGAAGCCTGTGCAATATCCGTCAGTTTGTTGTTCTTACCAAGGATCTTTATCTGAGGTTCATCCGGCAGATAGGCATAATTGCTAACCGAGTCCGTGAAAATGAAATAGTCCAGCACCTTCTCTTCAACCTTCATCTCCTCCCTCACCCTCTTCCTGATCCGGTCAATGTAGTCCGCTTCAAACGGTTCATTCTGGATCTCAATCCTGAATAACTCCCTGTTAAGCATTGCTTTACAAAGGAATGAGAGGGTGAAATCCTCATGATCAGACCACACCTTTGCAGAGGTAATGATATCATTATCATCAAGTTTTGAGAAATGATCCAGCACCAGTTGCGCATCAAACGCCGGAGTCGACGAAAAAAGCTTCTCCCGTGTAACATCGTTGTAAAGGAAAAACCGGAGCGAAGGTGTGGCAAAAAGTTCCTTCTTCTCATGTGCCAGTTCTTTTGCACGTTTCAGGATCTTGACCAATAGCTGTTCAGCTGCCAGCACCGTTTTGTGCAGGTAAACCTGCCAGTACATCAATCGGCGTGCAATCAGAAATTTCTCTATTGAATAAATACCCTTTGATTCAACCACCAGTTGATCATCGACCACATTGAGCATTTTAATAATCCTGTCTGAACCAATTACTCCTTCCGTAACACCCGTAAAAAAGCTATCCCTTCGAAGATAATCCAGTCTATCCATATCAAGCTGGCTGGTAACAAGCTGATTAAGGAATTTTTTATGATAGCTGTTCTCGAATATACGAATGGCCATATCCAACCTGCCCCCCATCAGTGTATTGAAAAACTCAAGGTACAGACGGGAGAGGTCTTCGTGTGTAATGCGTTTTATGATGCTGAATTCGAGTGCATGGGAAAAAGGACCATGACCAATATCATGAAGCAGAATAGCAGCGGACACTGCTTCAGCCTCCTCGTCGGTTATGCTGATCCCCTTCGACCGGATAACCTGAATGGCAGAACCCATCAGATGAAGACAACCCAGTGCATGCTGGAACCGGGTATGTGTTGCTCCCGGGTAAACAAAATTGGTTAAACCAAGCTGCTTTATCCTTCGCAATCGCTGAAAATAGGGATGCTCAATCAGATCAAAAAGGGTCTCGGACGGGATGTTTATGAATCCATAAACCGGATCATTAATGATCTTTTTCTTGTTTGACAGGTTCACTGATTATTCATAATGAATTACCGGTTGAAAATACGAACAATCTGAATCTCTACCAAATAGAAAAACCACCCACACCGGAATAGTGGCTGTTCCGTTTCGCAAATAACCCGTTAAATTCCCGTTTCACCCCATACCTGCCCTGCCGTTATGACAACCAGATAAAAAACCGTAAATTTTGGAGTTTCAATAATAATCATTAAGTTTGCGCTTTGAATGACGGGTTGTATAATATTTTAGGGGACATGGTCCCCTATTTTTATAGAAATTGGATGATATCGGAAGAACAAATACGGGAACTGATTGAACAGAAATACCGGAATGGTGATCTCTTCATTGTAGATATCAGGATTGGTAAGGGAAATGCAATTACAATCCGGGTGGATAAGGATGAGGGAATAACGATTGATGAATGTGCTGAGATCAGCCGGTTTATCGGGAATCACCTCAGTATGGAATCCGGGGATTATGACCTGGTGGTTTCTTCTCCCGGATTGGACATGCCCTTCAGGGTCAAACGGCAATATGAGAAGCACCTTAACAAAATGGTAGAGGTGGTTTTCATGGATGGGCATAAACAGCGTGGAAAATTGATTGCCGTTTCAAAGAAGGGCATTGAACTTGAATGCATTATGAAACCAGATCAGCAAAAAAACAGCAAGCCGGAGAAGACTTGCCGTTTTTATGATTTTGATCAGATAAAAACAACTAAAGCGGTTATTGACTAATAATACTGTGAGAGGATGGAAAATTTAAATCTTATCGACACGTTTTCTGAGTTTAAGGAGTTGAAAAATATCGACCGTGCAACGATGATGAGTGTCCTGGAAGATGTTTTCAGAAATCTGCTTCAGAAAAAATATGTAACAGATGAAAACTTTGATGTCATTATCAATATCGACAAAGGTGATTTTGAAATCTGGCGTAACAGGGAGGTGGTTGACGATGATGAGCTTGAGGATGAAAATCTCCAGATCAAACTTTCCGAAGCAAAACTGATTGATGATGACTATGAAGTGGGTGAAGAGGTTACGGATGAGGTGAAATTGTTTGATTTTGGCCGTCGTGCCATTCTTGCACTCCGTCAAAACCTGACCGCCAGAATCCTGGATCTCGAAAAGAGCAACGTGTACGCCAAGTACAAAGACCGTATCGGAGATATTGTTACCGGAGAGGTGTATCAGGTGTGGAAACGTGAAATACTGATCCTTGATGATGAAGGGAACGAACTGATCCTTTCCAAAATGGAACAGATACCTTCCGATTATTTCAGAAAGGGAGATACCATACGCGCGGTTGTTCTATCCGTTGAACTGAAAAACAATACCCCGTTGATTCTCCTTTCCAGGACATCACCCATATTTCTGGAACGACTCTTTGAACTGGAGGTCCCGGAAATTTTCGACGGATTGATCACCATTAAAAAAATTGTCCGTATTCCGGGAGAAAGAGCAAAAATTGCCGTTGAATCATACGATGAACGAATCGATCCGGTTGGAGCATGTGTCGGCATGAAGGGATCAAGAATTCATGGAATTGTGCGTGAATTGAAAAATGAGAACATTGATGTGATCAATTATACTACCAATACGCAACTCTATATTACCAGGGCCCTGAACCCGGCTAAGATCACATCCATTAAGCTGGATGAAGAAGGAAAACGTGCCGAAGTGTATCTGAAACCCGATGAAGTGTCACTGGCTATCGGTAAGGGAGGATTAAACATCAAACTGGCAAGTCAGCTGACAGGGTATGAAATTGATGTGTATCGTGAGTCCGGTACTGAAGATGAAGAGGATGTGAAACTGGATGAATTTGCTGATGAAATCGAAGGGTGGATCCTGGATGAACTGAAAGCCATCGGTTGTGATACGGCTAAAAGTGTTCTTGATCTCTCAATTGAAGACCTGGTGAAACGGACCGATCTTGAGGAAGAAACGATCCGTGAAGTAATTAATATTTTTAAAACCGAATTCGAATAATTCATTGCAAAAGGCTTATATTATAGCATATCTTATATATTTGCATTGCATCTAGGCCATTTCATTAGGTGAGGAAAAGGTTATGGTACAAGGGACAAAAGCAATACGATTGAGCAAGGCTGCGCGGGAGTTTAACGTAGGTATTACAACCATCGTTGAATTCCTGCATAAGAAGGGTTTTGATGTTGATACGAATCCCAATACCAAGTTGCCTCCTGAGGCATATGAGCTTCTTTCTGTTGAATACAGTAGCGAAATCACGGTCAAGAAGGAATCGGAAAAGCTGAGCATGCGTCATTTTATGGAGACCCAGGAAAAAGAAGAAGCCCCGGAAGAGGAAGCAGCTGCAGAACCAGCAGAACAGGAAGAGGAGGTGCTGATAAAAGATTCAAGCGGTGCAGCCGACATCGTGGATAAAATACCCGAAACTGAAACCGTGAAAGAGCCTGCTGAAAAACCTCCTGCAGAGGAAGCAGAAAAGAAACCCGAAGAAGAGAAAGAAAAGGATATTGCCGTTGAACCCTCTAAAAAAGAGGAAGAACCTGCTCCGAAGGTGGTCGTAAAAGTGGAGGTAGAAAAAGAGAAAGAAAAACCTGCCGCAAAAGAAACAAAAAAGGAAAAAGAGGTTCCCCAAAAAGAAGAAAAAAAGGTTTACAAATCCGAAATTGAAAAACTTACCGGACCAACAGTCGTTGGAAAGATCGACCTTCCAAAAAAAGAAGAAAAAGAGAAAAAGAAACTGGTTGCATCATCCAGCGATGACGACTCCAGAAAGAAAAGAAGAAAAAGGATCAAAAAAGATAAAGAACGGGTAAGTATTGAAGATGATCCTGAAAAAATCCTGGCTGAAGAGATCTCCAAGGAGACGAAAAAAACAGCTTCAAAGAAAAAGAAGAAACCACTCCGCCAGGAGGTGAATGAGGAGGATGTGCAGAAACAGATCAAGGAAACATTAGCCCGGTTAACCACCAAAGGGAAATCCAAAGGAGCAAAATACAGAAGAGAAAAAAGAGATGCTGTTAGCCTGAAACAGCAGGAAGCTGTCGAGAAAAAAGAACAGGAGAAAAATATCCTGAAAGTAACTGAATTTGTTTCGGTTAATGAACTGGCAAACATGATGAATGCTTCACCCAACGATGTGATCTCTACCTGTATGAGCCTGGGTCTGTTCGTATCCATTAACCAGAGAATGGATGCAGAAACCATGTCACTTATCGCGGATGAATTCGGATACAAAGTGGAGTTCATCAGCATTGAAGCCCTGGAAGCCATTAACGTGGAGGAAGACAAGACGGAGGATCTGACATTCCGTCCTCCTATTGTTACGGTTATGGGACACGTCGACCATGGGAAAACATCATTGCTCGATTACATACGAAAAACAAACGTTATCGCAGGTGAAGCGGGGGCCATTACACAGCATATTGGAGCCTATAATGTTAGCCTCGACGACGGGAGAAGAATAACCTTCCTGGATACACCTGGCCATGAGGCATTCACCGCAATGCGTGCCCGTGGAGCACAGGTAACAGACATTGCAATCATTGTGGTGGCAGCCGACGATAACGTCATGCCTCAAACCGTGGAAGCAATCAACCATGCCCATGCTGCAGGTGTTCCCATTATCTTTGCCATCAATAAAATTGATAAACCCGGTGCAAATCCTGAAAAAATTAAGGAAGAACTGGCCAATATGAATTTCATGACCGAGGATTGGGGAGGAAAGTATCAGTCACAGGAGATATCTGCGAAGCATGGGACAAACGTTGATGAACTGCTTGAAAAAGTGCTGCTGGAAGCGGAAATGCTCGAATTAAAAGCCAACCCCGATAAATCCGCTCTGGGCACAGTCATCGAATCTTCCCTGGACAAAGGCCGCGGGTATGTGGCAACCGTCCTGGTCGAAGCAGGTACACTGCGATTGGGTGATATACTCCTCGCCGGCAGTTATTACGGGCACACCAAAGCCATGTACAACGAAAGAGGACATAAAGTGGAAGAAGTCGGTCCGGCAACACCGGTTCTCGTCCTCGGTTTAAACGGCGCTCCCCAGGCTGGCGATAAATTTAATGTCCTGGATAGTGACCGGGAAGCCAAAGAAATAGCAAACAAACGGGAACAGCTTCAGAGAGAACAGGGAATCCGGACACAAAAACACATCACACTGGAGGAGATCGGCAGACGGATCGCCATCGGCAACTTCCAGGAGCTAAACATCATCATTAAGGGTGATGTGGATGGCTCGGTGGAAGCGCTGGCTGACTCCCTGATTAAACTCTCAACCGAAGAGATCCAGGTCAATGTCAAACACAAAGCGGTTGGACAGATCTCCGAATCGGATGTGCTTCTGGCTGTCGCTTCCAATGCAATCATTATTGGATTCCAGGTCCGTCCTTCACTGGGCGCCCGCAAACTGGCTGAAAAAGAGGAGATCGATATTCGCTTATACTCCATCATCTATGATGCCATTGAGGAACTCAAAGCAGCCATGGAGGGAATGTTGTCCCCTGAAGTGAAAGAAGAAATCGTGGCAACACTTGAAGTCCGCGACACCTTTAAGATCACCAAAGTTGGAACCATCGCCGGATGCATCGTCAAAGAAGGGAAAATGCAGCGAAATACTCAGATTCGTGTTATCCGCGAAGGAATCGTGGTGTATACCGGTGAACTGGGTTCACTCAAACGATTTAAGGAAGACGTAAAAGAAGTGTCCAGCGGTTATGAATGTGGCCTGAATGTAGCTAACTTCAACGATATTAAAGTGGGTGACATCATCGAAGGATACCAGGAAGTGGAAGTGAAAAAAACCCTCTGACCGGCTCCAGCCTTACCACCCGGACTGACCCGGAGGTACCCCCCCCTGTAACGATTTCATGAAGATAATAGGTGCCCACAACAGTAGTTATGGAATCAACCGGTAAAACACTGTACCGACTGAAAAATTCCCGGTTAATCCCCCGGTCAAGGAGCTGCTCCCTTGTAATGATGCGGGGCCGGTCAATGCAATCGGTGAACACCCTCCTCCCCGATTTCAGGTATCCCTCTATCCTTTCATGCAGAACGGAAAGCGACTGACCCCGTGAAACCATGTGCTCCGGAGCTTTCTGAATGTTCGGTAACACCTCTGTTCCGGTTGAATAATAAACCTTGCTGATGATGTGCTGGTCCGACATGAGGATAAAAAGATCCGATGGATGAGTTTCTACCCACTGCATGATCTCCTGATGAGGCGTGTGATCGGTTTTCCAAACCGGCAGTATACCATAACCCATGTTCCATATAAAAAGGACGGCCCCGGCAAGGTAGAGGGATCGCTTTCTTATATCATACAACCCACCAATGATCAGGAAACTCAATACCGGGAGCATTACCATGAACTCGGCATTTCCTACAGCATAGAATACAAAGATCAACTGCAGGATAAAAATGTAAACGTGCGTTTTGATAAATATTCCGGTTTCACCCCGAATGCGCTGAGTAATTAACCGTTTTTGAATCAGGGCTGCGACCAGCAGTGCGGATGCAATAACCCCGGGAATAATATACAGCAGACTTTTCCTGATCAGGGAAAACATCAATCCATGGACCTGGATGTAGGAACGCACAAAGTTTATACCTGTAAGGTAGAGATTCGACCAGTCAAAGGTCATATCCACTCCCCCGGCATAAAAATCCTTGAAAATGAAATGGGCCAGGTTACCACTTATAGCGGCGCTGTTACGTAAAACAATGTAAACAATACCATAGACAATAGGGATCAGGAGTGCTGGTAACCCGTATAAGATAATTGCCCTCCACCTCCTGCTGTGAACAATAACTCCGATATAAAGCCCCAGCCACCAAAACAGGTGTATCTGGTGGTACAGTATAGCCAGGCTCCCAAACGTACCGGCCAGGAATAGATACCGTAACTTCCCTATATTCAGGTAACGGATGAAATTTGAACTGGCAAATAATGACAGTGCCAGTGGAAAAAGATAGGTTTCATTTTCAGTGGCAAACCGCCATAAGGCAAAACTACTCCCGGTAAGGATCAGAAAACCTGCTATCTCTAAAGTATCCTTGCCCATCTGTCTGAAAATACGGCTGACCGCAACCAGGCATACCGCAGCAACCAGGGCATTCACCATTTTCAGGAAAGCAAGAACATCCGGGAACATTCCCATAGACTCAACCGCTTTCAGGCAAAAGTAGCCGGTAAAATTATATAATAGATGATGGGGATGAAACAACTCTCCTGAATGCCTGATCGAGGCAGCATAGTAATAAGCATCAATAGAAGAGTTATGAGAAGGAAATAACAGGTAAACCAGCAGGAAAAAAAGGATTATGAAGAAAGGAAGTCTCTTTTTCATTGTTGTGTTAATCAATCTTTTCAAACAATCCATATAATCTCTGATTTCCGGCATGAATTGTAACCTCAAAATCATCGATATAACAATCAGCCCGGTCCCGGTTCCAGAGATACGTCTTGAAAACCAGGTTTTTCTGCCGAAGGATCTCTCCTGGTAATCGTATGGAAAGATAAGCTTTTCCCCATTGTTCACTCCCGTGCAAAAAATCACGAGCCGCATTTCCCCGCCATATTAATTCGTCCCCACCCGATTCGACCGATCCGACTAAAATCGGATTTGATCCCGGATCCGTCAGGAAGGATTTCTTCCACTCCAGATGATACGGGAAGTACTCTTTTACCAGCTCTTCATATTCCACGGCTATCGGAGCTGTCCAGGCGTAAATGAGGTATTCTGTCTCCAGCAGGGAAAGGTACTCCCTGAAATCTGGGAAGGTTGTTGAGTCATCAATATACTGTATTTCCTGAGGCAGATCAGCCAGCATCAGGAGGGGCGAAAAATGAAAAACATACGCAAGGTAGTCGGTTACGAAAAAAATATCGGGTTTCGCCAGCCAATCTTCAACCCCTTTCATTTTCATCTGATGAAGCAAAACAGGCAGGTGTGGCAGGTAGGCAAGGAGTATTAAAAGGCCTCCCATAAGATAATATCCCAACCTCTTCTTTTCGATCAGGAACAATCCTGTAAGCCAGACAATGCTGGCAAACAGCAGGAAAGGAATTTTCAGCAATACCCTGGAAACGCCAAAGATCCGGATAATGGCGAACAGCAGCACCTGGATCCCTGCAGGATGCCCGTCCGGCTTGACTCCATAGTTTATCAGATCGCCGAAACTGGCGTAGTCTGTTCTGAAAATGGCACTGAATTCATCCTGTGTAAACGGAATATCAGAAATCCTGTAAAAGCGAAGAAAAACGGCAACAGCCAGGATGAGGAGAAAGAGCAAATGACTGATCTCCGGCATCCTCCTTCTGTCGTTCATGCTGAAAGGGAACCAACCCATGGAGTAACGCGTTGCTGGACCGAAAAAGTACGGTTACATTTTTAAACTTGTTACTAATCCTCTGTTTCGCAACCAGAATGCATCAGAAAAAAATCACCGGGAGATAGTAGCTTAGTTTTGCCTTCCTCCCCCGGTGAGTATATCAACGATATCGTGCGGTCTTCCCTGGAATGCGATATTACCCGGAAATTAATTCTTTGTACTGGTCAGCGGTCAGCAAATCCTCCAGTTCAGCAGGATCATCGATCGATATTTTGATCATCCAACCATCCCCATACGGGTCCTTGTTAACGATTTCCGGACTATCCTCCAGTTTAGCATTCACTTCCAGTACCGTACCCGAAACGGGCATGAACATATCGGAGACGGTTTTCACCGCTTCGATCGTTCCAAAGACCTCCTCTTTGTTAAGCTGTTCACCTTCGGTTTCAATCTCAACGAAAACCACATCGCTCAGTTCCCCCTGAGCAAAATCTGTAATCCCGACAAAGGCTTTTTCCCCCTCAACACGGATCCATTCATGATCTTTGGTATACTTCAAATTTTCTGGAACATTCATGACGATACGATTTATTATTGGTCAATATGATGCTTTCAAAATTAACCATTTTTTAGAAAAACTGTGGGCGTCAAGGTGAAATTAATCGGGTAATGCTCATTTTTATCCATTTGCAAACCTGAATTACCTGTAGTGTAATCCCATGAATCCAATCCCCGGTATACACTACCCATCACTGGGACAGGGTAAAACGGATACTGAAACCGAAGTTTGTATTTGCTGTTGGGAAGGTCAGGGCTACGAACGGATCATTCACGACCCGGTCGAAAAACAACCTCAGGTTAAAGCGGTCGCTCAATACATAATCGGCAGTGACTTTTATGGTCAGGATCCGCTGACCTGCGGTGGGTTGGTCAACATCTTCAACCAGTTTCCGGATGATGGTTTTGTTATCACGTATCGAAAAATCTGCCCTGAGGTTTAAATCACTTTGCAATTCCCGTTGCTGCCCCCCCGTTCTCAACGTGATCTGTACATCATTAAAACGGTATCCGGCACCCACCACATATTCCTGGCTGTTTACCTCGGTAAGCTGGTTGTTTGCCAGACTCAGGCCCAGTGTCCGGCTCTTTTTCATTTCGAACCGTGTGGTCATATCATTGATCCAGGTGAGGTCGACATTCACCAGGGGACTGAACTGTTCGTTGATACTGGCATTGATGACTTCATACCTTGGCAGGTAATTGTACTGGATATCGCGGATGTGGTTAATCCCACCCTCCTCCTGGTAATAGAGGTTCGTGGTATAGGATCCGATATCGAAAGAGGATCGGTATGCGTGGCTTATGGTGACCTTTTTCAGGAACCGTTGTAAAAAGTCAATGTTGGTCAATCCCTCATAGATAATTCGCCAGTTTGGAAGGATGCTCAGGATGGAGGGAAATGTTTCGAGCGATATTTTATCGGGGTCACGTTTTGAGTATGCGGCAAGAAATGCAGGAATCAGCACCTCCTGTGATGTCAATCCATAACCGTTATTATAACCGCTGGTAATCGGCAATCCGGTTTCAGGATCTATATCCGGGTCATAGCCGGGATCCTTTTTTTGCCGCTCCTTTGCCAGCCTTTCGGAAATGGTGAATGTGTATCGTTTGAACCGTTCAAAATTTTCAGAGCGATAATTGTCTTTGGATGATATTTTCTCAAAAGCGGTGAATCCGGTGAAGCAGGTCATGCTGAAGTTCCCGGTTAGCATTCTGTTTCTTGTGCTATCCGGGAAATTCCCATTCACATCGGCAACATAGTAGGCACTCATATTCTGTGAGAAACGGCGGTTAGCGGTAAGGTCTATCCGCATTCCGCCAAAGGGTTCAATGGAACTCCGGAGGTTAAAGTTTTCGCTATGGGTCATGGTGAAGGGATTATTCACCAGCGAATCGAGCGTTAACCAATTGTTTTTAACCGCTTTATCGGCAAATCCTTCATCCTGCCAGCCAAGGATGAACGCCCATCCGGGTGCCAGCGCACCATTCGCCTGATCCATACCCAGGTATTTTGTTCCCGGTTTATATCCGGGTAATATTGTTCCTTCATTTTGTGAATAGGAGATGGAAATATTTTTCACCGCCATCAAAAACCGAGCAGTCGTCTCACCGATTAAGATCAGCGGGCTCTCTTTTCGTTCAATCTGCCCTTTGACCTCCACGCGAACGCTCTGGTAATCCTCTGCCGCAGTAAAAACCACTTTCCGATCGTTTTCAATCACCAGGTCCCCTTCGACCTCCCTGCCATCCTGATCGATCATGGTGACTTCAATATCTTTTGTCATCAGTCGGTGATAGATGGATTTGGGTTCACCGGCCGTGAGTCTCAGGTTATCGCGCCGATAGGTAACGGTTTTATAGCGTTTCTCGCTGGGCGGCTGCCGCTGACCACCCCGGTACCTTTGATTGATCTTATTCAGAAATCCCACTTTGTTGTACAGGTTCATCATGTTCAACTGGCCGTTCAGTTGAGCCGTATTCGAATTGATGATGGTATTACCAAGGTCAATATCCAGGCTATCGGGGAAGACAGGACCGACATCCCATTCGTAGGTTGCACTGTACCGTGCCGAAGCAGATATCCAGTTGAACAGTGGGATCTTATTGATCGGCAGTGTATACGTTGCATTAATGACGTGGTGATACCGGGTGGTTCTGCCCAGGTTTTTCAGGTTGGTGAGCACCGAATCTTTCCATGCCTGGTATTCATCCTTATACCGGTCTTTATCCACTCCTCCTTCCGGTTCATCGATCCGGGCTGTATTGTTGGCTGAAAAATCAAATTTCAGGGCTTTGGTGATATCATATTTGAAATCATAATAGCGATTCCATTCAAAATCTTTTCTGAAGGTTGGTTCGATTTTCAGGTAAGGATTATTTATATTTCTCGTTTTCACCTCGTTATAGTGCCGGTACAGGTCCGTTCTGAATGAAACGTAGTTCGGCGCCGGATAGAAGTTTATATCTTTGATCAGCCTGAGTGAGGGTGCATTCAGGAAGTTCACGTTTTTAAAGGGCGTGATATTTTTCGGCCGGGAATTATAGACATAGTTGATCCCTCCCCGGTAATTTTTGGTCAGGTTTATTTCGGTATTAATATTCCTTGAATAATTCTCATTAAAGGCATAGTTCAGCGACCAGTTTGCCAGGTTCCACGGTCTGGCTTTTCCGCTGCCTCTTTCCACGGTAACATCGGTAAAATTGATGCTTCTCATCCTGGTATAATCCTGTGAGATCTCTTTGATCGAATCCCTTTCCGCATCACTGGAGGCGCGGTCGAGTGCCTCTTTCAAGGGGACATCCGGATCCAGCGGGTTGTATTCGGGATTGATGATTCCTTCCGAATAGCCAACATACACCGGAACCCTCATTTTCAGTTTTTCAGGGAGCAGGCGTCCCAGGTCCATGTTTGCTGAAATATCATACTGTATCACCTGCTCTTTGCTTCTCTCATTCACCTTTTTCTCAATGCTCCCCCACCCGGGCTGACTGGTCATTCCGGCTATATCGAGGGTGCCAAAGTCCGCCAGCCGGGCCTGAAGCCTGGCATTTGCTGCCCAGCCACCTTGCTCGTTAAAATCCGTTAACCGCAATTCATTGATCCATACCTCGACCGACTTGGGCAAGCCATCATCCAGCTCCATGCTGTGCTGTTTTAGCGGATTCCTTACACCGATCATGATCGTCCTGATGTTGCTCAGGTTCGGGTTTCCTGAAACACTAATTTTGCTGTTACCGTCGTATTGGCTGAAAATATCCGAGATACTGATCCCGGAAGAGGGATCTCTCATGGCTTCATTTCTTGCCAGTTTTGTCTGGTGAAAAAGATCGAGGTCAATGACAAATTTATTCTCTTCGGGCCATACAATTCTCCTGTCGGAACCACTATCCTTGTCATATCGGCCCGGAGGCGTTAGTTTCAGTGGCACCTCATACTCATAAAAATTGTTTTTATAATCCGATCCCAACCGGATGAATACGGTAATTTCATCATCGAGAAGGGGTATATTGGGCAATGCCTCACCATGCACCTCCATGCGGATTTTCCTATATTGCCTGATATCCAGGTCAACATTCTTAAAAGCTGCCCGGCCATCTCCGTCCTCCAGATCACGAACCTTCAGCACAATGGATTGTTCATTCAATTGCTGCAGTTGGGGGTTTGTCGGATCTATCTCACGCGTAAAACCAGGTGGTAAAACATAATTCACCGGCTGTTTGCTTGCATTTTCTTCAATATTCACCGAAGAGATCTCGAATGAACCATCGGAAGGTTCAGGAATCGTGATGCGCTCCCCACCCTCCAGGAAAGAGAGATTGAACTTCCTCCACTCTCCCCGTACCAGGTTTAGCTTCGCAAAACGCAGAATAACCTCCTCCGGAAAACCACGAAGGAACATTCGTAAAAACCGGATGGATTTAAAGTCCTGAATAGGCCCAACAATGCGCTGGTAATCGGTCAGGGGAACCCGGAATTGATACCATTTCACCGAAGATTGCTCACCATTGGCAAACTTTACCGTTGAAGTCACAATATCGGTAATAAAATTCTGGCCGATTTGCAGGTCCTCGGGCTTCAGGCTGACATGATACTGGTAGTAGCTTTCTGTTTCGCTCAGGGTATTATCACGGTTAATATCCTCAACATTCGGCAGGGTCGATCCGGTGGTGGGATAAGCTTCAGTCGACTGCTCGGAGGTGGGTGAGTTGCCCTCCAGCCCATTATACTTTTTGTAGCGTGTGAGAATATCCAGTCCCCGGGCATTATAATCACTCCCCCGGAAATAGTGGAAATCATCACTTGACGGGTCCTCTTCCATCTGGGTATAAACATCCGGATCAACATGGGTTTGGAGTTGTGACAGGTAGGGCTCGAAGAAGGTTTTCTCATCTTCATCCCTCAAACCATCCAGTCCAACATCCTGGTACCTCCGCGAACTGAGATCATTATCGAACGCATTCACCAGCGATTGGATGAGCGGGATCCTTCCCCAATTGGTGGTATCCACCAGCGTAATTTCCGGGGAAGTAGGGAGCCCGTTTTCGAAACTTTTCCGGGAATCTTTCAACACATCTTCCGATATGTTTCCAAGGTTGAAATAGAGATCTCCTCCCGGATGGTCCGGATCCTCCACGAAGGGATCCATTAACCAGAATTCTATAAACTGAATATTGGCAGCCTCAAAATCATTGGTTTGAACTTCCCTCATGATTCCTCCCCAGCGCGAAACAGGATCATTCAGTCTTCCACTGGCGCCAATACCGGCAGAATAGCTTGATGGTTCCACATCGTAGTTATAGGGACCTTTCTCCTCGGGATAAAAGGCAACGTTGAGCACGGCAAGGTTGGTCGGTATACCGCTGGGGCTCTCTTTGTTGGGGAAGATCTCCTTTTCAAACACCTCCCGTACGAAATGACTGGATTGAAGGTCAGGATTATTCTTGATGTGGTTGGGTGTGCTTGAATTATTGCGCAGGAAGAGCGGATCAATCACATACCAGGAGATTTTTGCCCGGTTAAATCCATAGGTCACATTGTTGTTGAGTTTTGCTTCAGGGAAAAAGGCATCCTGCCCCTGTGGTGTACTTGATATTGACCAGGCAGCCAGTGATTTGAGATCAATGGGTGTCTCGCTTGCCTCGAAATCATCGATGTAGGATACACCCTCCTTCTTGATCGCCTTGTTGTGCCCCGGTATCAGGTGGGCAAACTCACCGGTGAATGTGATGCTGGATGGCGTTTTGGTGTCCAGAAAAGGAAGCTTGTCAATGATATTGGTCAAAAGCTGGGATTCGGTATGATAGGTGGTGTTCAGACCCCAGATGGTATTCGAAATGGGCTCATCACCAATGTTCACCTTCTGTGTCAGCGGTCGTTCTGTGAGGTTCAACAGGGTTGCACCGATGTTAAAATCATCCGAAAAGCGGTAATCGAGATGAGTCCCAAGGAGTGTCTTGGTCTGCAGGTTAAACAGCTGATTGGATTCCAGGGAGACCCGGATGGGGGTTTGCGATTCAAGAAGACCGGTATTGATGATCTTTACACGCCCCAGGTTATAATCCACCGTATAATCAACGTTTTCCGTCAGTTTTATTCCCCCCGCTGTTACTACAACCGAGCCCTGGGGCACATTCATGGCATTGAGGGAAATTTCAGATCCCGACGAAGATGAATAGACCCCTGCAAGGATAAATTTATTCTTCTCGGCAATTTGCTGTGCCTTTACCTTGGTTGAATCATACAACTCTTCAAAGACATATTTGTCCGCTACAGCATCGTTCCCGATTCTTTGTCTCAGGTAACTGCCAAACGGTTCAAGCACGGGAAAAATAACACGCCCGGTTTTCGAACTGATGGTTAGCCCTTCGATAAAATCAAACTTGCCATCCGGTGAAGGCTCCAGCTGGGAGTTCAGGTTGTCCATATTCAACACCTGCAAAAGGATCTTCTCCTTGATATCTCCTTCGGTAAGGTAGTTGACCGCATTACCCGTCTTATCGTCCTGGTAAAGAACATTCAACTCAAAATCACGGTTGTCGACCTGATATGCCCCGATAGCATAGATATTTTTCATCATCAGGTCCCATGTAGGCAATTTGGGTGACAGGTTGGTCCCCTTGAGAAGTTTCACGATGAGCACTTCCGGAGCACTAACCCCATCGGATGAAAATTCCCCAACCTTAAAAACCTGTCCCCCAATGGTGAATTCATAGGCAACAGCAAGGATCTCATCTGCATTCAATGCCGAATTGAGGGATATATACCCCAGCTTTCTGTTGATGGCATATTCCCGTTCACTCAGTTTGCGTGCATTTTCAACTTTTTCATAATCCTGTCCAATGAGAAAATCGGGAGCCAGTGGTCCAAGGATCGAGGTGATCTGATCAATGCTTCTCACCTGCATATAGGTGGTGATCATCTGCTGGTATAGCCCGTTCAGGTCATTATCGGGATAGGGTCCCGATCCGGTTTGAGCAAACTGCGGGATAGTGTTGAAGATGTTCTCATCCGATTCGGCAAGGTCCATCAATGCCAGGATATTCCTGGAATCCTCAAAGTTTCTCGTCTTATTGGTTACCCATACCTCAATGCGTTCAATGTTGATCCCTGAATTAACGATGGGCAGATTCTTCATCGCCCGGTCGTAATTATTGCGGAAATATTGGGAAAGGAAAAAGTGCTTATTGGCATCGTAATCATCGGCATAGATCTCATATTCACTTAATTGTGCTCCACCTTTCACTTCAATAACCGATGTTTTCCCTTTCTGCTGAGAAAAGATGCTGGTGATGGTCAGTTTACCGAATTGCAGTTCGGTCTTCAGTCCGAAGAGGCTCTGGCTTCCGGTGATCAGGGAACCGGTTAACGGAAGTGTAACATCACCCGCTTCAATCTTCTTTATGATCTCATCTTCTTTCCCGGCATACTCCAGTTTGGTTTTGTTTTCAAAATCAAAGGTGGCTTCGGTATTATAATTCACTCCCAGTTTCATCTTATCGCCGATTGTCCCGGTAACGTTCATTTGAATTTTTTCCTGGAAATCGAACGTGGTGACTTTCCTGAGTTTTTCTGACAGTGCCGGGTTATCGATTTTTGAAATGTTGGCGCCAAAGATCAATTCTGCCGATCCCTGGGGTACAATGTCAATGGTATTGCTTCCAAACACCTTATCAAAAGCTTCCACTCCAATGCGCAACTGTGGTATTAGTGAAGCGCGGTAATCCACCCCGCCACCACTTGCTTTTTCCCTCCAGTATTCCCTCATCGACTTTTCAAACTCATACCTCCGGTACTCCTCCAGGCTCATCGATGTGGGCAACCGGTAATTAAAGTTCCCTACTTTTTCTGTAATGATGTATTCATTTGTTTCCGGATCGTATGTAACGGTGGTAATAATGTTTGAGGGAAGGTCAAGGAATAGCCCCGATTGCGGTTCGTTAAGGTAAGGATTACCGGAATGATCATCGAAGTTATACCGCAGGTTTATATCCCGCTCCTTGCGGACAGTGTCCTGCTGCTGTACCAGAAAAGCAGGTGAGGAAAAGCTTCCATAACCCGCATTAACTGAAGGGGTTGAAAGAAGTATTCCAGGCAGAATAAAACAAATCCATACCAGTGAATATTTACACCTTCTCTTCAAAAGTCCAATGGACAATAGTTTATAGTACTACAGTTTTTTAAGGGCTTTTTTGATCAACTCTTCAACGGTAATTTCATTCTCCTGCTGAAGAATTTGATCCAGGACTTTCTGAACGGAAGCTTTGGAAAAGCCCAACATCACTAAAGCAGATAACGATTCTTCTCTTAGAGTATTGCTCTCTGTAGCAAATATTTCATCAATTTCGGCGGTTTTTCCGATTTTGTCTTTCAGATCAACAATTACCCGTTGAGCAGATTTCGTCCCAATGCCTTTAATGCTCTTCAACAATGCGACATTTCCTTCGAAGATTGCCTGTTCTATTTCTGTAGGTGACAGGGAGGAGATTATCATTCTGGCAGTATTGGCTCCGATACCCGTAACAGAGATCAACATCAGGAACATTTCGCGCTCGTGCTTATCCGCAAATCCGAAAAACAGGCGCGCATCATCCCGGATCACCTGATGAATAAACAATTTTACCTCTGTTGATTTCGTCAGTTTCGTGTAGGTATAGAGCGAGATGTGGATAAAGTACCCAATATTCCCCGCTTCGATTACGGCATATGCGGGGGTTAGCTCCACCAACCTGCCTTGAATGTATTCGAACATGATAGGATGTCTGGATTAATGGAAGCTAAAATAACGAAAAAAATGGTATGCTGCCTGATTGTTTTATCTCTTCTTACATCGGGCCTTCCATTATTTATTTTTCCTGCGCTGTGAGGGTGTAAATCTGTGTATGGAGCTTTCCGGTCCATGAATTATTTTCCCGGTGATGAGGGATTGTAGTTGGACCTTTTATTTTTGGGATTATCAACCCTTGACTACCAAGGTTTTGCTCCGCTGGAGCAAAAAAATGAATAGTATTATATTTCGCTCCGGCCGGCAGGCTTTCAGAGCTCGAAACATTGTAACTCTGTACGCTAAAGATATGAGTTAACGCTTTCCCTTTTTCAATATTTCTAAAGGGCAATTTTTAAAATTCACAATCCGCAATTCGCAATTCGCAATACCTTCACCTCTCACCGTCTTTCACACTCACTTCTCATCACTCACCTCTCACTTCTCACAACTCACTTCTCACAACTCACTACTACTTACACTTTTCTTCCTCAATACACTGGGCTTCGATAACAGCGATGGTTGTCATATCGATGATTTCTCTCACGGAGCACTCCAATTGCAGGATCTGGATCGGTTTCGACATTCCAAGCAGGATCGGACCGACGACTTCCGCATTGCCTATCTCCTGCATCATCTTATAGGCAATATTTCCGGAACTCAGGTTCGGGAAGATGATCGTGTTCACGTCTTCATCGGCCAGTTTGGAGAACGGGAACTTACTCTTTCTCAGGTCTCTGTTGAATGCAAAATTAGCCTGCATGTCCCCATCGACGATCAGGTCGGCGTGATCACGATGGAGTATATCAATGGCATCCTGCATCCGGCGCGGGCTGCCTTCACGCTGTGCCCCGAAGTTTGAATAGGATAGCAGGGCTATGCGTGGTTCGATACCGAACTTCTTCACCTCTTCGGCAGTCAAAATGGTCGTATTCACAATGGTTTGTGCCGAGGGTTGTGGATTGACGGTTGTATCGGAGAAGAAAAACGGACCTTTTTTCGTGAACACCATATACATTCCGGCATAATGGTTCAGCGGGTTGTTTGTCCCTACAATTTGCAGTGCCGGTCGTATGGTATCGGCATATTTGCTGTAAAATCCGGAGATAAATGCATCCGCCTCTCCGGTCTCAACCATCATGATACCAAAATAGTTACGGTCGTACATTTTCTCCAGTGCTTCATTATAGGTTATTCCCCTTCGCTTTCGTTTCTCGAAGAACAGTTTGGCATACCGTTCTCTCCGTTTCTGTTCCTTTACACTTTTCGTATCGATGATGGGTACATCCTGAAGTTCCAGTTTGTTCTCCTCGCACATGCCTTTGATCTCATCCTCATCCCCTAGGAGGATTGGATGTGCCAGTCCATTGAGCAGGACAGTCTGGGCAGCTTTGAGTACTTTAAAACTATTTGCTTCTGTAAAGACCACCCGTTTCGGATTTTTCATAGCTTTTTCACGGATTCCCCGGAGCAGTATATTTTCGTGTCCAAGCCGTCTGCTCAACTCGGTTTTATAGGCATCCCAGTCGGTAATTTTCTTCTGTGCCACACCCGATTCGATCGCAGCACGGGCTACGGCAGATGCGACTTGCTCAATTAACCGGTAATCCAATGGTTTGGGGATGAAGTACTCTCTTCCAAAGGTAAGATTGGTAACATTATAGGCGGTATTCACATACTCCGGGACGGGCTCTTTCGCCAGATCAGCCAGTGCCTTCACCGCAGCAATTTTCATCTCCTCATTGATTTTTGTTGCCCTGACATCCAGTGCACCGCGGAAAATGAACGGAAATCCCAGGACATTATTGATCTGGTTCGGGTAATCGGACCGCCCGGTAGCCATAAAAACATCCTCCCTGGCTTCCAATGCATCCTCATACGAAATCTCCGGTGTGGGATTTGCCATGGCAAAAACGATCGGGTTTGAAGTCATGCTTTTTACCATCTTCTTCGAGAGAACATTCCCCACCGACAATCCGACAAAGACATCTGCCCCTTTAATCGCCTCTTCCAGGGTATCGACATTGCGTTTTGTAATGAATTGTTTCTTTACTTCATTCAGGTCAGTTCTCTTCGAATTGATCACTCCTTTGCTGTCACACATCACTACATTTTCCGGTTTGGCTCCCAGCTTAATGTAGAGGCGGGTGCAGGACACGGCAGCTGCTCCGGCCCCATTGATTACCATTTTGATATCCCCGATCTTTTTCCCGCTCAGTTCCAGGGCATTGAGCAGCCCCGCGCTGGAAATGATCGCCGTTCCATGTTGATCATCATGAAACACCGGGATATCCAGTTCTTCCTTCAGCCTGTCTTCAATCTCAAAGCATTCCGGTGCTTTTATATCTTCCAGGTTTATTCCTCCGAAGGTCGGAGAAATGGCTTTGACCACCTCGATCATTTTTTCCACATCCTGGGTATCGACCTCAATGTCGAATACATCGACATCAGCAAATACCTTAAAGAGCAAACCTTTTCCTTCCATCACCGGCTTTCCTTCCAATGCACCGATATTCCCGAGTCCGAGAACGGCGGTTCCATTAGAGATTACTGCCACTAAATTTCCCTTGGCAGTATATTTATAAGCATCTTCATGTTTTTTCTGAATCTCAAGGCAGGGTTCAGCCACTCCGGGAGTATACGCCAGAGAAAGATCGATCTGCGTGGTGTAGGGTTTGGTTGGGATCACTTCAATTTTCCCCGGACGCCCCTGACTGTGGTAATCAAGAGCATCCTGCCGAGTAATTTTTGCCATAGCGGTATGTTTTGGTTTTATTCAGGTATTATCTCGAAGACAAAATTAAGTATTAATATTACCTTGCATAATGATTTCAATCATAGAGTAGGATATTCTGTATGTTTTGCAGCAGAAGCAATCACTGTTTTTTCCAGGCGAGGACGATCAACAGGGAAAGCAGCACCTATTCCTTGCCATTATCTTCATCGTAAGAAGGCAGTTGATTGCTGGTCAACTCCTTATATAACCCACGGTTTTTATATATATCACAGGCAAGGAAGAGGGCACTACGGAACGAATCGGGCGATGCCTCATCCTTTCCGGCCAGTTCAAACGCTGTTCCATGAGCCGGTGAGGTTCTGACTACGGGAAGACCTGCTGTGAAATTCACCCCATTGGCAAGTCCCATCGATTTGAACGGAGCTAAGCCCTGATCATGATACATGGCGAGCACGGCATCAAACCGCGTAAGCTGTCTGGATCCAAAAAAACCGTCAGCCGGGTAGGGGCCAAATACCAGCATCCCTTCCTCTCTGGCACTTCGTATAGCCGGGATAATCACCTCCTTCTCTTCGGTTCCGATCAGCTCATGGTCGCCGGCATGTGGATTGAGTCCCAGCACGGCAATTTTTGGTTTCCTGATAACAAAATCCTCCATGAGGGACCGGTGCAGGGTTTTTACCTTTTTTAGAATCAGTTCTGTCGTGATCGTGGAAGCCACCTGTGCCAGGGGAATATGACCCGTTACCAGCCCAATCCTCAGCGTGTCGTTTACCATGATCATTACCACATCATCCACACCAAACTGATCCTTTAAATACTCGGTGTGCCCGACAAATTCGAAGGAGGCTGATTGAATGTTGTGTTTGCTGATCGGCGCCGTGACCAGAACATCGATCTTCCCTTCCTTCAGATCACTCACTGCCGCTTTGAGGCATATAATGGACGCTTCACCGGCAACCGTTGTCGATTTTCCCAACTCGACACGGATGTTATCATCAAGACAATTGATGATGTTCGCCCGTTTCAGATTTGCCTCTTCCGGGGTATTGATGTTATTGAAACTGAAATTGGTGATGTTGAGTGCCTTCCTGTGATAGGCAGCCACTTTCGGTGAACCATAAACTACGGTGGTGCAAATATCATTCACCCGATTATCCATCAGGGTCTTTAAGATAACCTCATAACTTATTCCATTAATATCTCCCTGTGAAATTCCGATTTTTAGGGTATGATCTGGCATATTCTTCTGTTTTCTATATAACTCACTCCGGCGGTATCCCTTTTAGTCAGGCACCGGCTGGGGAATTAAATGTAGCTATTTTTTATACTCATGGTAAACTTCATGGTCTGTAATTTTTCAAGAAATCGAAGAGCAACCGCACACCCACTCCCGTTCCTCCTTTTCCCCGGTAGGAATCTTCCCGGTCCAGGAATGCCGGTCCGGCAATGTCCAGGTGAAGGTAGGGGCATTCGGTAAACCGTTCAAGAAATTTTCCGGCCGTGATTGCTCCTCCATCCCTGCCACCGATATTTTTCACATCCGCAATATCCGATTTCAGTAATTCATTGTACTCATCCCAGAAGGGAAATTCCACAATCCGTTCAAACACAGCATTCCCACTCTCTTCAAGCCGGTCGAAATATTTCCTGTCTGCATTGCCCATACCCACGATTCCATATTTCCCGATAGCAACAGCTGCTGCACCGGTCAATGTAGCAAGGTCGATAATCAGTTCCGGGTCATACCGGCCGGCATAGCTCAACGCATCGGCAAGGATCATCCTTCCTTCTGCATCCGTGTTGAGTACTTCCACGGTGGTACCATTGTACATTTTAACAACATCTCCCGGGACATAGGCATTCCCGTCGGGCCGGTTATCGGTTGCCGGGATCAGTCCGATAACATGGACCGGCAGTTTTGCTTTTGATACAGCATAGATGGCTCCTGCCACTGCTGCAGCTCCACTCATGTCACTTTTCATGTAATCCATGCTGTTTTTGGTGGGTTTTAAACTTAGCCCCCCCGTATCATACACAACCCCTTTCCCGACCAGGATCAGTGGTTTTCTGTTCTTTGGTCTGTCCGGCTTCCATTCCAGGATGCTGAACGTGGGCGGATCAACACTGCCCTTATTGACTGCCAGCAATCCGCCCATCTTTAAGGCTTCAATCTTTTTCTTGTTGAACACCTCAACCATGAAACCGGCTTCCTTACCAAGCTTCTCTATCTCTCTTGCCAGTTGCGGTGCCGTCAGATAGGATAACGGTTCATTGACCAGATCACGGCAGCGATAGACCGCCTCCAGCAGGTAAGTCAATTGAGCCACCTGCTTTTCCCTGATCGACTTACTGCAGATCATCAGGTGACGCAGAGACGACCGTTTTTCATCCCGCTCCTTGATGTATTTCAGGAATTGATAGTGACTCAGTGCCAACCCCTCGGCAAAAGATAGGATGGCATCAGGCTGGTTCTCATCCTCCGCGAGTACGATGGTTTCAATTTTGTTCTCCTTGATTACTGCATAGATCTTAGCGGCAGCTTTCCGCAGTTCTTCGTTTATCGCGTATTGTGCTTTCCCCTCTTCGATCACCTGGACAAAGCTCCACCGGGAATAGGAATTGACCGATATGACCGGCGCATCCTGTTTTATCTTCTCTTCAACATACTTCAACTCGGCTCCGGTGAACGGGAGAGTGGTAAGGGGTGTCTCTTTTTTGACCAGGTAGATGACCGACAGGTCTTTTGGAACCTGTTTTATCCTGGATATTTTTAAATCCATTGAAGCGGTTGTTCGTAAAATTTCAGGAATCAAAGGTAATAAATTTTACCTACAGAAGATGATAGCTCCCTGGTTCGTCAGACGACCCTATGCAGGCCACTGCAGTTCGGGTGACGAATATATATCAAATAGTGATACGATGACCTGCTACTTCAGAAGAGGTATTAACTCAGTCATCGTATCACAGTTGAGATCATTGAATTAAGGTCTGTAGAGCCCGGTCCATGAAACCAGTTCCCGGGAATAACGGTTGTAGTTAGACCGGGGATTCCTGTGTACCGGTATCTTCCAATCGGGTAGGAAGCGGCTCGCACCGCTGTCCCCCCACACCACCCGGCATACTCAATCGTACCAAGGCGGTTTCCATTAACTTTTACACCTTCATTATC